>Ga0265798_10009836_pt1 | contig 11883 bp, 6 predicted proteins | sample P3T30metagenome_FD_192430 | JGI IMG/M metagenome (GOLD analysis project Ga0265798, IMG submission 192430) | Plant litter microbial communities from East Loma Ridge, Irvine, California - P3 T30 | ecosystem: Environmental > Terrestrial > Plant litter > Unclassified | place: USA: California... | reverse complement strand
GGTAGACGGCGGCCCCGCCCGCCGCGGCGCAGCCCTGGGCCACATTCTCGATCTTCAGGCGAATCACCAGCGGCACGCCCTGGGCCACGCCGCTGGCGCCGCCCACGCTGGCGCGGATATCGCTGCGCACGATGCCGGACAGGCTCAAGGCATTGGCCACGCCGTTGGCGTTGCGGTTGGTGCCGTCGCCGGGATAGGGGCCGCCGGTCTCCTCTGGGATCACGGAACAGGCCGCGCTTCCTCCCACCGTAGCGCTGCCGGTGGTGGTAGTCGAGGTCGAGATGCCGTAGCCATCGTCCACACTGCCGCCGCAGCCGGCCAGCGGCATCGCCGCCGCACTCGCACCCAGGCCCAGCCAGCGCAGCGACTGGCGGCGCGTGGCTGGCCTGGCCAGGAGGCGCGCGAGGTCGGCGCCGAGGCCGCGATGGTGATCGTCGTGATGGTCGTGCGCTTCGTGCTGGGACATCGTGAATCCTCGGATATATGGAGCGGCCATTCTGTGGCGGGCCGCTGTAAAGTGCGCCTAAGGGAGGTAAATCCGGGTAAAGCCGCGCCATGCGGAAAAGACCGCGGGGCGCGACTGCGCTATCCTGTCGCCATGAACCATGTACTCCTTATCGACGACGACGTCGAACTCGTCGGCATGTTCGCCGAATACCTCGAACAGGAAGGCTTCAGGGTCACCTGCATCCATAATGGCGACGATGGCGCGCGCGAAGCGCTCAGCGGCCGCCACGCCATCGCCGTGCTCGACGTCATGATGCCCGGCACCAGCGGCATCGACGCCCTGCGCCAGATCCGCGCCGCCAGCCGTATCCCGGTGTTGATGCTGACCGCGCGCGGCGACGACGCCGACCGAATCCTGGGCCTCGAACTCGGCGCCGACGACTACGTCGCCAAACCCTGTACGCCGCGCGAACTGACGGCGCGGGTGCGCGCCATCCTGCGCCGCACCCAGGCGCAGCCTCAAACCATCCCCGGCGCGGCCCTCACGGTCGGCAAGCTGACCATGCACCCCGAGGGACGGCGCGCGACCTGGGACGGCGCCCCGCTCGACCTGACCAGCACCGAATTCAACCTGCTGGAAGTGCTGGCGCGGAATGCCGGCAAGCCCGTGAGCAAGAACGATCTGTCGGAACAAGGCCTGGGGCGGCCGCTGGCGCGCTTCGACCGCAATATCGACGTCCACCTGAGCAGCCTGCGCCACAAGCTGGGACCGCTGGCGGACGGCCGTTCCTGCCTGCAGACCATCTACCGCCAGGGCTACCAGTTGATCAAGGAGTAGCATGGGGCGGCTGTTCTGGAAGTTCTTCCTCTGTATCCTGCTGGCGCAACTGAGCGCCACCGTCGCCATCGGCGGCGCCTTCTGGCTGCGCGACCAGGCGCGCCAGAAGGCCAGCTCGAGCCTCGATTCCGGCCCGCCGGCCACGGTCGCCCTCGACGCCGCGGCGGCCACCCTGCGCCACGGCGGCGACGCTGCATTGCGCGGCCTGCTGGCCGACATGCGGCGCCCGCAGCTCTACGTGCTGGATGCGGCGCGCCGCGACCTGCTCGGGCGCGCGGTGCCGGCCGAGCTGCTGAAGGAAGCCGAGCGCCAGCTCGGCAACGGCGAACCACGCGGCGCCTGGCGCGGCGCGCGCTACCTGGTCGGGCCCGGTGGCGAGCGTTACCTGGCGTTTGTTCCGCGCCAGGCAGGACGGCCGGAAGGAATGCGCGGCGGCCCGCCGGATCCATTAACGCCGGCGCTCGACCCCGGCGCGCGCCGGCGCATCGGCCAGACCGTCGTGATCGGCGCCGCCGTCGTGGCCAGCCTGCTGTTCGCGGCCCTGCTGGCCTGGTATTTCTCGCGCCCGATCCGCGCCCTGCGCAGCGCCTTCGAGGCCGCCGCCGCCGGCGACCTGGCGCCGCGTTTCGGCCGCGCCACCAAGGGCGGCGACGAACTGAGCGACCTCGGACGCGACTTCGACCGCATGAGCGGCCGCCTGCGCGCGCTGATGGACGGCCAGCGCCGCCTGATGCACGACGTCTCGCACGAACTACGCTCGCCATTGGCACGCATGCAGGCCGCGGTCGGGCTGGCGCACCAGCAGCCGGACAAGATCGCCAGCACGCTCGAGCGCGTGGAACGCGAGAGCAATCGCATGGACAAGCTGGTGGGCGAGCTCTTGACCTTATCGCGCCTGGAAGCCATGCCCGACGCACTGCGCCGCGAGCCGGTCGACCTGACCGAACTGGCGGACAGCATCGTGGCCGACGCCCGTTTCGAAGCGGCGCAGCACGAAGTGCGCGATGGGAGTGCGGCGTCGACCTCGCCCCGCATCCTGATCGAGGCCGAGGGCAGCGTCGGCGTGAGCGGGGACCCTGACCTGCTGTGGAGCGCACTGGAAAACGTGGTGCGCAACGCCGCCAAGCATGGCGGCCAGGGCGGCATCGTGACCGTCGCGCTGCGCGCCACTGACGGCCTGGCGCGCATCGACGTGCTCGATCGCGGGCCGGGCATCGCGCAGGAAGACCTGGCGGCGGTGTTCCAGCCCTTCTTCCGCGCCGGCGCCTCGCGCACCGGTGTCGACGGCCATGGCCTGGGGCTGGCGATCGCGCAGCGCGTGGTGCAGGCCCATGGCGGCGAGATCGTGGCGCGCAACCGCGACGGTGGCGGGCTGCAGGTGACGATCACGCTGCCGCAGGCGTGAAGCCGTCAAGCGCGTCAGCGGCCATGCCAGTAACGCGCGCGCGTCTCGCGATAGGTCTCAACCTGCAGCTCCGGGCCGAAGCGCAGCGTGACGGCGCCGCGCTCGTCGGTGCGCAGGCGCCGGATCCCGTGTTCGGCGTAGCGCTGGTAGACCTTTTTCTGGGGATGGCGGTAGCGATTGCGATGGCCCACCTGGAAGATGCCCAGCGACGGCCCCACCGCCTGCAGGAAGGCCGCGCTCGACGAGGTGCCGCTGCCGTGGTGCGGCGCCAGCAGCACGTCGGCCCGCAGCTGCTCGGCTCTAGTCTCCAGCAGCGCCGCCTCTTGCGCGGCCTCGATGTCGCCCGCCAGCAGGATCGCCTTGCCAGCCGCACTCACCCGTAGCACGCAGCTGCGCGCATTGGCTTTCAGGTGCGGGTTGGCGTAGCTGGCGAGGTCGGGCGCAAGCATCTCGAAGCGCACGCCATCCCACTCCCAGCCCTGCCCGGCGAGGCAGCGCTGGTGCCGCGCCGCCTTGCGCAGCAGCGGGTGCGCACGCGGCAGGGACGACATCACTTCCCCTACTTCCAGTGTCTCGAGTACCGCGTCGGCCCCGCCGACGTGATCGAGGTCGCTGTGCGACACCACCAGGCTATCGAGCCTCCCGACGCCACGGCCGCGCAGGTAAGGCAGGATAACGCGCGTTGCGCCGCTGGCGCCGGGGGCGTACTGCGGGCCGGTATCGTACAGCAGGCGGTGGCGGTGGGTTTCGACCAGCAGCGCCATGCCCTGCCCGACGTCGAAGGCGGTGACGGTGAACGCGCCCGGCGGCGGCGCCGTCGGCAGCTGCGTGAGCAGCGGGGTCCAGGCCGCAAGGCCCGCCCAGCGCTGTGGCCAGCCACGCGGCGCCAGCATCCATGCGGTGCCGAGCAGCGCCAGCACGAGAATCCAGGGCGACGGCGCCGGCGCCGTCCACACCGCCAATTGGGGCGCGGCCAGCCATTGCAGGGGCCAGGCCAGCAGCGCGACGCCCAGGTGGGCCGTGCCCAGGACCAGGTCGGCCAGCGGCGACGGCAGGATGCTGCCGACCAGCGCCAGCGGGGTCACGAACAGGCTGATGACAGGGATCGCCACCGCGTTCGCCAAGGGACTGACCAGGGAAATCTGGCCAAACAGCAGCAGCGTGAGCGGCGCCAGGCCGATGGTGACGGCCCATTGGGTGCGCGCCGCCACCAGCAGCCCGGCGCGCCAGCCGCGCGCCTGTTCGCCGAGCCGACCGCTGCAGGCGTACAGGATGGCAGCCACGGCGCCGAAGGACAACCAGAAACCGGGCCAGAGCATGGCCCATGGATCGAGCAGCACGACGATGCCGAGCGCCAGGCATAACACATGCGAGCTCGATGCGATGCGGCCGCACCACACGGCAGCCGCGACCACCGCCAGCATATAAAAGGTGCGCTGGGCCGGCACGCCGAAGCCGGCCAGCAGCACGTACAGAAGCGCCACGATTGCCCCCGTCAGCGCCGCGGCTTTCTGGGCCGGGAGGCGCAGCGGCAGCTGGGCGGCGGTCCAGAAAGAGCGGCGCCACAGGCTTGCCGCCATCCAGGCGGCCAGGCCCGCCACCATCGTGATGTGCAGGCCGGAGATCGACACCAGGTGGCTGATACCGGTGCGGTTGAAGATGTCCCAGTCGTCCTGGTCAATGCCGCGCTGGTCGCCGATGACCAGGGCGACGATCACGCCGGCGTAGGGTTTGCCGTCGAGGACAGACAGGATGCGCGCGCGCAGATGGCCGCGCGCACGTTCGATCGCGTAGCCGACGCCGGGGGTCCAGTCGTCGAGACGCTCGTTCTTGCTGCCCGCCGGCCGGACGTAGCCGGTGGCGCGCACGCCCTGCTCCAGCAGCCAGGCTTCGTAGTCGAAGCCGTGCGGATTGGCGTTGCCGTGGGAGCGCTGCAGGCGCACCACCAGGCGCCAGCGCTCGCCGGGGTGGATGAAAGCGGGGTCGGAGGCGGTGGCGCCGTACCAGGAGAGCACGATCTTTGGTGGGACGGCGGCGCCGCGGGTCTCCGTATGCGCGACGTCGAAGTGGAAGCGCACGCCGCCGTCGAAACGGTGCGGAAGACTGGCGATGGTCCCGGTGACGGTGATGTCGCGGCCTTCGTCGGCGTGGGGCAAGGCGTCGGCCAGGGTCAGGTGGGCGATGAAGGCGGCCCAGCAGAAGCCGAGCAGGAGGCCGGTGGTGAGTGCGCGCGGCAGGCCGCGCAGCAGGAGACAGGCCGCGATTGCCGTGGCTGCGCAGGCGAGCATGATGCCGGCGGGCGGCAACGCGCTCTGTAGTTGAAGCACGGCGGCGCCGGCGGCGAACGCGAGGATCGCGCTGCGCATGGTTGAGGAACTCTATGCTTTTAGGCGTCCGGCGCCCGGACCGGTGCCGGGGCCGTTCGCTCGCATGCCCTCGGTGGCAACTCTGCCATGCACCATGTCGACCTCTAATATTGGTATCTCACACCGGCGAACCATCGGCCACCGTTCCTGCCTATAGGGCAGTCATATAGTCTTGCCTATCTTGATCGGCCGCAGACGTATGCTGCTCGCAATTCTTTCCCAAAGTTCAAGCATGGCCTTTTCTGACAACGTGGACTGCACAGGCTTTCCGCCCGCGCTGGAAGGAGTACCCGATTCAATTTCAAGCGTCACTAACGGCGCAAAGACATCGCCCTGCTCACCCCGCGCTTCCCATTGAAAGGAATAGCCAGTAGTGAGATTTGGCTCGCGGATCCGCGTTACCAGTTCTTCGCCATGCAGCCCATTGATGACGCGTGCCTTTTCGCGAAGATTGGTGAATGCCATTTGGACGAAAATAGACTCACGTGCAGCGGCGGCAGAGTTGCGCTGCAAAAGCCCAGGTGCGGGGCTGGTGCCCGACATCGAATCTAGAACGATGTTGACGTCAGGGTGTCCCGGAAGGCCGGCAAACATGACGATGCTTTCGGATTTTCGATGCTCATATGGATCACGTACCAGGGCATCGGCGAGACAGAATCCGGGCTCTTCAGGGATCTCACTTGGAAGCAATGGTCGAATTCTGCCCAGGATATGGGCCACGTCGTCAACGTAATCAGGGTCTAGCCAGTCTGCGTTAGCGGTGATACTTAGACCAGAAAAACGCAGCAAGCCGTAAACGCCGACATTCTCCACAGGTAAGACATGGTCGCCCCTGCGCAGATTCGACCGGCGTCGATTATGTACGAAGAGCTGTCCTTTGCTGCCCTCGCCTTTTATTTCTTTCACTAACTCCAGGCTCGCCTGGGAATCCTCATTGAGCGCTTCTGCAATATTCCTTTTGGCTGTCTGAAGTCGGTCAGTGAATTCTGCGTCGGATTCATGCCTTGTAGTTGAGAGATCGAGACCACCAACGCCACCAAGTCCGAAGCGAACCTCGGCCTGTACGGGAAGATCGATCAGGAAGCGCCCCACACAAACCGTCTTCGTGCTGCCTGACGTCCCGACGAGCCCTCGATCGTCATTCGCGGTCCACACCGGGTTCGACAGAACGGATACAAGCACCAGTACCAGCGCGAGTCCTGCTGCACCACACGCCAGCCGTAATCTTCCGCCGCCATGCCGCTTCATCGGCCCTCCTGAGGGATATATGCGTTAAGGTGATCCGTCCATAGAGTGCATCGCTTCAGTCAGATACCGCTGTCGACGACGGCATCCTCCAGGTAGGCACATGGAAATATCCCAGCAATCGAAGTGGGGCGTGGTTCACACGGACTCCTAGCGAAAGAGGAGATTAACTACCTGACCTATCTATATCAGAATCATTCGGCGCATTTGCATAGCGCACGAGTTGCCAAGCGCTCCGCCGATGAATCAATTCGGGGTGTGCACCGCCGCGCCCATGAAGCTGTGCACGAAAAGTGGCTGCTGGAAGCAAGCTGTCACCCGCGAACCAACGAGTTCCATCCAAGGCGCTCCCGTCCTCGCACCGCCACCAGCCGCTGGCTGGGCACGCTGAGCCCGTCTTTGCAACGCTGCCAATAGGTACTTCGAAGCGGCCCGATGGGAAATGAGCTGCGGGGAAAGCCCTTGGTTCAGATGCAGATGCAGATATCGGACCGGCCTGCTCAAGACCATGATCTGGCGACAACCTGACGCTGACCCTTTTATCGACTAAGGTCCACAACGTTGGATCACTGCGCTCGAAGCTAGCCTGTACGCCACGAAGTCGCTGCCACATCGTCTGCGGCGGGAGTAACAAAGCCTGAGGCATTCGTTGGCCCATCTTGATAAACTGATGTTGGCCGCCAAGAACACTGAAGCCCCCCCCGTCATCGCCACAAGCCCACCAACCGGTCTGGGGGCATATAACTCCCGCAAGAACACTCGCTCCAAGTGCCGCCGCCGGCTCGCGCGGCGCAGGTTCTTCAGTCACTGTCGGTCGCACTCGGATACTGGTCGCGATGCGCTCCCAAAGGTCAAGCATGGCTTCTTCGGAGAGCGTGGATTGGACGGGACTCCCTCCAGCTATCGGGTTTACCCCAGACTCAAGCTCAAGCAATAGAAGCGGAGAATATATGTCACCTTGCTGGCCTGCCATTTCCCATTGAAACGAATACCCCGTTGTAAAATTTGCTTCGCGAATGCTCATTACAAGCTCATCCCCAGTCAAACCATTGATCGTTCGGGGATATTCTCGCAGGTGTGTGAGTGCCATCCGCGTGATCAGGGGCTGACGTGCAATGGTTGTCTGGTGGCGTTCGAGTAAGCCTGGTGCGCGATCGGAGCCTGCCATTGATGAAAGTACGATATTCACGTCTGGATGACCGGGTAGTCCGGCGAACATTGTGACGCTCTCATTGCCATTATGTTCAAACGGATCACGCACAATTGCTCTGTTAATGCAGAAGCCTTTCTCCAATGGAACCTCATTTGGCCTTAGGGGGCGAATTTTCCGAAGCGTTCGCTCAAGCCTCGGTCCGACATTCAGCGACCGATGCTTCGCGTAGGCAGTAATACTCGTTCCATGCGTGCGAAGCACGCCTGCGACGCTGACGTCTTCGATTTCAACGACGCGACTACCTTCCATGGTCTGTCCATGTTGCCTGTTATATACAACTACTTTTCCTTGAACGTTATCCGCAGAAAAGACCTTGGTCGTCTCCAACTGTGGAGACTTGTCGTTGTCGTCGGCGCCGGTTACGTGTGACTCCAATTCATTGAAGCGGGCGTTGAATTCCTCATCCGTTTCGTCGCCAGAACTTTCTAAGTCGAAACCGCCGACGAACCCTGAGCGGAGATCCACTTGCGCTTCGAGAGGCAAGTCGATCAGGAAGCGCCCTACGCATACGGTTTGCATCTTGTCCGTCATCTTTGCCACCTTTTGCTTGTCCTGAACGGTCTGCACCGAATTGGCAAGGAACGATACCAGCATCATCGATAACGCCAATAGGGCCGCGACCCATCGCCCCCTCCGGCTGCCAAGCCGCTTCATTTGATATCCTGCACAATCTTGACGATGAGGTGGCGGGTGAGCAGCAGCATGTCATCATTTTGAAAGCTGTCCTGGTGTCGAAACCCGCGGGCAGCAAATATCTGACGAGCGTATTGCTGCGGGCCTGCGCCGGACTGCACGGGGACAGTTTCGTCGCCGGAAGCATCTTGCGGCCAGATTGAAAACCGTAAACGCAGCCCTTTGCCGACTTCGACTTCCCGTGTTCCGTCAGCGGCTGAACCAATGTAGGTAGCTGCTCGAATATTTCCGGAAGTCAATGCAATGACATTACTGGTCGGCTCACGCGCAACCCACCGGATCTGACCATACGCTTTGAAAGTCTTGTCAGACCCATAAAAAGCGTACGTCAGCGGATGATAGTAAGGTGTTGAAGCGCCCTGTGCGGTATCGCCAGTAACAAGAAATTTGGTATGGAAGCGCTCTGCCTCGTCAATACTCGCCCTGATCAACCTGACGACCCCACCTGGCGCATCCACATGACGCTTTGCTGGATCTGCCAGACTTGGATCGATCATTCGATACCAAGATGTCATATCTCGGTAGAAATCGTAGGGGTTACCGTCGGGCAGTGCCAGATGGTCGCGAATTTCATCCCGACGGTTCACCGAGCGAGTCGTCTTAATTAGCAGCCACGGAGACTGATAGAGATGATTAGGTAATAGCTGCAATATTCCGGGGGAAGTGGCCATTACCGGCGTTGTCTCGGCCGTGCTTTGACCTGCAATCTCGGCAAACTTGCTAGCCTTTATATTGTCGCTGAGCCCATTGGTGAAATTCCCGCCTTCTGTTCCATATGCGATACGGCGATAAGCCACCGGCGCGCCCAAGGCCGGCATTACCGCGTGCACGATGCCGGCAATATCCGTAGCCGATCCGTTTTCAGACGAGCTCAATCGTGCGCATGCCCGCGCAACCAGGCCTCCCATCGAATGAGTAAGAAGTATTACCTGATTACAGCTATGCTTTCGATCTATCCAGAAGTTCTTTATCTCATCGATCCGCTTACGCAGCGTGCGCGCTGCAGTTTCACAAGACTCCAGCCAGTTATAGCCAAACGCATAAACCGGATATTGATAGGCGGCGTACTTCTCAAGCTCTGCTTCCGTCACATTCTCGACAGTCCGGACACCCCAACGCGCAGGTTCGCACTGCATTACCCGTTTCCAGTACTGCCGTACCTGCCGCACGCCGTATGGCGACACCTGGAACGTCCGGTCAAGGTGCCTTTGAAGGTCAACCAACAGCGCTGCATAAGACGATGCATGCACCTCTCCCCAACCACGTTCCCGCATGACTGATGACTCCAGCGCGCAGAATGGCAGATCCAGTTCACCACCTGGATCGACTTCCAGGATGCTGGGATCGAGAATGCGTTGGCGGATCGACGGAGATCGATCTTCCCATTTGACCGCCTCGCGATATCCTGCGATGGAGCCATTCGGGGGTCTCCATGCCGATTCGCCTGGCCTGAGGACGCTGTCCTTCATGACTTTAAGATCGCGCCGCGCCCGCAGGTTCGACCCCATGATCCCCGGCACAAAAATCACCGGAATCACCTTGCGCGACCCGATCGTGACCCTGGCCCTCACCTTGAAGGCCGTTGGGGTCGCAACCGTATGCGCCACCAGGCTTCCATCGCGGTCGACAGTCGGCTGGGGAATTGGACGAGTCGGCTCCTTCATGCCCGGCCCACACCGGGATCGTCGGGTTCGTCGTCGGGCAGCAAGCGGATCTCTATATCGCCCATGGCGTAACTGCTCAGGATGCTGGTGCGTCCCTCGTCGTCGGTGACGCCCTGGATGCGCGTGCCGTCTTCATGGCGGGCGACGTAGCGCTTGCCCCGCGCCGGCAGGTTGGTCTGGCGTTCGAGCACCACCACCCGCTCGTCGGTCTCGAGCTCGGTGGCCGGCAGGCGCAGGCCGGCGGGCGCATCGGCGCCGGCGGACAGGTGTTCGATACCCGCAGACTTGACCACGTGCTTGCCGCTGCTCTGGTGTGTGATGGTGCCGCCGTCCCAGTCGGTCTGGGTACCCTGCGACACCACCTTCACCGACGGCGCTTCGAGCTCGATGCCGGTGGCGGCGATCAGGCGGATGCGGTTGGATGACTTGATCTCGATGTCGCCACGGTGGGTTTCCACCACGATGTCGCCGCGCGCGGCGATCAGCTTCACGCCCAGTTCATAAGCGAACATGCTGAGCGCGCGCGAGGCGCGCAGGAACAGGCTGCGGCCGGTCGCCAGTTCGGCGTCGCCGTTTGACACGATGTCGACCTTGGTCTGGGCGCCCAGGGCAATGCTGTCGTCGCTCGCGATCACCACGCCGGCCGGGGCGTTCACCGCCACCAGTGGCTCGCCCCCCTTTCCCGAATCGGACGCGACGTTCGAGCCGTCGTGCCAATGGCGCAGGCGTTCGGCCAGCGCGTCCAGGCGCGGCCTGGCTTCTTCGCTCTCGCCATGGTCGCCGGCCAGCCGCCCGAGCGTGTCCAGCACGCCGTGCATCGTTTCCACGATGCCCACCAGGCCGGCCCGCTCGAGCTGGGCGCCTGCGTCGTCCTGTCTGCCGCCTGCGCTGAGCAGGATGCCTTCGCCGCCGCGCAGCGCCACTGCCTTGCTGCTCCGCAGCTCGGCGCCTTCGCCGCGCGCGCCGGCCTGGCCGTTGGCGCGCGGCGCGGACAGCCAGCCAAGGTTCAGCTCTGAGGCCGCATGTTCGCTGGCCAGCTGCACCGCGATCTGGCCCGGGGTGTCGTCGAACAGCAGTTGGCCGCCGCGCGCGCCGCCGATCTCGCGGCTGCGCATCCCCGACAGATAGCGGTTGCCCGGCAACTCCCCTGCCCGGCTGAGCGCCGGCGGCTGCGCACGCTGGTTGTACAGCTGCGACAGGATCACCGGCCGATCGGGGTCGCCGCCCATGAAGGCCACCAGCACCTCGGTGCCGACACGCGGCAGTCCGAGCGTGCCGGCCTGCTGCTGGCTGCCCGGCCCCGCCCCGGCCCAGTTCGACGCCACCCGTACCCAGGCCGAATCGGCCGGCGTGTCGGACGCGCCGGCGCCGTGCGCATGGCGGTGGTCGCCCGTGCGCATGCCGGGAAAGCGGATCTTGACCCGGCCCAGCGCGTCGCAATGCACTTCTTCGCCGGGTGGGCCGGTGACGATTGCGCTTTGCAGCTGCGGATGCGGCAGGTCGACCCGCGGATCGAAGCTGGGCACCAGCGCAATGCCGCGCCGCACCGCGTCGAAGCTTACGCGTACCCGCACCGCATCCAGCGATGGCGGAGTGTCGGCAAAGGCGGCGTCGTCCAGCCAGGCGCCCATCAGGCGCCGCACGCGCGCCGAGACGTCGGCCGGCAGATTGTTCTCGGCCTCGACGTGCAGCGCGGTGATGGTGAAGTCGCGCTCTGGCGCCGGGTGGGTGTCGATCTCGGGGTGGCCGCCCAGGGTGAACCATTCGCCGGCGCGCAGGTCGCGCACGCTGCCCTCGCCGTGGAAGCATTTGGTCTCGAATTCATGGCGGTTCATGCGCACCTGCCCGAGCCGCCAGTGGTCTTCGACGTCGTTGCCGGCATGCGGCATCTCGACCTGGTAGTCGTCGAGGCTGGCGGCGAGCTGGTTGCCGCTGCGGCCCTGATCGGCCATGCTGCGCGCGGTGGCGGTCATGAACTGGGTGCCGAGCGGGTTGCGGTAGTCCCAGCTGTG
>Ga0265798_10009835_pt1 | contig 11885 bp, 12 predicted proteins | sample P3T30metagenome_FD_192430 | JGI IMG/M metagenome (GOLD analysis project Ga0265798, IMG submission 192430) | Plant litter microbial communities from East Loma Ridge, Irvine, California - P3 T30 | ecosystem: Environmental > Terrestrial > Plant litter > Unclassified | place: USA: California... | reverse complement strand
GACCTTCTGCCTGATCGGATCTACCGTCAGCTTGCCCGAAGCGAGCAGGCCGTTCACCGCGAGGCGCAGCGCGACCCAGCCGCCGGAGATCGCGGCGGTACGGGTGCCGCCATCCGCCTGGATCACGTCGCAGTCGATCACGATCTGCCGCTCGCCGAGCAGCTTCATGTCGACCACCGCGCGCAAGGATCGGCCGATCAGCCGCTGGATTTCCTGCGTCCGGCCCGACTGCTTGCCCTTCGCCGCCTCGCGGTTGCCACGGGTGTGGGTGGCGCGGGGCAGCATCCCGTATTCCGCCGTCACCCAGCCTTCGCCCTTGCCGCGCAGGAACGGCGGCACGCGTTCCTCGATCGAGGCGGTGACGAGGACCTTGGTGTCGCCGAAGCCGATCAGCACCGATCCCTCGGCATGGCGGGTGAAGCGCGGTTCGATGCTGATCGCGCGCATCTGGTCGGGGGTGCGGCCGCTGGGGCGCATGGGCATTTCCTATGGTCGATAAACTCAGGCGCGTGCCTAGCCTTCCGTTCCGGGCCACGCCAGCCTAGATCAGTGGCATGGGACCACCCGTCGCCGAACTGACCGACCGGGCGCGCGAGATATTTCGCGCGGTGGTCGATGGCTATATCCTGTCGGGCGTGCCGGTGGGGTCGAAGACGATCGCGCTCGCCTCCGGCCTCAACCTGTCGCCGGCCTCGATCCGGCACGTGATGGGCGAACTCGAATCGCTGGGTCTGCTCGAATCCCCGCATACCTCCGCCGGTCGCCGGCCGACCGAACGAGGCCTGCGGCTGTTCGTCGACGGCATGATGCAGGCGACCGAACCCAGCGCGGACGAGCGCGCGCAGATCGAGGCGCAGATCGGCCGCAACGCCGGTCGCGGCGGCCCGGTGGAGGAGGCGCTGGCCGCCACCACCGCCGCCCTGTCGGGCCTGTCGGCATGCGCGGGGCTGGTGTTGGTACCCAAGCGCGAGTTGACGCTGCTGTCGATCGGTTTCGTACCCCTGTCAACGATACAAGGAGCGCCGGTGCAGGCGCTGGCGGTGCTGGTGGCGGAAGACGGCACGGTCGAGAACCGCGTGCTCGATCTGCCGCCCGGCCTGACGGGATCGGCGCTGGTCGAGGCCGGCAATTTCATGTCCGCGACGCTGGCCGGGCTGACGCTGGCGGAGGCGCGGGCGCGGCTGGAGCGGGAACTGACCGATCGTCGCGCGGCGCTGGATGGCGCGGCGCGGGCGCTGGTCGAACGCGGGCTGGCGGTGTGGAGCGAGGACGGCGATCGCCGCCCGGTCCTGATCGTACGGGGACAGGGCCGGCTGATCGACGACGCCGCCACTGCCGATCTTGACCGGGTGCGCGACCTGCTCGACGATCTCGACGGCAAGCAGGAAATCGCCAGCCTGCTCGATTCGGCGAGCGCTGGCGAGGCGACCCGGATTTTCATCGGCGCGGAGAACAAGTTGTTCGCGCTGTCGGGATCGTCGGTGATCGCGCGGCCGTTCCGCGGACCGGGCGGTCAGGTGATCGGGGTGGTCGGCGTGATCGGGCCGACGCGGTTGAACTACGCGCGGGTCGTGCCCATGGTGGATTTCACCGCGGCGACGCTTGCCCGCCTGATGGGTTGATAACAGGAAGAATCGATGATCGACGAGAACGATACCGGCACCGACACGCTGCGCGAGGAAACCGCAGAGGCCGCGCCCGAAGTGGCCGAACACGACACCGCGCAGGCCCGCATCGCCGAACTGGAAAGCCAGCTGGCCGAGGCGAAGCAGGCCACGCTTTATGCGCAGGCGGATATCCAGAACGTCCGCCGCCGCGCCGAAAAGGACGCCACCGATGCGCGCGCCTATGCCGCGACCAGCTTCGCGCGCGATATCCTGTCGGTGGCCGACAACCTTCACCGCGGCCTGCTGGCGATCCCCGCCGATGCGCGCGAGGACGACCGGTTCAAGGGACTGGTCACCGGACTGGACGCCACGGGCCGCGAACTGGACAACGTGCTGGCCCGCCACGGCATCACCCGGATCGAGGCGATGGGCGCGACGCTCGATCCCAACAAGCATCAGGCGATGATGGAGATGCCCAGCGACGCCGAGCCGGGCACCGTCGTGCAGGAGATGCAGGCCGGTTACATGATCAAGGACCGGCTGCTGCGCCCCGCGCTGGTCGCGGTGGCGAAGAAGCCCGACTGATCCCGGACGGCTCCCCTTGCCCGCCGGGCGGGGAGCCGGTCCGGTGGCGACGCCCGTCTCGACTTCGCAGCGGCCGGGCGGCAAGGAGTTGGCCATGAACGACAATCTCACCGCCGATCGCCCCAGCTTCGTCACCCATCTCGAATGTTCGATGACGGGCGAGCGCTATGACGCCGACAGGCTGCACGGCCTGTCGCGCGTCGGCCGGCCGTTGCTGGTGCGCTACGACTTGGCCGCCGCCGGCGCGGCTCTGTCACGCGATGCCCTGTCGGCGCGGCCGACCGATCTGTGGCGGTGGCGCGAATTGCTGCCGGTGCGCCACACCCGCGATATCGTCAGCCTCGGCGAGATCGAGACCCCGCTGGTGCCGATCCCGGTCAGCGGCGGTGCCAACGTGCTGGTCAAGGACGAAGGGCGACTGCCGACCGGCAGCTTCAAGGCGCGCGGTCTGGTGATGGCGGTGGCGATGGCGAAGGAACTGGGCGTCACCCGGATCGCGATGCCGACCAACGGCAATGCCGGTGCCGCGCTCGCCGCCTATGCCAGCCGGCTGGGGATCGAGACGATCGTCTTCTGCCCGGAGGACACGCCCGAGATCAATGTGCGCGAGATCGCGATGCAGGGTGCGCGCGTCTGGCGGGTCAACGGCCTGATCGACGATTGCGGCGCGATCGTCGGCAAGGGTGCCGCAGAGGGCCGCTGGTTCGACTTCTCGACCTTGAAGGAACCCTACCGGATCGAGGGCAAGAAGACGATGGGACTGGAACTGGCAGCACAGTTCGGCTGGGACCTGCCCGACGCGATCTTCTATCCGACCGGTGGCGGCACCGGCCTGATCGGTATGTGGAAGGCGTTCGACGAACTGGAGAAGCTCGGCTGGATCGGCTCGAAGCGCCCGCGCATGTATGCGGTGCAGGCATCGGGCTGCGCCCCGATCGTCCGCGCGTTCGAGGCGGGCGAGGAACATGCCGAACGCTGGGAGGACGCGCATACCATCGCGATGGGCATCCGCGTGCCGCGCGCGGTCGGCGACTTCCTGATCCTGCGCGCGGTGCGGGAAAGCGGGGGCAAGGCACTGGGCGTCGGCGATCCCGCGATCCTGAAGGCGGTGGAGGATTGTGCGCAGCGTGACGGCCTGCTGCTGTGCCCGGAAGGTGGCGCGACGCTGGCGGCGTATCGCGAGGCACTGCGTACCGGCGAGGTGGACGAGGACGAGCGCGTCGTGCTGTTCAACTGCGCGACCGGGCTGAAATACCCGATGCCCCCCTCGCCGCAGACGCTGGACCGGCACGCACCGATCGATTTCGACGCGCTATGACGGTCCGGATCGCGGCGCTCTATCGCTTTGCCCGGTTCGCCGATCTGGCGGCGATCCGCGCGCATCTCGAAGCGGTGGCGGAGGCGGCGGGCATCCGGGGTACGTTGCTGATCGCGGGCGAGGGCATCAACGGCACCATCGCGGGCAGCGACGATGGCATCGAGACGATGCTGGCGGCGATCCGCGCCCTGCCCGGCTGTGCCGATCTCGCCCCCAAGTTCGCCGAGGCGGCGGCGATACCCTTTCATCGCCTCAAGGTGCGGGAGAAGCGTGAGATCGTGACGATGGGCGTCCCGGATATCGATCCGCTGGACGATGTCGGCACCTATGTCGCCCCCGCCGACTGGAACGCGCTGATCGACGATCCCGACACGGTGGTGGTCGACACGCGCAACGACTATGAGGTCGCGATCGGCAGCTTCAAAGGCGCCGTCGACCCCGCCACCGCCAGTTTCCGCGATTTCCCCGCTTGGGTCGCGGCGCATCGCGACGATCTGGCGGGCAAGCGCGTCGCGATGTTCTGCACCGGCGGCATCCGCTGCGAAAAGGCGACCGCTTATCTGAAGCGCGAGGGCGTTGACGACGTGTTCCACCTCGATGGCGGCATCCTGCGCTATCTGGAGGAGATGCCCGCCGCCGACAGTCGGTGGCAGGGCGAGTGTTTCGTGTTCGACGAGCGCGTGGCAGTGGGGCAAGGCCTGGCGGCGGGCACGCATGTCCTGTGCCGTGGCTGCCGGATGCCGGTCAGCGCCAACGACCGGACCTCGCCCCTGTTCGTCGAGGGCGTGTCATGCCCCGGTTGCCACGGATCGCGTGATACGACGCGACAGGCCGGCTATGCCGAGCGGCACCGGCAGGTCAAACTCGCCGAAGCGCGCGGCGAGACGCATGTCGGCAAGCGGGTCGAGCCTTCCCTCCCCGGTTGACGGGAAAGGGAAGGACCGGAGCCGGTCCTTATTTGCCGAAGCCGGCCGGCGCCGGCGACACGACCGTATTGGCGTTCCCCCGCACCTCCTGCACCTCCAGCGCGCGTTCGGCGACGCCGTCGCGGCCGAAGCGGAAGGCGCCGTCTATCCCGGAAAAACCATCCGCATCGCGCAGCTTCCCTTCGGGAAACGACGAACCGACCCGCCAGTCGCGCGCGATCCGCACCGTCAGCAACACCGCATCATAACCCAGGCTCGACAACCGATAGGGCGCGGTGCCGAAGCGGGTGCGGTATTTCACGGCATATTGCCGGTACAGGGTGTTCGACACGCTGGCGAACCATGCGCCCGCCAATGCCGGCCGCGCGGTTCCCCCGTCCGAGTTCCACAATTCGGTACCCAAGATTCGCGTGGCGGCACCGCTGCCCCGCTTCACCAGCGGCGCGGCGGCGGCGGCGGTGCCGGCGGCGTCCGCGATCAGCACCGCGTCATAGGGTGCCTTTGCCGCCAGTCGCTGCACTGCGCCCGTCACCGCGCCACGGGCATAGGGCTGGAGCGAGACGACCTGCCCCCCCGCCCCTTCGACCGCCCGCAGGAATGCGGTCGACGCGCGTTCGCCGTACAGGCCGTTGGGCACCAGCCCGGCAAAGCTCGTCACCCCGCGCGAGCGGGCATATTCCACCACCCGCTCCACCGACTGCGCCGGCACATAGCCCATCAGATAGGCCCCGTTGCCCGCGACACCGGTGTCGTTGGAAAAGCTGAGCACGGGCACCCCGGCCGCCTTGGCAATGGGCGCCACCACGCGCACGTCCTCGGCGAGCAGCGGCCCCAGGATCAGTTGCGCACCCTCGGCGATCGCGCGCTGCGCGGCGGCGGCGGCACCCGGCGCGGTGTCGTAATTGGTGATCCGCACCGACTGGTTCTGGGTATCGAGCAACGCCAGCATCGTCGCATTGGCGATCGATCGGCCCACCCCCGCATTGCCCCCGGACAGCGGCACGAGCAGCGCGACGCGGTTGCGCGCGACGTCGCGGGGGATGCCCGCCTCCACCACCGGCGGCGCGACCGGCGCGGCTGGCCGGGTGACGGCGGGTCGCGGCGGTTCCACCCCGCGCGGCAGCACCGTCGAACAGGCGGACAGCACGCAGGCCGCAGCCAGCGTTATCCAGCGGCGCGCGGACGAGCGACGCGTCGATCCACGTTGCGGTAAGATGGCGGCCTCTGCCATGACGATCCCCATGTCTTTTCTCGAAATCCCAACCGGTCCCGGTCTCGATCCCGGACTCTACATCGTCGCGACGCCAATCGGCAATCTCGGTGACCTTTCTCCGCGCGCTGCCGACGTGCTGGCGCGCGCGGACGTGGTGGCGGTGGAGGACAGCCGCGTCACCGCCGGCCTGTTGCGCCATATCGGTGTGAAGCGGCCGATGATTCCCTATCACGACCATAATGCCGAAGGCGTCCGCCCCGGCCTGATCGCCCGGATGGCGACGGAAGCGGTGGCGCTGGTGTCGGACGCGGGCACGCCGCTGATCTCCGATCCCGGTTTCAAGCTGGTCCGCGATGCACGCGCGGCGGGCCATCTGGTCGTCACGATCCCCGGTCCCTGCGCGGCGGTGGCGGCGCTGACGCTGGCCGGCCTGCCGACCGACCGTTTCCTGTTCCTGGGCTTCCTGCCCCCCAAGGAAAAGGCGCGGGCGGATGCGATCGCCGAGGTGGCGGCGGTGCGCGCCACGCTGGTCCTCTACGAATCCGGTCCCCGCCTTGCCGCCTGCCTCGCCACGCTGGCCACCGTGCTCGGCGACCGCGAGGCGGCGGTGACGCGCGAGATCACCAAGAAATTCGAGGAGGCCGTCACCGGTACCCTCGCCACTCTGGCCGCCCGTTATGCCGACGCCCCCCCGCGCGGCGAGATCGTCATCGTCGTCGCCCCCCCGGGCGAGGCACCGCCGGCCAGCGCGGAGGAGGGCGACACCGCACTGGCCGAAGCGCTGACCCGCCTGCCGGCCGGACAGGCGGCGAGCGAGGTGGCGAAGGCGCTGGGGCTGGACCGCAAGACGCTGTATGCCAGGGCACTGGCGATGAAGAACTGACCGCTATCGACCGATCGCCGCGATCGCGGCCCTGGCGTGCGCAGCCGGCAGGTTGCCGGCGCACGCGTCCGTCCGGTAGCCGCCGGCCGTGCGCTTGAGGTAGATCAGGTACCGCGTGCCGCGCCGCAGATCGGCCTGACAGGTCGTCGCCTCGCTCAGGATCGTGAGCGGGCCGGACAGCCGCGCCTTCCAACTCTTCACGACCCTCACCTTAAACGTCCGATCGGTTGGACGACGATCGTCGAACCCGGCGACATCGGCAATGACGATCGCATCCGCGGCCTTCGCCCGTGCCTGCACGCTGCGTGATACGCATCGGCATGCGTCGGCTGTCGTCGATGCCGTCATGACCACAGCCGCGACGGCCATCCTGATTCCAATTCGACGCCTCTCAGACAACGGCCGTCTCCCGATCGTGCGTCGTATCTAGTCCTGGAATGCCGGGATCATAGAGAGTTTCTGGATCGTCCCGACGCCCGAGCCTGCGCGCAAGCACCGCCTGTTCAGCCGATCGTGACGCCCACCACCCGCCACTGGTCGTCTTCGCGGTCCAGCGTCACCGTTTCTACCGCGTCGGCCTTGTTGGCGAAGCGGGTACGGAACTTCACCACTTCATATCCGGCGGGCGGGGCGGGAAGGTTCTCCTGACTGACGAAGGTGCGCGACATCACGGCGCCGAGCGGCGTGCGAACCTTTCGGGATATGTCGGCCCATATCTGCGCGGTGTTCAGCGTGCGAAACGCGCTGCCGGTCGCCCGATAGCTGTCGTCCCAACGCCCTTGGTCCAACAGCGCCAGCCATTGGCGCGCGGCATCCACCACCGCCGAATGCGCGGCTTCGTCGGATGCGGCGGGCGGTGACGCCGGGACGAGTACCATGTTGGGCACCATGATGCTGGCCAGCAGGCCGAGAGCGAGGGTCATGAGAAGCACTCCGATGATGATCGGGGAATGGCGATAGGCCCGCCCCACGCCGTCCACCGGCGCCGGGACCTGATCGATCGGACCGGGGCCACGGTCTTCCCCGATTTCCTTGTCCGCCGACAATTCGCGGATCGGGGCACTACGCCCGTCACCTTCGGTCTCGAACAGCAGGCGCGCTGCCTCGCGGCTGCTTGATACGCCCATCTTGCGCCGTGCTTCGCGGAGTCGCTCGTTGATCGTATGGACCGACAGACCAAGGCTGCGCGCGACAGATTTGGCATCGTAACCGCGCACGATCAGCCGAAGCGTCTGCTTCTCCTTTTCGGTCAGCGCCCAGAGGTTTGCGGTTGCCGGCATGTCCATATCCCCGGGCGCGTAAGGCGACCGCCATGTCCCGGCCACCCCCAAAAACTTGTAGGTCCCGCCCGGATGAAATCGTCTTGCTCCATGTCGCGGCCGCCCTTGTGCCGCCGGTTCGCACGCGACAGAACAGGCCGATGCCCCGCCCCACCTCGACCCGCACCGCAGATACCCGCCGCCTCGCCGAGGCTGCGGGCCGGCGGGGCGAGCGGCTGGCGGGGTGGTGGTTGCGACTGAAGGGCTGGCGCATCCTGGATCGCCGGGTGCGGACACCCGTCGGCGAGGTCGACCTGATCGCGCGCAAGCAGAACCTGGTCGCCTTCGTCGAGGTCAAGACGCGCAAGGCCGCTGCCGAACTGGACTGGGCGATCGACGAACGCCGCCTTGCCCGCGTCGCCGCGGCGGCGGAGATGCTGATGCCGCGCTATGCCGGGCCGGGCGACGACATCCGTGTCGACGTGATCCTGCTCGCCCCCGGTGTGCGCCCCCGGCATATCGAGAATGCGTGGATGCCCTGATCCGGGTGGCGCGACGGGTGACAATCCCCCCGCCGCACCCTACCTGCCGGCTTCCATTCCCCAGCGAAGGTCGCCCATGTCCCTTTCCGTCGCCGTCCAGATGGACCCGCTCGCCGGCATCAACATTGCCGGGGACAGCAGCTTCGCGCTGATGCTGGCCGCGCAGGCCCGTGGCCATCGCCTGTTCCATTACGCTGCCGAGGACCTGAACTGGTCGGGTGACCGGCTGTGGGCGAAGGCGCATCCGGTGACGGTGCAGCGCGTCGCGGGCGATCATTTCCGGTTCGACGAGCCGGTCAGCCTCGATCTCGGCGAACAGGCGGATGTGGTGCTGATGCGGCAGGACCCGCCGTTCGACCTGGGCTACATCACCGCCACGCACCTGCTGGAGCGGATCGCGGATCGCACGCTCGTGGTCAACGACCCCGCCAGCGTCCGCAACGCGCCCGAGAAGGTGTTCGTGCTCGATTATGCGCGGTTCATGCCACCCACCCTCATCACCCGTTCGCTGGACGAGGCGCGCGCCTTTCTGGCGGAACACGGCGCGATCGTCATCAAGCCGCTGCACGGCAATGGCGGCAAGGCGATCTTCAAGGTGGAGGCGGATGCCGCCAACCTGTCCGCCCTGATCGAGGTGTTCAACCAGACCTGGCGCGAACCGCACATGGTGCAGGCGTTCCTGCCCGCCGTGGCGAAGGGCGACAAGCGCATCGTGCTGGTCGATGGCGAGGTCGTGGGCGCGATCAACCGCTTGCCGGGCGAAGGCGAAATCCGCTCGAACCTCGCGGTCGGCGGCTCGGCGGAGAAGACCGAACTGACGGTGCGGGAGCGCGAGATCTGCGCCGCGCTGGGGCCGGAGCTGAAGCGGCGCGGCCTGATCTTCGTCGGCATCGACGTGATCGGCGGCGAATGGCTGACCGAGATCAACGTCACCTCCCCCACCGGCATCGTCGCGATCGAGCGGTTCGACGGCACCGATGTCGCCGGGCTGATCTGGGATGCGATCGAACGCCGGGTCGCCGAACGAAAGGCCGTCGGCACGCGTTGAGCGCGCCATGACGCAGTTTATCCTCGATTGGATCGCCTGGGGCGGCTATTTCGGCATCATCCTGTTGATGGCGCTGGAGAACATCGTGCCGCCGATCCCGTCGGAGGTCATCATGGGCCTGGGCGGCATGGCGGTGGCGCGCGGGCAGATGCAACTCGGCTGGCTGGTCGCGGCGGGAACGCTGGGCACGGTCGCGGGCAATTATGTCTGGTACTGGATCGGGCGGCGGTTCGGCTATCAGGGGTTGCGCCCCTTCGTCGATCGCTGGGGCCGCTGGCTGACGGTGGAGTGGGAGGATGTGGAACGCATCACCCGTTTCTTCCACGATCGCGGCGGCTGGGTGGTGTTCGTGTTCCGCTTCATGCCGACGTTCCGGACGATGGTGTCGCTGCCCGCCGGCATGGCGCGGATGCCGCGCTGGCGGTTCCTGATCGCGACGGCGGGCGGATCGGCGATCTGGAACACCGTTCTGGCGGCGGCCGGCCTGTACCTCGACCGGCGGTTTCAGGAACTGGACCGCTATGTCGGGCCGCTGGCGATCGCGCTGACGGTGGCGATCGTAGTGTTCTATATCTACCGTGTCGTCACGTGGCGGCCCCGCGCCGGATAGATCATGCCCGTGGATGCGCATGGCGATAGACGTCGAGCAGGTGCGCGGCATCGACCGCGGTATAGACCTGCGTCGAACTCAGGCTGGCATGACCCAATAGCTGTTGCAGCGCGCGCAGATCGGCACCGCGCCCCAGCAGATGCGTCGCGAAGCTGTGGCGCAGCGCGTGCGGTGTGGTCCGCTCGTTCAGGCCCAGCCGCCCGCGCGCGCCCCGCACCGACCGGCGGATGATCGCGGGTGCCAGCGGCCCGCCCCGGAACCCCCGGAACAGCGCCTCGTCCCGCCCGATCGGCCAGGGGCACAAGCGGACATAGTCCTCGATCGCCGTCCGCACCTGCGGCAACAGCGGCACGATCCGCGTCTTCGCGCGCTTGCCGGTGACGGTCAGCGTCTCGCCCAGTGGCAGCGCCGCGCCGGTCAGCGCGATCGCCTCGCCGATCCGCAGGCCGCCGCCGTACAGGAGCAACAGCACCGCCCAGTCGCGCGCGGCGATCCACGGCTCGCGCGCCTCGTCCGCCACTTCCTCCGCCAGCGCGATCACGTCGGCCGGCGCGACCGGCCGGGGAATACCCTTGGCCACGCGTGGTCCGCGCAGCCGGGGCGCCGCAGTCCCCGCCCATGCCAGGAACCCCCGCACCGCCGACAATTCGCGCGCGGCCGATGCATTGCCCAGCCCCGCCCCGCGCCGGTGCGCCAGATACGCGCGCAGGTCCGCCGCCTCGATTCCCACCAGCCGCGCGGCATCGACATTCCCTCCCCAATGCCCGGTCAGGAACGCCAGCAGCCGGTCCGCCGTCGCATGATAGGCCCGCACGGTATGCGCCGACCGCCGTCGATCGCGCGCCAGATGCGCCGCCCAATCGGCGGCAAGGGGATGAGGCAGAGCGGCCATGCGCCGTCATGCCACCGCATCGCCCGCGACGCCACGCTTCACCTCGCGCGCGCTTGCCCCCATATGCAGCGGGCATGTCGCGCGCCCGTGTCCTCCTCCTCAATGCCGCCCTCGGCCCCCTCGACTACCGCGTGCCGCATGGCATGACGGTGGAGCCGGGGTCGATCGTGGTCGCCCCGCTCGGCCCCCGCCAGTTGCTGGGCGTGGCGTGGGAGGCGGAGCGGATGCCGTCCGACGCGGAGGTCGGCGACAACCGGCTGCGCCCCCTGCTGGCGGTAGCCGACGTACCGCCGCTGCGCCCGGCGCTGCGCCGGCTGGTGGAATGGACCGCCGGCTATTACCTCGCGCCGCCCGCCGCGGTGCTGCGCATGTGCCTTGCCTCCACTTCCGCGCTGGAGGGGGCACGCACCGTCACCGAATATCGCGCGACCGGCGAGGTGCCGGCCCGCCTGACCCCGCAGCGCGAGCAGGCGCTGGAGCGGATCGGCGACCGGCAGGGGCTGATCCGCGAACTCGCGGGCATCGCCGACGTATCGGATGCGGTGATCCGCGGTCTGGTGAAGACGGGCGTGCTGGAGGCGGTGACGGTCGACATCGACAGCCCCTATCCCGTCCCCGATCCCGGCCACGGCGCACCGACGCTGTCCGACGAACAGCGTGCCGCCGCCGACACGCTGGCCGCCGGCGTGACCGCGCACCGGTTCGAGCCGACCCTGCTCGACGGCGTCACCGGATCGGGCAAGACCGAGGTGTATTTCGAGGCGGTGGCGGCGGCGATCCGACAGGGCCGGCAGACGATCGTGCTGCTGCCCGAGATCGCGCTGACCGAGCCGTTCCTGAAACGCTTCCACGACCGGTTCGGCTGCGAGCCGGTGGCGTGGCATTCCGGGCTGCGTTCCACCCAGCGCCGCCGGGCATGGCGGGCGATCGCCAGCGGCGAGGCGCTGGTGACGGTGGGCGCGCGATCGGCGCTGTTCCTGCCCTATCGCAACTTGGGGCTGA
>Ga0265798_10009834_pt1 | contig 11886 bp, 7 predicted proteins | sample P3T30metagenome_FD_192430 | JGI IMG/M metagenome (GOLD analysis project Ga0265798, IMG submission 192430) | Plant litter microbial communities from East Loma Ridge, Irvine, California - P3 T30 | ecosystem: Environmental > Terrestrial > Plant litter > Unclassified | place: USA: California... | reverse complement strand
ATCTAATCGTGACGCCATTATTCGGGCATATGCAGTGGCGCCCGTTTCAACGAGCAGTCCGCTCCGACGCTTAGACCGACTGCCGGGTGGCTTCCTTCAACGAATGGCCTGTTGGCGTTACGACCCATTAGTGGACGCTCAGGGCTCACTAGGAACTCGCCAAAAACGGACACTCGTTCACGTTTGCCGGTGAGCGTTGCTGTTTAGAATTTTATAATCGACCGCTGTCACCAATCGCGTGCAGCGAACGTCACTTCTACCGGGTCCGCCAACGCTGTTGCCGACGAGCCAAGCGCGAACTTGTAAGTCCCTGCGGTCATCCGCCAGCGACCAGCCTTCCACTGGGCGAGCAGCCGGGGATCAATCGCCGTATCGGTGGTGCGGCGCTCGCCCGGCTTCAGTTCAAGCTTCGTAAAGCCGGCCAATCTCATAGTCGGACCGTCTGGCGTCCCCACGAGATACACCTGCGCGACATCGGCACCAGAGCGCTGACCGACGTTGGTAACCGTGAAGCGTGCGGCGGGCATCGTTCCACCGCTGATCACTAGCGCGCTGTGCTCGAATTTGGTGTAGCTTAAACCGAACCCGAATGGGAACAATGGCGCTGCTTTGCGTCGGGCGAACCAGCGATAGCCGACATCGGATCCCTCAATCCCGTAATCGATATCGAGTGTCTGCCCGGCTTTGCCTTTCCCTATAAAGTCGGGCTCTACGGTGCCGCTGCCCGGCAGTATCGGCCTCGGTAACTGATCGACGGACGCCGGAAACGTAACCGGCAGTCGACCCGAGGGATTCACGTCGCCAAAAAGGACACCGGCGATCGCCTCGCCGCCGCGTGCGCCTGGATACCAGGCCTCGAGCACTGCCGCCGTACGGTCGAGCCACGGCATGAGCACCTGGCTACCCGTTTCCAGCACGACGATCGTGTTCGGATTGGACGCGGCGACTGCATCAATCAACGCGTCCTGCCCTTCCGGCAGCGACAGGTCCGGTGCATCGAGACCTTCGGTCATCCACTGCGTTGCAAAGACGATCGCGACGTCCGCCTGCTTGGCCGCAGTCACCGCATCGGCGATGTACCGCCCGTTGCGATAAACGACGTCGGCCTTCGGCGCCCGTGCCCGGATCGCCGCCAGCGGCGATGACGGCTGGTAGGACTGCGCGAGAAGTGCCGCGAACGGGCCTCCGATGGTCGGAATAGCCACAGCCGGACCGCCCTGCCCTTGCGTCTGCGAGGAACCGCCGCCCGACAAGACTCCGCTATCGGCATAGCCGCCGATCACCGCGATCTTCTGCGCCTTGGCGATTAGGGGAAGCGCGTCGCCCCGGTTGCGCAACAGTACGATCGCGCGTTCCGCGATATCCTGCGCAACCCGCGCGCCCGCTGCGACGTCAATGGGCATCTTCACCGGCGGGTCCTTGTCGATCCCGACTGAAAACATCGATCGTAGGATACGACGGTTCATGTCCGCCAGACGCGTCCGGTATGCGCCGCTACGCCGTGCCGCCACGGACAGTTCGGCGCCGAAATACAGCTTGTCGTCGAGCTGCGCGCCGGACTGCTGGTCGAGTCCCTTTAAGCTGAAGTCCAGCCCGTGCACCGCGCCCCAGTCCGACATGACGAAGCCCTTAAAGCCCCAGTCACGCTTTAGCACACCGTTGAGCAGCGCGTCGTTTCCGCATGCCGACTGACCGTTGACGCGGTTATAGGCACACATGACCGATCCGGGATTGCCGCGCTCTATCGCTATCTGGAACGCCAGTAGATCGCTCATCCGCAGGGCCGCGTCGCCGATCATGGCGTTGTGGAACTGGCGACCCGTCTCGACCGCGTTGATCGCAAAATGCTTTACCGTCGAAATCACATGCCGCGACTGGATACCGGACACCGCGGCACCGCCGAGGATACCCGAGTGGAGGGGGTCTTCACCCAGATATTCGAAGTTGCGACCGCCGCGAGGATCACGGATCAGGTTGATGCCCCCCGCCAGAAGCACATTGAAGCCCTTTGCATGCGCCTCGCCGGCGATCGTCGCGCCACCGCGCCGAATGAGATCGGGGTCCCAAGTCGCTCCCATCGCCAATCCCGATGGCAGCGCGGTCGCGCCGTCCTTGCGCAGGCCACCAACATAGGCGACGCCGAGGCTGGCGTCGGTTTCCGTCAATGCGGGTACGCCCAGTCTCGGGATCCCTTCGACATAGCCGGCACCCAGTGGCGCAACCTCCGGTATCTTCGTGTCGCCGTAAGGGATCGCCATGATGCCGTGCGTGATCGTCACGCGCTCTGCGTCGGTCATCCTTCCCTCAATGGCGGCGGCGCGCGCATCGGGGTCATCGGACCGAGCCGACTGGGCAAAAGCGGGAACGGCTGTCAGCGCAGCGCTCAGCGCCAGCATCGCGCACCCGCGAAACGCACTGCGATATCCGACCGTCTTTTCCCGTCGATATCCGGCTGACTGACCGATCATCGCTCTCTCCCGCAATTTCTTTGTTGCCGCGGTATCCGCGACTAAAGACAATAAGAAAAGTAGAGTATTTGCATGGATCGATCAGCTCAACGGATCGATCCGTTTGTTGGAGAACGAGGATGCGGCGCACCCCAAGCCTGTCGAGCCTGCGCCTGTTCATGCAGGTTGCCCATACCAGTAGTTTCAGCGAGACCGCGCGCCATGCCAACGTGTCTCAACCCGCGCTTAGCCGCACGATCAAGCTGCTCGAGGAGGAGCTCGCCGTCCGCCTGTTCGATCGCAATTCGCGCAACGTCGCGCTGACCGCGGCCGGCGCGGCGCTACTACCCACGGTGGAGCGGTTGACGGGTGATTTCGACCTCGCGTTCCAGGAACTTCAACAAACTTTTGCCGGGCAGCGCGGCCGCGTGATTGTCGGCGCATTGCCCTCGGCCGCCGCCCATATCCTGCCGACGATCATCGCAGGCTTCCGCGATACGCATCCGCAGGTCGACATCGTGCTACGCGACAATCTATCGGGCGCGCTTTATCAGCAGATGCTCGACCGGCTGATCGATTTCGCGATCACGACACCACCCGGAACTGAGGCAGGTTTCCGGTTCGATCCGCTTGTTGATGACGAATGCGTCCTGGTGTGCCGTGCCCGTGATATCACGAGCGGTTCAAAACCTGTTCCGTGGAGCATCTTCGCGGAGGAGCCGTTCATCGCCATGGAGCCGCGCAGTAGTGTGCGCCTGCTGACCGACACCGCGTTCGCCAAGGCCGATCTGGTCGTCAAGCCGCTGTATGAATGCGCGCAGCTCGCGACGGTGGGCGGGCTGATCTCTGCAGGGTTGGGCATTACTCTGTTGCCGCTATCGACGTTGCCGATGTTGGGCATCGGGGGAGAGATAGTTTGGCGGACCATGGCATCCCCGCATATTTCGCGAACCATCGGCGTTGCCAGGTTGGAGAACCGAACACTGTCTCCTGCCGCCACGGCATTTCTGGCCGCTGTCATGACCGCGAAGGCGACCGATAAACTTAGCTGATCGATCTATCAGATAAGTTTAATTGCTGAATAGATCCCCTGCGGGCATGATGCGCTTCCAAGACGTCCAAAAGCTACGGGAGGGGATCATACTGGCACTTGTCGCTGCAGCGACCATTCTGTCGTTGCTCGCCGTCATCCTTTCCAATCGGGTTTCGCCTTTGGCGGCGCTTATCCTGATTCCCATCGCAGGAGCCGTGGCAGCGGGAGTGGCGCCGGGCATTCCGGGCTACGTCGTCGATGGTCTTGCAAAGATCGCGCCCGTCGCGGGCATGTTCGTCTTCGCCATTCTGTTCTTCGGGATCATGACCGATGCCGGGTTGCTCGCCCCGCTGGTCAACGCAGTCCTGCGGGCCGTCGGCGAGCGACCATCGCGGATCACGGTTGGCACGGCATTGCTCGCGCTGCTGATCCACCTCGATGGCTCGGGCGCGGTGTGCTTCCTTGTGACGATTCCGGCGCTTCGGCCATTATACGATCGGCTCGGCATGGATCGCCGTGTGCTGGCCTGCACCGCGTCGATGGCCGCAGGGGTCAACTTCCTACCATGGACAGGCCCGACGTTGCGGGCGGGAGCCGCGCTCAAGCTGCCCGTCGCGACGATCTTCACGCCGATGATCGGGGTTCAGGTTGTTGGCCTCGCCTTCGTTTTCGTCGTATCATGGTGGCTGGGTGTTCGCGAGGAACGACGCCTCAGCGCCGCGCATCATTATGCGAATGCGAACCCGAATGCTGCGTTGCCGGCGGGCGTGGCGGCGCTCGATACCGAGGCGGAGCTGGCGTTGCGACGGCCGAGGCTTTTCGCGGTCAACGTCGTGATCACGCTGGCAGTTGTCGTGACGATGATTACCGGCCTGATCGAACCCGTCGTCGTGTTCATGGCTGGTACCGCGCTGGCGCTGATCATCAATTATCCGTCGGCGGCGCAACAGCGCGAACGGATCGATGCGCACGCTCGCGCTGCGTTGATGATGGCAGGCATCCTGTTCGCGGCGGGGGCCTTTACCGGCATCATGACCGGTTCCGGGATGATCAAGGCGCTTGCACAGGCTTCGGTCGCGCACGTTCCCGATGCGATCGGGCCGCGCATTCCCGTCCTGCTCGGCATGATCGCGATGCCGCTCAGCCTGATGTTCGATCCCGACAGTTTTTATTTCGGCGTGCTCCCGGTGATCGCCGAGGTCGCCGGACATTTCAACATTCCCGCGGTCCAGGTGGCGCAGGCCGCACTGCTCGGCCAGATGACAACCGGCTTTCCCGTCAGCCCCCTCACCCCCGCCACGTTTCTGGTCGCCGGCCTGAGTGGTGTCGAGCTCGGCGCGCATCAGCGCTTTGCGATCCCCTGGCTGTTCGCCGCGTCGATCGTGATGACGCTGGCCGCCGTGATCTTTGGAATATTCTCGCTATGACCGACCAAACCATCCGTATCGGCGCCGGCGCAGGCTTTTCCGGCGATCGGATCGAGCCGGCGCTCGAATTGGTCGAGCATGGCGCACTGGATTACCTCGCGTTCGAGTGCCTGGCGGAGCGGACGATCGCGCTTGCACAGGCGGCGCGACGGATCGATCCCGATGCCGGGTTCGATCCCCTGCTCGCGGATCGCATGCGCGCGGTGCTTCCCGCAGCGCACGCCCGCGGCGTACGGATCGTGACCAACATGGGTGCCGCCAACCCGCTCGGTGCTGCGCGTCTCGTGACTGAGATCGCTCGGGAACTGGGCCTGACTGGGCTGCGCACGGCGGCAGTGACGGGGGACGACGTCCTCTCGATCATCAGCGCGGGCGATTTTCCGCTGATCGACCGGCCCGGCCGCAGCGGCGATCTAGGCGATACGATCGTTTCCGCCAACGCGTATCTGGGCGCGAGCGGCATCGTCGAAGCGCTGGCCGGCGGTGCAGACGTCGTCATAACCGGGCGGGTTGGCGATCCGGCACTGTTCCTCGGCCCGCTGATCCACGAGTTCGGCTGGGCAATGGACGACTGGGAAAGGCTTGGTCGCGGCACCGTCGTCGGCCACCTGCTCGAATGCGCTGGCCAGGTGACCGGCGGCTATTTCGCCGATCCCGGTATCAAGGACGTGCCCGATCTTGCCCGGTTGGGTTTTCCGTTCGCCGATGTGTCGGACGACGGCAGCGCAGTTCTCGGCAAGGTCGCAGGATCCGGCGGGTGCCTGACCTGTGCCACGTGCAAAGAACAGTTGTTGTACGAGATCCTGGATCCTGCCGGCTATCTACAGGCGGACGTCATCGCCGATTTCACGGGAGTATCGTTCGAACAGACGTCCGCGGACCGGGTGCGGGTGTTCGGTGGCACCGGGCGTCCTTGCCCCGACACACTCAAGGTTTCCATCGGATACGAAGACGGCTTCGTCGGCGAGGGCCAGATCTCCTATGCCGGTCCAGGCGCCGTCGCGCGGGGGCAATTGGCGTTGGACGTCGTGCGCGATCGCCTGCAGATGACGGGCGTGCCCGTGTCCGACCTGCGATGCGAGCTCATCGGGCTCAACGCCATCGACAGGACCGGAAAATCAGATGGACCGGAACCTCGCGAGGTTCGCGTCCGGGTGGCCGGACGAGCACCGACCCGCGCCGCCGCCGGACGCATCGGCGCCGAGGTGGAGGCGCTCTACACCAACGGTCCATTCGGTGGTGGCGGTGTCGTCACCAACGTGCGCGAGGTACTCGCGGTCGCATCGACGGTCATGGACAGGACGCAGATCGCCCATGCCGTCCAGTATGAGGTTGCTTGACATGATCCTGCGGGACATCGCCCATGTTCGCACCGGTGACAAAGGCGATATTTCCCAGATCGCGGTCATCGCCTATCACAGCGAGCACTTCGCGCTTCTGGCCAAGGCCGTCACCGCAGAGCGCGTTGCCGCACATCTCGGCGACCTGTCGATACGCCAGATCAGGCGGTTCGAATTGGCTGGAATCGGTGCGGTCAACTTCGTGCTCGAAGGCGCGCTGCGGGGTGGCGTCACCCGCTCGCTTGCACTCGACGCGCACGGCAAGACGCTTGGCGCACAACTGCTCGATCTGGTGATCGATCCCCAATGAAAGGTTCACGAATGCGCCATTCTGTCGCGCTTCTGGCAACGTCCACGCTTACAGTCCTGGCGGTCCCCGCCTCGGCTCGCCTGACGCGGATCCAGATCGAGAGCGTCACGCCCGCGCCGGTCGCGCCGGTCGCTGGCGCTACTGCTGCAAAGCCCGCGATACCCTACGAGATCGTACGCGGGCAGTTCTTCGGCGCACTCGATCCAGCGGATGCGCACAACCGCGTCATCACCGACATCGACGGAGCCCCCCGCGATGCCAAGGAGGGCGTCCGGTATTCGGCGACCTTCGCGATCGCCAGACCTGTCGATCGTTCGCGTTCGAGCGGCGTCCTGTTCTACGATGTGCCCAATCGCGGTGGTTGGCCGATCGGCGCGGATCCGGACGGTCATGTCCGGGTGATCAGTGGCTGGCAGGGCGACCTGCCGCGTGGTGCCGATCTCCAGACCGCTACCGTTCCCGTCGCTCACGGCAGGAACGGGACTCCGCTGACCGGACCAGTGCTCGCCCGGTTCACCGACATGCCGGCAGGCGCGCGGTCGATCCCGATCACCGGCAGCATTGGCAAACCGACGGCGCGGCCAGCGCCGGTGACGCTCGATACGGCAAAGGCGCGGCTGTTTCGTCAGACGTCAGATACGGCGCGGCAGATGGACGTGAAGCCCGCCGACTGGGCCTTTGCCGATTGCGGAACGACGCCGTTCCCGGGCAAGCCCGACCCGACGAAACTGTGCGTGCGAGGCGGGTTCGACCCTGCCTATGCCTATACGCTGATCTACGAAGGCAAGGACCCGCTCGTACTCGGCATCGGTTTTGCCGCCACGCGCGATCTGGTCTCCTATCTGCGCAGCGGCAAGCCGGATGACGGCGGCAATGACAATCCGGCCGGACGTATCCGCTGGACCGTCGCGAGCGGCACGTCGCAATCCGGCAACTTCGTGAAGAGCTTCGTCAATCTGGGCTTCAACGCGGACGAGAGCGGCGGGCGCGTCTTCGATGGGGTCAACCCGAACATCGCCGCGCGCCAGGTCCCCCTCAACCTGCGCTTCGCGGTGCCCGGCGGTGCCGCCACGCTGTACGAACCCGGTAGCGAAGGCACGCTCTGGTGGAGCCGTTACGACGATGTCGCCCGCGGTCGCGGCGTCAGCAGCCTGCTCGACCGCTGCACTGCGAGCAAGACCTGCCCGAAGGTGATCGAGACGTTCGGCTCGGCGGAGTTCTGGGGACTGCGGATGTCGCCGGGGCTGATCGGTACCACAGCGGCCGCCGACCTCCCGTTGCCGGCAGACGTGCGACGCTATTACTTCCCGGCAACCACGCACGGCGGATCTTGGACCGGGGGCTTTCCGGTTGATGGTGATCCCAAGTCACCGATCTGCGCATTGGCCGGCAATCCCAATCCGTCGCTCGACAGCTTGCGAGCTGCCCAGGCCATGCTGATCGCCTGGGTGCGCGACGGCACCACGCCGCCGCCCAGCCGCTACCCGACATTGGCCGCAGGCGACCTCGTCGAGGCGAACGCAACGGCGATCGGATTTCCGTCCTGGCCCGGTGCACCCAGTCCGAATGGCAAGCTGAATGCCTTTGTCGATTATGACATGGGGGAAGGGTTTCACTATCATGACGTGAGCGGCGCAATCACGCGACAGCCACCGGCGATCCGCGGGACCATCCCGTCGCGCGTCCCGCGCGTCGATGCGGACGGCAACGAGACCGCCGGCGTGCCATCCGTACAACTGCAGGTGCCGATCGGGACGTATCTCGGTTGGAACGTGCAATCCGCCGGGTTCGGCAAAGGCGGCGGATGCGGGTTCTTCGGCGGGTTCATACCGTTCGCCACGACGCGTAAGGAGCGGCTGGCCACCGGCGACCCACGCTTGTCCCTTCAGGAGCGTTACGGTGATCACGCAGGGTTTGTGGCGAAGGTCCGCGCGACCGTGGCGCGGCAGCGCGCTGCGGGTTGGTTACGCGCGGAGGACGCAGACACGATCGTCGGGCAGGCCGAGGGCAGCAACGTGCTGCTAAACTAAAAGAGCGTTCATAAGCCAAACGCATAGGTCAATCAGAAGATTATATTTCCGTTCTGGAACGGAACGGGCCAATTCAAAGCGTGACAAGAACGCCCTGACCGGGTGTCGTCGAGAGGATGCAAGGCCCCGCCGTTCAGCGGAAAAGCCCCGTAACGATCGCCAGCTAGCGCATGGCGGCACGCGCCCTCACGACCCCGGTATTCGGCAACACAAGGGGATATTGCCGGTGACCAAATCGATTTCGTCCATCACGTCGGGCCGCTTGCTCGGAGGTCTGTCCAGCGGCGCGCTCGCGATGATGCTCGCCACATCGGCGTTGGCGCAGAGCGTACCGCCCGCCACGCTGCCAGCGACGCCCGCTGGCACGAGCGAGCCCGAAGCCCAGGATGCCGCGCCCGATATCGTCGTCACCGGATCCTATCTCGGCAACGTGCGGCAGGAGGATCGTGCTTCGCCGATCCTGTCGATCGATTCCGAAACCTTCGCCAAGACCGGCGTGACATCGCTGGGAGACATTACCCGCTTCATCCCCCAGAACGTCGGCAGCGCCGGCGGCATCCAAGATCTCGCCAAGGGCGGCGGTGCGGACTCGCGCGATACCCGCTCCGCCAATCTTCGCGGGCTCGGCGCCGGTGCGACGCTGGTCCTGCTGAACGGACGCCGCGTCGTCCCGGCCGACGGGTTCGTCAACCTCAACAGCCTGACACCCGAGATCGCGATCGACCGGATCGAGACGGTGCTCGACGGCGCGTCTTCGACCTACGGCGCGGATGCCGTGGCGGGCGTGTTCAACGTCATCACCAACACCCGGTTCAACGGGCTGAAACTGTCGGCGCAATATACCCATATCGACGATTCGCCCGCGGCCACCGTCCAGGCAATGTGGGGGGTCGGCGACGACAAGTTCCATACCGTCACATCGGTCGCGTATCGCTATCAGGACGGCTTGCAGAACGGCCAGCGCGCGATCACCAATTTCTTCAATCCGTCGTCCGGCGCCGGTGCGAACCCGGGCGCCTTCACCCTCTATTCGCGACCTCAGGGCGCTGGCGGCAGCGACGTCGTCATCAACGGCAATAATTATTCCACGCTATATGACCGATACAAATCGACCGCCGGCACGCTGACCGTGGTCGATCCGAATTGCGGATCTGCCGCCAGCCAGAGCCGCTATGTCCCGTCGGCCAATAGCCCAGGCTTCGGCCTCGGTGCATGCCAGTTCAGCTTCCAGGCGCAGAACCCGATCCGGCCCGAAGCCAAGAGCTATCTCGTGCATAACGACACGACGTTCGAAATCGCACCGGGCCAGACGCTGTTCGCCGAAATCGGCCTGTACCATCAGGACTCGAAGCGCAGCAGCGTACCGTCCTATGCGCAGAACCGGGTCGGCGCCCGTCCCCCGATTGTGCCGGCCAGCAACCCCTATAATCCTTTCGGCGTCGACGTCGCGTTCATTGGTCGTGCGATCGGGTCGCAGGGGTTCCCCGGATACGAATATCGTCTGATCCAGGACAAGGTCGACCAGGGCCAGTTCGTCCTCGGCGCACGTGGCCGCATTGGCGGTGGCTGGAAATACACCGCCAACGCGACCTATTCGCGCGCGGACATCTCGTCGACCGATCGCGACACCGACATGAACCTATTCCAGGCGGGGCTGAACGGTTACGGCGGCCCCAATTGCAACATTCGCTACAGCGGACCGGGAGCAGGCTCGCAGCCAGGCGTGGGTAACTGTCTGTATTTCAGCCCCTTCACCGCGGATGTGTCGAAACTCGATCCCTCGCTGATCTACAACCTGCAGAGCAATGTCGTGACGCAGACGAAGATCGAATACATGATCGGCGAGGCCGTGGTGAACGGTTCGCTCGGTCAGATCGCGGGCCGCTCGGTCGACGTCGCGGTCGGCGTGCAGTATCGCAAGGAAAAGCAGCAGAGCAACTATTCGGATCTGCTGCTCAGCGGGTTCGGCGGGTTCCTGGGCCCCAACCGCAACACGGCGTTCGACCGCGAGGTGAAGAGCGTGTTTGCCGAGGCGAATTACGAAGTCATCGATGGTCTGAACGTCAACGCGGCGGCGCGGTACGAAGATTATGGCAACTTCACCACGACGGCCCCCAAGCTGGCAGTGAACTGGCGGATCATTCCGCAAATCTCGATCCGCGGTTCGGCCAGCAAGGCGTTCCAGGCGCCCAGTATCGCAAACTCGGCAGCGGTTCTGATCTCCACGAACGTCGCCAACATCATCGACCCACGGGATGGCACGACAACGTTCCGGTCGATTCAGCAATATGGCAACCCCGATCTGCAACCGCAGAAAGCCGACGTATTCAACATCGGCGCAACCGTGTTGCCAGTCGATCACCTCAGCCTGTCGGTCGATTACTGGAACTATAAGTACAAGAACCAGATCCAGCTGCAGAACGGCCAAGCGGTAATCAATGCCAATCCCAACGGCCCCAACGTCATCCGCGATGCAAGCGGGGTTGCCCAGTCGGTCATCGTGTCGTCGTATAATGCGCCCAGCGGCACGGGAACCTCGGGTATCGACTTCGCCGCGAACTACCGGTTCGACATCGGCGCGGCGCGCGTCACCATGCGCAATAATCTAAGCTATCTGGCGACCTATGACGTCGATACCGGCACGATCGTCTATGACGGCGTCGGCCATCGCAACAATTACCAGACGTCGCCGGCAACGTCTGCCGCTGCACCGCGGTGGCGCAACCTAGCGGGGGTCGATCTCGAAGTCGGCGATCATTTCCTATCCGGTACATGGCGCTATATTTCGAGCGTGATCGATGATTATCAGCAGGTTGTGGGAGCGCCTACAGTCGCCCGTGTCGGAGCATGGTCCGTATTTGATGTGCAATATGGGCTTCGGATCGGTGACGAGAAACAGTATGAACTGACGCTCGGCATGATCAATGCCTTCGACAAGACCCCCGCCAGAGCATTGTATACCGGGTATCTTTCGACCCTAGGCGATCCATATGGTCGTCAGGCTTATGTTAGAATTGGCGCAAAGTTCTGAGAAATTAAGTCGGAAGCATGAACGTATGATCGGAGTCGCAGATTGCGACTTCGCTTTTTTATGGTGATACTTTTTAAAATGGCGATGGTCGAGTGAAATCACGCGGCCTCGAACTGTCGCAATGCAACACCTTGACCCAAAACCAGACGCTCTGTGCACCTTCTGCGTCGCCCAACTTCTGCCGTTCATTCATATCGGCGTTCACGCCTAGATGCAGAGGTCTTCGTGCTATACACGCCGATCCAGATTGACTGAAATTTCACCCCGA
>Ga0265798_10009833_pt1 | contig 11887 bp, 16 predicted proteins | sample P3T30metagenome_FD_192430 | JGI IMG/M metagenome (GOLD analysis project Ga0265798, IMG submission 192430) | Plant litter microbial communities from East Loma Ridge, Irvine, California - P3 T30 | ecosystem: Environmental > Terrestrial > Plant litter > Unclassified | place: USA: California... | reverse complement strand
GAGAGGGGTGAGAAGCCTCGACAGGGTTCGACAAAACGGCAGGAGAGCCGTTTTGCACAGCTCTGCTGCCTGAAAGGCGAGGCACATGGACGTGCCTCGTGATCCCCCTCTCTCACCGCCCTATTTATTCAGCGAAACGTCCTGCCCGGCCGTAGCAGCAATATCCTTAATGGCCTTAACCTGTGCGGTCTCACTGTTTATATCACGACCTGCGGCGAGCATGGTATGACCGCCGCAGGCTGACTCTGTAACCTGCTGGCCATGGAACCAGGCTGCTTTTATGCTCACTTACTCTTTATTATTTTCAGTCCGTTCAGAACCGGCAGTGCTGGCCACGCCGATTTGACGCGCGTTATGAATAAAATGGAGAGTTTATGTCGACATCTTTTAGTGGTCTGCTTCGACCCTTATTTACCTATCTCAAGCAGGAGCCTGCCATTCGCGGCGACGAGGAAGCATTTGAACTGGTGATGTGGTCAGATCTGTCGCTCCGGTTTTTACATTATCCCCAGGAGCATATCACCCTGAGCTGCCTGCTACCTTTCAGGGCAAACGATGAGAACGCCACAACTCTCCTTTGGGAACTTTTGCAGGCTAATTTAATGAACGAACAGTCTCCCCCTGTTGTGGTGGCGGCCTCGGCCATCAGTGAGGAGATAGTCATATGGTCACGTTTACCCATGAGCGCGGCAGAGCCACAGGCTTTGATTGCACTGTACGAAAATATAGCGCTTTATACGCATACGCTGGGGCAGCGTCTGGGCATTGTCAGTCAGCTCACTCCTCATGAATCCGGAGCCGAATGATGATGCGCATATTCAATATCGGCAGCAGTCGTCAGACTCAGCAAAGTCGCTCTTCCACCCAGTCTGCTCACGAAGTCCTTAGCGCTGCACAAATGCAGGCATCCGGCCCCTTTCAGCGTCAGGTCAGGCTGGTTTCAGCTCAAACACTCCAAAGCATGGATCTGGCAGCGCAAACGCAACAGCAAGTCCGGGCACATTTAGGCCATGGCGGTAATCAGTGGTTACCTCTCGTCGCCGACAAGGGCGAAAGCGCAATGCGCGGTATTATGGCAAGCCGTGCCTCGGAACGCTTTGGCAATGAAGTTCGCGAACGCTTTGCACAAAGTTTTCCACAGTCCGCATCTGGTCTCGATGGCGCCTATGCCACGGGACATACTGCGCTGAGAGTGCAAGGGGGACATTGTCAGGAGTTTTCCGATCTGGCCTATACGCTTCTTGCGGCCAAAGGGGTCAATAAACCCGTGGTGAATGCGCTCTACGATAACGATCATGTATTGGTGCTGTTAGGGGATAAACGGCAGGAGGATCCGGTGTTGCTGGATGCCTGGCAGCATCTTCCCATTGTGACCACGCTGAATAACAGCAAGCTTGATCCTGGTAGGCTTAGTGTTATTCAGGAGCGAAACGATGCGCGTCCCGATCCTCATGCACAATGGGCTTTGCGCCATGTCCGTACCATGAGCCAGAACGAAATTGAGCATATTCTGACTACAACGACTTATCCGCCTGTCGGGAAAAAATTCGTGAAGCACATGGTAGAAAGGCAGCGCGGACAAGAGCCAGGCCGTTATGATGTTCGCTCGCTGGCAAAAGATCCCAGCACCCATTACACCGATGATAGCGCCCTGACGGGCAGAGCCTTCGATACTATGTCAGCCTCATCGCTATCCAGCGCCCGGCGTACTATTGAGAAATATGAACGCGCTGCAACCGCAGATCCTGACGGTTATGGAAAGGCCAAACGTATATAAAAAAACACATTACCGCTTTCAAAAGTATTCTTTGTTTTTGCGCTTTTCATACATGTGAACGACACGCATAACCCATCTGCATAAGCAGATGGGACTCTGTATTCAGAGTAAAACCCGTGGCGGGAAAACCAGCCAATAAAATCGACCTCGCCAGAGCCGGAAGTAATACAGGCACTGCGCCAGATTTGTCCGAAGCTCTCGACGCGTAAGCGATGCGAACTGATGGGTGTGGCCTGCCCCCAAGATTTGAGCTTCACTGCTGCCGCCGCTGTCGCAGATCCTTAACCTGTCGCTGGATGAACCGCTGGGCCTGCCTGCCAGACGTACATCGAAGCGTGGCCCGACCTCCCGGCTTGAGCAACAGATCGAAGCGATCCGGCAGATGCCGATGACGAAGCAGAAGTTTGTGACGGTGATGCTGGATAACGTGATTGGTAAAACGGAGTAGTTAGCAGACGCGGAACTGAGGTGTTGGAGCACCCCAGCCCGCTGACCATAAGCAACTAAGAAGGAGTTGATCATGGCTACGCAGGATATTAAGCCAGAAGTGAGTATTTCCAAAGCGTTACGGCGGCTGAAGGTGGAGTATACCAGCATCCGTTACGCAGACCGTAAAGATATGACCACCTAATACAGCCGCTGCCCCAGCCTGAACCTGAAGGGCAACTGGCTGGCAGAGGCCGGGTTTGGGACTGATACCCCGGTGACCGTGGCGGTAGAGGTTGCAAGAAGAACAAACTGGTTAAAAAGTAAAATGCCAGCCGCAGGTGGGCTGGCATTAGAGGTTCAAAATTGATAGTTTTCATACTCCCAAAAGTCAATTCTGCTTAATTTAAGCGCTGCTTCGGACCAATCCTTATAGTCGCATGATGCTATCTGCATTTTTAAATAAGTAATTAACTCATCATAGTTGTATTCACTGACTATGATGGTTCCTTTGCCTGATAAAATTTTATTAATAATCAGTTCGTTTTGAAGCCAGATTGGTGTATAGACCAAAATATCAAAAGATTCAGCACCATTTTGCTCGCTGGGTCCTACCATTGCCCGGCCCCAACAGCCAAAGTTCAAGGGATCTTCTGGCCAATAATTAATTAAGCTATCCTCAAGCTCAAGCGATCTCAATTGTTTTAATTCAATATTCATTTGGTAATATCCAGATGTCCGTTCCACCGATCTCATTTTTCTGATCATCAGTCAAATCCTTACCCAGGTTTGGATTTGTTTCGTTGTCGCTATCCGAATCAGAAGAACATACCCGACCAAACGAGCATTCCGTTGCCTTATCAAGCGCATCGCCGATTCCATTCAGCATGCTATCCAGACCGGACGCAATATTGCCATTGGCCTCCTTGACGACTTTATCACCAGGTCCGACCGGCACACCTGGTACAGGAATTAGCGATGGCGCAGGCACAGCCAGATTATTATTCTCAACAGCAACGTTATCCGGTATACAGTCCGGCGATGAACCCGCTTTTCCCTTATGCTTTCCATGGGTTACAACCGGTTTTTCCTGCTGCGCTTTGATGACCGCACCATTTTTCCCCGTGCACGCTACCGCACTGGTGAACATCACCAGGCACAGCAGCCACCACGCCGCCTTCCTTAACCTTTCATCCCGCTTTCCCTGTTATCGAGGTGATCACAGGGCCGAGGCAGTTGATCATCCGGCTAGCGAATTAAGGATAACTAAATGACTTATAAAGAAAAACCCCGACATCAACGCCGACATTTGGTTTGTCACTTAAGATTTGAAGGCGAGGCCGTTTTCTCTTTCGACATGAGGCATTGCCCTACGCCAATAATAATCCCGCATCCGATTGATATTTCAGCTCCTCTAATTAAGTCATTTCGATAAAAATCAAAATCACCCACTAAAGAATAGGATGCTAAAGATATAAGTACTCGACCACCTACAAGGATAATGAAAAGCCCCACTACCCATAAAGAAACTAATAAAAATAAGAGTTTAATTTTCTTATTTTGCATCACTCTTTTCCTCCAGTTAATGAATAGTGATACTTTTTCCTTCTGAATTTTTTTGGGTTACTTGCATTTTCTGGAACCCAGCAGAATAAGGGAATCTTGGATCATTATTCATTTCTGGCAATATTTTCCCACTTGCCGGATTTTCCTTAACCTGATTCCCTAAAGGCTGCTCATTCAGATCCCTCGGTGCTGTAAACTGTAAACCCGGCTTAGCCGTCGATATTTTCTCCGCCGCACTGATCAGAAATTAGGGTACTTCGCTGTGTTTATAAGTTAAAATCCTAGCCATGATGGCTGGGATTTATTAATTTAGTGTAGTGGCAATTTGATCGTAAAAGAAATCACCAAAATCATCATAATATGGTTTAAAGGCAGTTTTTTGAACTTTTATACCCGGCGCCCATAGCAGAACTTTATTTTTTCCATCATTGCTACAGTCCAACACAACGTAATCACCATCACCTGTCGAGCTTATAACTACATAATTTTCTGGTAAATTTGATTCTTGCCGTTCTTTTATAGTTAACCATATAGCATCGGGTATACCGGAGTTAATAAAATCTGCTTTGATTACCCCATAGAATTCTTGCCCTGCGATATCCCCACAGCCTAGATTTTTCAGGAAAAATCTATAACTATCAGGGAATTCAACATCAAGAATCTTTTCTGCAAGAGCAATCAAACTTTCTTCTTTAACTCCTTCAAAATCAGCCTCTTCTTGATGCTGATTTATTATAGAGATCGCTTTCCTAACGTTATCAATACTCATAATGACCTACTTTTTAAAATCATTTGATCTTTGCTTCCAGTAATCAGAACGCCATTTATTAAATTCATTACGATCAATGCCTGAAGGTATGCTGTTATCATTAATATGAATAACACTATGATTATCTTTATGAAAACTTTGAGTAACTTCTGCTATCGGACCATCCTGTTTTTGTAGCATATGATGAAGATTTACTGACTGGCCATTTGCATCCAAAGGAGCTAACCCTTTTTCCATCCTTTGGATGTTTGATCTTCCTCTGGAGTCCACTGCGTTAGGATCAAACAGATCATTCCTTTGATAAACCTTATTGCCGTTAACATTGACAGGTTCAGCACTCCAGTATTTACGCTCCTGTCCAAAGTAGTTAACCGAAACGACATCATTACTGGCCTTATTGATCAGCCTCGACGCTTCGGCCACATCACCTTTCTTCAGCGCTGTTTCTGCCGCCCTGATGGTTTTCCCTGCTACATCTCCTGCTCCCGGTATCAGCCCTATCGCGGCCGCAAGATAATCTATCGCCGTATTGGCTTCCGCAAAACCCTTTATATCACCAACAATCGGTACAAAGTCCAGTCCGGTTCCGGCTACGTCCTTCACCATCTGGGTACATGCAGCCTGGTCCTGTTCACAGATCGCTTTCTGTGTGGCTTCGTATTTCGCTATCGTGCCTTTCTTCTGCGCTTCTATTGCGCCAAGTGCACTTGCCAGATTGTTATTCTCAACCGCATTCTTCCCGGCCGAAGCGCCGGCTACCGTGCCGCTCATATCGCCCGAGGCCAGGCTGCCCGCAAGCCCTGCCGCCAGCGTACTCAGCGCGCTGATTTTACCATGGTCAACGCCGGGAGGTTGGAGCCGCTGGGATTCACTAACGGCCAGCGGATTGAAGTGATCACCGCGCCGGGGCAGTTAATCATCCACATCGTTACGCAGTAACAAGAAGGTTCATCATGGCCATGACCGATGACAAAGCCAGGCCGAGTACCGCGCTCGTCATCGCCGCGACGGGGTGAGCACACGTCTGAACATCGAAGTGAGTCTTGTCGCCCATTTTGCGCTTGACCGACTGGCGCACCACCACGGCCTGACCCAGCGCCAGATGCTGGGGCAGCGGATCACTGGTCCCCACGAGGCCCCGTGCAAGAACCTCGAAGGTGACGACTTCAGGCGCTATATCGATATGGGGGAGCATGAACATCACCTTTACACCCCTAACGATCCCGGAGCTGGCGATCGACGGAGGCATACTGGCAAGGCTGGGTTTACCCCCGGTACACCGTTACAGCTCACGCTGCGGCCCGATGCCCTATGAATCATCACCCTCACCGATGCGGCCACCTGAAACGCACTGTACGAAGCCAGCCAACAGCGGCAAGATTTGGGGACGGATTGGGTATGGCAGAACGGCGAGCTGATCATTGGGGGGATTGGCTTACCGAGTCTGGGATCACTAACGCGGAACAACTAGAGATCACCGCCGCGCCCGGGATGAGCCGGTTACGGCGGCGGGAAGATGAGATATTAAAGTCTTAAAAGCAAAGATCCCGACCAGCTGGCCGGGATCTTTTCAGCTCATTTTTTTATATATATGCTTCAACCACTCTTCAGAAGAAGACCATTCATTAGGGTAATAATAACTACAATCAATTTTGTTAAGCAGGATGTCCTGTAATTCGTCATCTGACAGAGAAAGTGCTAGTAGATAATCTATTTCAGATTTCATCTGCAACTGTTCCTCCGCAGTCTCGGTAGCTTTGTAAGCTGCCAATGTTTCATCCGCATTACCAAACAGCACCTCAAAATCTTGGTTAAAGTAACATCTCAGCAGATATGACAAAGAAGGATACTTTTCGCTAATACTCATGGTGTTGGATACCCAGTAATGATTTTATACCCATCAGGCATTGAAGGATCTCTGCCAATGATAATTCTGGCATTTGTAGCTGGTACAGCACTTGTAGCCCCGCGAGTAACACTAATACCAATAGCAGCAGAAGATTCATAATCAAGCTCCAGATAACCCTTTTGGCTGCCAGATAAATAACTCTGGATCTTCGAATGATTGCTATCAATGACCTTGCTTGTCACAGCTTCTGCTGTAGCTCTATCAGTAAATGTAGATGCTGTTTTTGTATTGCCTGTAGACACTCTATCAAATAACTCCGCTTCAGTTTTTCCTACATGCCGATCAACCAAATGGCCGCCTGCTTTCTCATGAGCCGCCAATCCACCACCGGGAACAATGGTACTGCTTTGTCCCGTCGCTGTCCTTTCTTTCGCCCCTGATCCTTTCCCAATCCCTGCAGCAATTCCTGCAGCGCTTGTCCCTGCCACCTGCGCTAACAAATTGATAGCAAGCTGCTTCGCTTCAGATGAATCGCCAGACATTAGCGCGTTGTGGATCGCCGCATTTCTGTCAGCCTCAAGCTGGATCGTAGTCACCTGAAGGATTGAAAGCTCGTTCTGATCTGCCGGACTCAGGCCGCCATTAACGCGCGCTTTTTCCAACAACTCATTGGTACGGTTAGCATAATCAGCCTGTAACCTGCCAACTTCATTCGCTTTGTCAACACAGTCACGAGCGCCCGTACACTTCACAACACGCTTTTGTTGTGCCGCTGAGATCTGCTTGTATTTCTCGGTGACCGTTCCTTCACAGGCTTTGTTACCCTGACACTGCGACATTTCCTGAACACGGGACTGGTTTTCCTGAACATTGAGCGCATTATTCTCAACCGCATTCTTCCCGGCCGAAGCGCCGGCTACCGTGCCGCTCATATCGCCCGAGGCCAGGCTGCCCGCAAGCCCTGCCGCCAGCGTGCTCAGCGCGCTGATTTTCTGCTTCTGCTCCTCGCTGAGTTTACCATGCTCAACGCCGGGATAAAGCCGCTGCGCAATAAACTCACCCGTTGTGGCGCCCGCTGCGCCTGCCAGCGCATTTTTGCCCTGTAGCTGTGCTACCACCGCGCCCAGCACCGCGTGCGCTATCAGGTTTGCCGGTTCGTTTACTTCCTGAATGTTGCCATTTACGCTGGTGGTGGTTTCTTTATGAATGAGTCCAGCCAGATAAGGCGCGGCTGCGCCCGCTGCGGCGCCCTGCACGCTGCCGGCCAGCAGACCCTGTACCACCGCCGTTGCCGCCTGGATCCCTCTCTGAATGTCGCTGCCGGTTCCCCACTCAGCCTGTGTGTCCCGGTAGGCGCTGCTGTTCTGCAGCTTCTCGTTGTATGCATCCCAGGCCTCTCTGGTATCGCCCGCTGCGGGTTCGGGGATATTTTTCTTCGCCAGCTCCGCCTTGCCCGCGGTAATGGCGCGGATTTCGCCTTCCGTCCGCGCCACGTCCATCGCCTGTGCGGCAATCTCGCCCACCAGCTGCGCGGTCTGTAGCCGCTTCTGCTCTTTCTCTTTGTCAAATATCGGGCTGATGCTGCCGTTGGCTCCGGCAGTGTCATGGCTCAGCGTGCTGACGTCCTGCTTCTGCGCCGCCTGGTCACGTACGATCAGCGTACCGTCGGAGACCGCAGCACGGGTCACCCCTTCAGCATGACCGCCCGCCCCCAGTCCGCTGAGCAGCGAAGAAGCCATGTTGCCCAGTACCTGGCTGCCAACCGGGCCACCGGTGCTGAAACTGCCGCCCAGATGCTCAACCTTGTAGTCCGCCCGGTTACCGATATCGCTGAAGCCGAGCGTGCCGGTGTCGAGACGGTTCTTATCCGCGCCCGCCGTGGAGGCAATAAAGCCGCTGACCACAAGCAACTAATGAGGAGTTGATTATGTCTGAGACACATCATAAGCAGAGATGCACATACCCACAACCCGTTGTTATACCGTGGGTTATATCTGTGACGCGAAGTATCAGCCGGTTCCAGCGGTGACGCTTAAAGGCCACTGGCTGAAGGAGATGGGGTTTGGATACCGGGACGGCGCTGGAGGTCAGGGTAATGGACGGCTGCATGATACTGACGGTTAAGTCGTCCTCACCGGAGCGGAAGTCATACAGACGCTGCGCCAGCTCTGCCCTAAGCTCTCGGCGCGTAAGCAGCGGGAGCTGATGGACGTGATTCAGGTGATGGCGAAGCCGAAGAAGCGCAGCGGTAACTGACTGAAGAGCAGGCAAAAAATCCCAGCCGCTGAGAGCTGGGATAGTCTAAAAATATGTTATATCGCGTCTTTACTTGGAAGCTGTGCCAATACGCTGCTAACGGTTCCCCTACTTAAAACAGTTTTTCTAACTGTATTACCATAATCCGAACTGTATATTAGATATTCCTCGTTATTATCTTTTGGATAATAGAATAGATAAAATCCTGTATCAGCAATTTCAAGAGGACTTAAAAAAACACCCACTTTTTCTGAGTCAGGAAGTTCCTGATCATATGGATCGCTGTCAAGTATCATTCTATGTGAATGAGCTAATTTTTCTAATAAGGCTTGATCATCCATTGATAGATCTAGTTCTTTATTTTGACAATCAACTACTTCCTAATGACTATCCTTCAAATAACCCATAGCCATAGACAATGTATAATTAGAGCCTTTCGCTGGATATATTTCATCTTCGATAAAAAAATTGAAGATGCCATACTTCCAACAATCATCATCTGTTTTTTCCAAAACATCATAAAAAACAGCAAATTCAAAAGGTTGGCCAAAAATCATTATTTCCCCTTCAACTCTTTTATTTCTTTATTGAAGGATCCAAGTTCCCTGTTGCCCAATGCATTTTTTCCATCAGCAGTACTACCACTCCAGTGGAATGAGCCTGTGCCATCTTTGCTGGTATTGAAAAGTCGATGTATATTCCCTTCACTGTCAATGGATAATCTTATTTTCGGATCTTTCGTTGCAATTGAACGTTCAAAGAGATCTAAAGAACTTCTTGGCTCAATACCAGCATTAGGCCTAAATCCTTGAGCGCCAGGAGTATGTTTAGGATTCGATTCAACTTTTAATCCATTACTTGCCGCTGTAGGTTCAGGGTTCGGCAACCTGTTATCCCGACCTTCTGCCAGATAAGCTAAATCATCCTTATTAGGCCCGTCAGGGATCGGCGTGACCGTGGTAGTACCACCTGTATTCGGCACACCATTACTATTGCCGGTATTCGCCACTCCCTGGCCTGAAGTCTGATTATTCCCCGTATAATTCGGACCTGTACCAATTTGCCCCGCATTGTTACCTGTATGATTTGGCCCCGCATCAATCTGACCAACATTGTTACCCGTATGAGAAAGGTTGCTCTCCCCGTTCCCCATCATTGATGTGATTGCTGTAATCACAATCTGCGTGGCCATCGGACAGTCACCACCGGAGAGGCATTTATTCACAACATCACGGCCAAACTCTTTCACCATTGCATCCAGCTTCTGCGCGACAGCAGCATTAGCTTCTGTCTGCGGCGCTATTTGGCCGCAACCGGCGGCGGAGGTGGCATCAGCAGCGAGAGCAGGAAGTTATTCTCAACTGCATTTTTACCCGCCTGCGCACCCGCCACCGCACCGCCCGTGCTGTCTCCGGCCACACCGCCCGCCAGACCCGCCGCCAGCGTGCCCAGCGCGCTGATGGTCTGGCGCTGCTCCTCACTCAGGTCTTCGCACTTGACCCCCGGATACATCTGCTGCGCGATGTACTTGCCCATCGCCGCACCAGAGGCGCCCGCCAGTGCAGGATTACCCGACGCGTATGACGTTACCGCGCCCACCACCCCATGCGCAATCAGGTTCGCCTGAACGTTCACCACGTCCTTTCCGTCCGGACCTTTCGTCGTCGTCAGCGTATGTATCTGCCGATTAAGCAGGACAGGTTAAAACAGATAATCAGCCAACACGCTGCTTAAAAGCGCGCTACCGGAGTGTTATAGAACCTCGGTACTGATGACAACAAATTCTAAGCGAGATAGTTATTATGGCTGCACAACTTCATAATTCAGAAAAGGTTTTAATTAAAGTCCGATGTTATATTCTGGGCTATATCTGGGACTGGGACCAGAGGAAGTTTGATAGGTCCCCGTCGATTACGCTGAAGGGAGACTATATATGGGATCTTGGAGTTGAAACAGGCAGAAAAGTTGAAGTGCTATGCGAGCAGGGCAAGCTGATTATCCGGCTGGCTTAGGAAACATTAGCAGGTAAAAAATCCCGGCTCGATTCGGCCGGGATTTTTTATTATGGATCTGATGGGTGAGATTTTCGAGCTTTTCGCTCATCTATTTTAGCGAAGATCCAGGATCTAAGAGCCGCTGCTGTTCCTGCAATAACACTTACGACCACAACATGCTCAATATCTGATCGCTCAAAACTTACTTTATGGCTCATAATGAGTTCTACCATTACCAGAGCCAGAGAAAAAAAGATCAAACAGCAAAAAACCATGTATAAAATGCTTAAAAATAGCAAGCCTACAGTCGGCTTATTTTTTCTTCTCATTAATTCTATCCTTGACAGCATTGCTAATAAATTCTCCTCCTGCAGCCCCAATAATATCACCAACTGGAGCTGAACCCGGGCCTAATATAGGACTAAAAACAGGGGGGGCAATTACACCAACAGCTGTACCAAATGCCCATCCAGCAGTTGTGCCAGTTAACGCACCTTTATCAGGCCCATCAGTAAATATAGTGCTTCCCAATGATATCCCCAGATTAGCTCCTACTCCACGTCCCGGAGCTAATCCCCCCGTCACTGCCGCCGAAGCACTGCCCCAGTAATCCCAGGTTTTTTGCTGGTTTTCAGGCAAGCTCTGGTTCTTAGCACTGTTTATATCAAACCACTGATATGTCCCATTGGCGATTTCCGCGATTACTGCACCGCCCACAATTTTCCCTATCGATGCAGCTGGCCCCATGTAAGCTGCTGCCGCTATCAACACACCATCTTTATAACCGTTGACGATAACTTTGGTTATATTTGCCCCTTCAGGCAAATCACCTTTAACATTTTTACTCATTGCCTCGTTGATTTGCTGCGCTGTCGCTCCAGCATCATCCATCGACATTCCCAATGTTGAGGCTGAATTACCATAGCTGTTGAGTCCGGATGGCAGATTAAACAGTTCGTTATTTTCTACAGCATTCTTACCCGTCCCCACCCCGACAACTCCACCTGCCGGCGAGTCGGCCGCTATTCCGCCCGCCAGCCCTGCCGCCATCCCGCTCAGCGTGCTGACCATCTGCTTCTGGCTCTCCGTCAGGTCGCTGATGTTCGTGTGCGGATACATCACCGCCACGATTGCCCGCGCAGCCAGTTCCCCGCCCGCGGCACCCGCCGCGCCCGCTGAGGCGCTGTTGCCGGACATCTGCGCCAGCACCGCCCCCGCCACCGCGTGCGCCATGGTGTTGGCCAGCAGAT
>Ga0265798_10009832_pt1 | contig 11889 bp, 7 predicted proteins | sample P3T30metagenome_FD_192430 | JGI IMG/M metagenome (GOLD analysis project Ga0265798, IMG submission 192430) | Plant litter microbial communities from East Loma Ridge, Irvine, California - P3 T30 | ecosystem: Environmental > Terrestrial > Plant litter > Unclassified | place: USA: California... | reverse complement strand
CGCCTTTGACACCGCGCTCCGGGTCGATCATCTGGAAGCCGTTCGGCGTCGCTGAGGTGCTGATGGGAACCTGGCCGTTGTACTGGCTGTTGCCGACGCCAACCACGGTTTGCAGCATGTTCCACTGGGCGACAATGGCGGCGCTGCGGGCGTCGACGACGGTATCGTGATACAGCGGCCGGTCGCCGTCGACCAGGCGCGTGTGGACCAGCCAGGCCAGCGCGTAATGGTCGACCACCTCGAGCAGGTCGACCGCATTCAGTTCACTCTCCGGCTTGCTGCCAGCGCCAGCCGCGCGCCGCGTTTTCATGACTGGATAAATGATCAGTTCGGCAGCAGGCGGCTTGACCGGCACTGCCGTGGCGTTGAGCGGCAACGTGGCGAGCGCAGCAGCGATGGCCTCGGACGCCGGGATGGCCGGCGCCACCGGGAAGTTGACGGTCACGCCCCGCAGTTTGTTGCTGCGGCCCCGGCCCAGGTGCTGGCGCCGCTCGGAAGTCGATTCGGACACGATTTTGCCGCGCGCATCGACCACGACCACCGACTCCGAACCAAACACCGGCACACTTTTGTAGGTGTGCACGGCGCGCACCACCTGCGTATTGGCCACCCCGGAATGCTGCTGGACCAGCGCAAAGCCATGGTTCTGGTCGAGCCCGCGAATGGCGCGCCCTGCCACCAGTTGCGCGGTCAACGCCGCCGCCAGCGTCGGGTTGGGCGGAGCCGCCGCAGCGTTTTGCTGCAACGCCGCGCACAACATACCTGCCAGAACGCCCATGGAAATCGTCGGGATCGGTCGCATCGTCATTCTCCTGTCGTCAATGCCTGCCACAACACTGGGGCGGGCCTTTGTCGATAGTCGATGAGTATGCGATAAATACTTTGCTAAAACGCAAAAACCCTGCACGGACTCAACCGTGCAGGGTAGCGTATGCAAGCGTCATGGCGGCATGTCGCGTGGTGGCCACGCGCAAGTTTCCTCTACAGCTCGCGCGCCCGGAACGTATCGCACTGGGTCAGCTTGCCGGTGTCGATCCCGCGCTTGAACCAGCGCACGCGCTGCGCCGAACTGCCGTGCGTGAACGAATCCGGCACCACGGTGCCCTGCGCCTGGCGCTGCAGCGTATCGTCGCCAATGGCCGTGGCCGCGGCCAGTGCGGCCTCGACGTCGCCAGCCTCGAGAATCGAGCGGGCCTGGTTGGCGTGATTGGCCCAGACGCCGGCGAAACAGTCGGCCTGCAATTCGAGGCGCACCGACAGCGCGTTGACCTGCACCTCGCTGGCGCGGCCACGCGCCGCATCCATTTTGGCGGTGATGCCCAGCAGGTTCTGCACGTGGTGGCCAACTTCGTGGGCGATCACGTACGCCTTGGCGAAATCGCCGGACACGTGGAAACGCTGCTCCATCAACCGGTAGAAAGCCAGGTCGATGTACACCTTCTGGTCGCCCGGGCAGTAAAACGGACCGCTCGCGCTCTGGCCGGTGCCGCACGCGGTGTCGACCCTCCCGGTGAACAGGTCCAGCTTGGGTTTGACGTACGTCTTGTTGTTGGCGCTGAAGATGGCGGTCCAGACGTCTTCGGTATCGGCAAGGACAGTCCTGACAAATTTGGCTTGCCGGTCGTCTGCGGGCGCGGCAGTCGGCCCGCTGGCCTGGCGTGGCGCCTGCACCTGCGGCGCTGGACTGCCGCCCCCGCCGCCCAGCAGCACTGACGGATCGATCCCGAAAAAGTACGAGCCGATCAGCGCAATGACGATCGTGCCGAGGCCAATCGACTTGCCGCCGATGCCGAAGCCACCGCCACCGCCACCCGTGCTGCCGCGCAAATCCTCGACGTTATCGCTTTCGCGGTTGCCTTCCCATTTCATGCCAGTGCTCCCATCCGTGTTTCAGCCCGCTGGCGCATCACAGCGTGCGCTTCAATTTCGTTGATCCGCCATTTTCGCGCGGATCCTTGATCCGGTATTCTTCGTCGGCCAGGAGGCCCGAGCGTGCGTCGTCGTTCAGCGTACGCTGATAATGTTCGCGTTCGACCTCGCGCGCGATACGGCCATTGAGTTCAGCGGCGGGCAGTTTGTTTTTCATGATCGAATTCCGTTTGTAGCGTTAGGGACATTGTTTCGTGAGCGCAGTATGCGAGAAGCAATCTTTGCAGTATGTTCGACCGTTCACACAACGCATCAATTCAGCCGTTCCGCTCCCGTCATGTGCCACCGCCCGCGCCATCGCGCGCCGTGCGTTCGATGGCGTACGGAGGCCAGCCCTCCCGCCATGCGACATTAGCGCATCTTTATCCTCATCTCCCTCTTCATCACTTTACTCAGATTCCATGACCTTGAACATCCGTGACCGCGATGCCCTGTTCGCCCTCGGCCGCGCGCTGGAAGCCGCCCATTACCGCTTCACCACCATTACGCCAGCCAGCCACGAGCGAGTCAATGCCCGCCCTGAGAATGCGGAGGCATCCGACCTGCGCGGCGTGTTCGGATGGAGCCGGCCATTTCAGCCTGGCGCCATCGACCCGGCCATCGTGGCCCTGATGCGCCGCGCCGGCGTGCTCGATGAAAGCGGGCCGCTGCTGCGCAGCCTGGTCCGTGCCTCCACGCTGGGTGAACGGTGCTACTTCCACAGCGCCTGGCCCACCGACGACAGCGACGCGGTGTTCTTTGGACCGGACACCTACCGTTTTGTTGCGGCGATCGAGCGCGAATTACGCAAGCTGGCCGCGCCACCCTCGCGCGTGGTCGATATCGGCAGCGGCGCGGGCCCTGGCGCCGTCCAGATCGCCCGCCGCTTTCCCGAGGCTGAAGTGATTGCCGCCGACATCAATCCGGCCAGCCTCGCTTTGGTGAGCATCAACGCCGGCCTCGCTGGCGCCCGCAACGTCACCCCGGTGGCGGCCAACCTGCTCGATGGTGTCGATGGCGAATTCGACCTCATCGTGTCGAATCCGCCATTCATGCTCGATCCGGGCGAACGTGCGTACCGCAACGGCGGCGCGATGCGCGGCGCGCAGTTATCGCTCGACATCGTCGAGACCGCCATGGCGCGCCTGCGCCAGGGAGGCAGCCTGCTGCTCTATACCGGCGTGGCGATCAGTGCCGACCAGGACGATTTCCTGGCTGCCATTGCCCCGATGCTCGATACGGCATGCCAGGCCTGGACCTACGAAGAACTCGATCCTGACGTGTTCGGCGAAGAACTGTCCACGCCGGCCTACGACGGCGTGGAACGGATCGCGGCGGTCTGGCTGCACGCGGTAAAGCGCACGCGCATGCGCAAAAGCGATCACTGATCAAATCGACAAGGCAGGGGCGCGTTTTTTTGGCAAAGCGGCGAAAAAGCCACAGAATGCGCCCCTATAATGTATCCTTTAGGAAACTTTCAGTCTCTCCGTAGCAACATTCCCCCTATACTGGCTGGTGACGGGTGGCGTTACAGCGCCCGTCGGGCACTGCGGCCGCATGCTGTTTTCAGCGCGCGGATGCAGTGGAACCGCGCTCGCACAGCGCCCATCCAACCTGAAGACTGACGCGCGGCTGCAATGCCCTGCGTACCACCATGCAAGCTCTTATCCTGGCCAGGCAGCAGCATTTCCCCTCCCGTCCCTTCGCGCCGTCCGCTTCGTTCTCGCAGGGTGCATCACGATGATCTGCGGCGCATCGCTGCATGACCGGACGGCGAACCGGCACATCACCGCATCAGGGTGGCGCCGGGAACGGCATGCAATCGAAAGTATCCTGGTGCGCCATCGCAAGCCGTTTGCCGCACTGGCGCGTATCGCCCCGCCGTTTCGACGCCTGCGCCGGTAACGCCCACCTTTCTTTCGCCGGCATGACGGCCATCGTGTATGGCGTGGTCACGCGCCAGGCAGCTGACGGCTTTGCAATGCCTCACGCACCTTGTGCGCGAGCTGGACGCGGCTGTATGGTTTGCCGAGCAGCTGGACGCCGGCCTGCAGGCGCCCGCCATCAAGCAGCGCATCGCGCGTGTAGCCGGAGGTGAACAGCACAGCCACGCCCGGCAGTAGGCGGCGCGCATGGCTGGCCAGTTCCGTACTCGGCACCGGACCGGGCATCACGACGTCGGTAAACAGCAGGTCGACCTGCGCGCCAGCTTCAAACAGCGCCAGCGCGCTCGCGCCATCGACCGCGTGCAGTACCTCGTAGCCCAGCCCGGCCAGCGTGGCCACCGCGGTCAGGCGCACGCCCATGTCGTCTTCGACCACCAGGATCGTTTCATTGCCGCCCGTTGCCGTTTCCGCCGGCAACGGCGCCGCCAGGGCCGCTTCCTGCTCGCGCGAGCGCGGCAGCAAGATCTCGACCGTGGTGCCTTGCCCCGGCGCGCTGCGTAACGCAATATGGCCGCCACTCTGCTTGACGAATCCGTACGCCATCGACAGGCCCAGGCCGGTGCCCTGCCCCACCGGCTTGGTGGTGAAGAAGGGTTCGAAGGCCATCGCCAGCACCGCCTCGCTCATGCCGCTGCCCGAGTCGGACAAGGCCAGCAGCACATACTCGCCTGGTTTGACGTCCGCCATTTTTTCCACCGCGGCGGCGTCCAGCACGCGGTTCGCCAGCACGATGGTGAACACACCATCGTGCTGGCCGGCCATGGCATCGCGCGCATTGATGGCAAGGTTGACGATCACGTTTTCCAGCTGGCCCGGGTCGACCGAGATATTCCACAGGTCGGGATCGCATTGGTAATCGATGCGGATCGTCTCGCCCAGCGCGCGCTGCAACAGGTCGTCGCGGCTCTGCACGATGCGCAAGGGATTCACCGCGACCGGCTGGAGCGGCTGGCGCCGGGCAAACGCCAGCAGCTGCGACGACAGCTTGGCGCCCCGTTCCACTGCCGCGCTGATGCTGCGCAGGCGCTGGAACAGCTTGTCCACGTTGCTTGACTGCCCAACCTGGCCGGGCGGCACCAGTTGCAACAACTGCACGTTGCCATTGATAACCTGCAGCACGTTATTGAAGTCGTGCGCCACGCCACCGGTCAGCTTGCCGACCGCTTCGAGCTTCTGCGCATGTTGCAGCGCCACGCGGGCGGTTTCGAGGGCTTCGCTGCGTTCCTGTGCGCTGCGCTCGGCTTCCTTGCGTTCGCTGATATCGCGGATGAACGCGCTGATGGCGAATCCTTCTCCCGCGGGGAAATTTGCCACCGCCACTTCAGTTGGAATCAGGCGTCCGCTGCGATGGCGCAGCTGCACTTCGACGACGCTGCGCAGCGGGCGTTCCTGGTCTGCCGTCCGGAGGTGGGCGAAGACGCCGGCAAACGACGGCACGCCGCCCGGACGGCTGGCCGGCGCCAGCAACTCGGCCACGTTGCGTCCCACCGCTTCCACGGCGGTCCAGCCGAACATCGATTCGGCGCTGGCGTTCCAGTCGGTAATAACGCCGGCGGCGCTGACTGCCACGAACGCGTCATGCGAATGCTGCAGGATGACGTTGAAACGCTGGCGCTCGCTGGCCAGGCGCAGGTTGGCGTCCAGCATCGCCGCCTCGTTTTCCTTGGTGCGGGTGATATCGGCGTGGGTGCCGATGGTGCGCAGCGGGTGGCCGTGCGCGTCGCGCGTGACCGCCATGCCGCGCGCCAGCACCCACCGGTAGCTGCCGTCGCGGCAGCGCATGCGAAACTCCGCCTCGTAATGCGCACTGGTGCTCGCGATGTACGCCGCCATGGTTGCCTGCGTGGCGGCCAGGTCGTCCGGATGGACCAGGCCGCGCCACGTGTCCGGCGTATCGGGCACGTCGCCGTCGGCATAGCCAAGCATGGCCTTCCAGCGCTGCGAGTACAAGACTTCATCGCTGCCACGGTTCCAGTCCCAGACGCCGTCACCGGCGCCCTCGAGCGCATACTTCCAGCGGTATTCGCTCTCGCTCAGCTGGCGCGTCATCTGGCTGGCCAGCGCGATGGCGCGGCGCCGCCCGGTAGCCAGCATCCACACCAGCAGCGCCACCAGGAAGCTCGCGCCACCGCCGATGAGGCCGATCAGGTGTGGCTTGCTGCCGTCCATGCGTTGCTCGAACTGCGGACTGGAGCGGATGTCGAGCGTCCAGGGCCGGCCGCCCACGGTCAGCTGGCGCAGCGTACCGTAGCGCGGGACGAAATGGGGCGGCAGCTTGCCGATGGACCGCGCCAGCGCGGGACCGTCGAACAGGCGGTCGGCCTCGCGCAGCGTCGGGCCGTCGTAGATCGCCAGCGTGACTTCACCGGCGCGCTCGCGCTCCAGCCCGGCCATCAGGTCATCCATGCGGAACGGCGCCCCGACCCAGCCGACCAGTTCCGCGCGGCGCTGCGCCACGGTGTCGACCGGCATGCCGCGCCGGTACACCGGGATATACATCACAAAGCCCGACTGCACGTTGCGGCCGTTCTCCTGGATCAGGCGCACCTTGCCCGACGCCGCCGCTTCGCCGGTATCGCGGGCCAGTTCCATGGCCCGGCGGCGCGTGGGATCGGTCAGCATGTCGAAGCCCGGCGCGCGCAGGTTCAGGCCCGTCATCGGTTCGATATGGGCAATCGGTCCGTAGAACGGGCGCGGGCCGGCCGGGCGGATGGCGTAGTCGGGCACGCCTTCGCCGCGGATGCGCGCCTCATGCCCCGGCTGCTGTGCGGGGGTAACCAGCTCGGCCAGCGCAAGGCCCTGGATGCCGGGAAAGCGCTGCTCCAGTTTGATCGAATTGGTGAACAGCTGGAAATCGTCGCGCGTCACCTTCATCGAACCGAGCAGGAAAGCCTGGGTATCGCGCTCGACCTGTTCATACGTGCCCATGCGCTCTTCCAGGCGGCGCACGGCCTGGCGCGCCTCGAAGTCGAACTGGGCTTGCCAGTTGCGTTCAAGCTGCTGCTGGGCGATGTGCCAGGCGCCGAAGCTTGCACCGGCACCGATGCCAAACACCAGCAACGCCAGCAGCAGCGGACGGCGCCGGCTCAGCGACAGCATGCCCCGCCACAATGGCATACGCTGCAGACGTGACAAACGCAGGCGGCGGGGGTGGTCGGTGGAAGGCGCAGTGTGTGGGCCGGTGGTGAACATGGGAATGCGATTGGTGTCGTTGCTGTGCGACAAGCATTATGGCCGAGGCGGGACGAATAGTCGCGCCACACCGGTGCGCCATGCAAAAAAACGACGCTTCATCGTCAGAACAGGCTCTTCTGGGGGCTGGTCAGGGCGGTGAAATCGTCGTCGACAAACGGCAGGATGGCGTCGGCAATCGGCAGCAGCTGGCGTTCAATATAAAACGCGTAATCGAGCGGCGCGGTCAGCACTTCCAATGGCTGCGGCCCGGCCGTGGTCATCAGGTAGGCAATGGTGCCGCCGTTCTGGTATTGCAACGGCCGCCCATGCGCCAGGTTGTACGCATCGGCGCAGCGGGCGGCGCGCACATGCGGCGGGACGTTGCGTTCGTAATCGTCCAGGGTGCGGCGCAGGCGCTTGCGGTAGACCAGCAAATGGTCCAGCTCGCCACCCAGCGTGCGGCGCACGTACTCCTGCACGTAATCGCGGTACGGCTCGGCGCGAAAAATCCGGCCATACAGTTCCTGCTGAAATTGCTGGGCCAGCGGCGTCCAGTCGCTGCGCACCGTCTCCAGGCCCTTGTAGACCATCAGGTCGGTGCCGTCGGCGGCGCGCGTCAGGCCCGCGTAGCGCTTCTTGCTGCCTTCATCGGAGCCGCGGATGGTCGGCATCAAAAAGCGCCGGTAATGGGTTTCGTACTGCAGCTCCATGGCGTTGGCCAGGCCATATTCGGCCAGCAGGTGCTGCGTGAACCACGCATTCACGTGCGCCACCAGCGCGCGGCCGATCGCGTCGGCTTCCACGTCGCCGTGCGGGCGGCCCAGCCATACGAACGTCGAATCGGTGTCGCCGTAGATCACCTGGTAGCCCTGCCCTTCGATCAGCGCGCGCGTCTGGTGCATGATCTCGTGGCCGCGCAGCGTGATCGACGAGGCCAGGCGCGGATCGAAAAAGCGGCAGCCGGTGGTGCCCATCACGCCGTACAGCGCGTTGAGGATGATTTTCAACGCCTGCGCCAGCGGCTTGTTCCGTTCACGCTTGGCCGCATCGCGCCCATCCGAGATCTGTTTCACGATGGCGGGCAGGCAGTGTTTCGTGCGCGAGAACCGGGCTTGCATGAAGCCCTCGACAGTGGCGGCATGGTCGCTGCTCTGCATGCCTTCGACCAGGCCGACCGGGTCGATCAGGAAGGTGCGGATGATCGAGGGATACAGGCTTTTGTAGTCGAGCACCAGCACTGAATCGTACAGGCCCGAGCGCGAATCCATGACGAAACCGCCTGGGCTGTCGGCGGCCGGGACGTCGCCCAGGTTGGGCGCCACAAAGCCCTGGCGGTGCATGACCGGCATGTACAGGTGCTCGAACGCCGCCACCGAGCCGCCGCTGCGGTCGGCCGCCAGGCCCGTCACGCTGGCGCGTTCCAGCAGGAAGGTCATCAGATCGGTATGCGCGAAGATGCGCGTGACCAGTTCGCAATCCTTCAGGTTGTAGCGGGCCAGCGCCGGCTTGTCTTCGGCAAAGCGGCGGTTGATCTCCGCCATGCGGTCATACGGGTTGTCGATCGCCTTCCCCTCCCCCAGCAGCGCCTGCGATACATTCTCCAGGCTGTACGATGGAAAGCTCCAGGTGGCCGACTTCAGCGCTTCGATGCCATCGATCACCAGCCGTCCGGCGATGCCGGCAAAAAAGTGCCCCTGCCGTCCGCCATGCTCGCGCCATTCCATCGGGGCGCCGCCGCGTCCGAGCGCCAGGGGAATGTGAAACTGTTCGGCGTGGCGCTGCAGGATGCGCAGGTCGAACTGGATCACGTTCCAGCCGATGATGACGTCAGGATCGTGGCGCGCGATCCAGTCGATGAATGCCTGCAGCACCTGCTGGCGGGTGTCGCAATACACCAGGTTGAAATCGATGCCGGTGGCGACGCCGTTCGGCGGCCCCAGCATATATACATCGCGCTGGCCGCAGCCTTCGATTGCAATCGAATAGAGCTCGCCGCGCTGGGTGGTTTCGATGTCGAGCGACGCCAGCGTCAGCCTGGGGCGGTACCCGGTCGGCGATGGTTTGAGCGCACAGTCGACCAGCACGCCACCTGCGCCAGGCTGGCCCGTGTACGCGATGGGTGCGGTAATGAACCGCTCCATCAGGTAGCGTTCGGGCGGGCGGATATCGGCTTCGTAGACGTCGACGCCGTGCTCGCGCAGCCGCTTGGCCAGTTTCAGCAGGTTGCGGTACTGCTTGCAGTAGAGGCCAAACACGGGCCGGTGCTGGAAGTCAAACAGGGCCAGGGGCCGCAGGTCGGCGTCACGCTCGTTTGCCAGCACCAGCTCGGCCTGCTCCTTGTGCGCCAGTGGAATGAACGCCACCGACGTCTGCCGCGGCAGGCGGAGCAGGCGCGCGCCGTCTTCGGTCGCCACCCACAGGTCGACCTCGGTCCCGTCCGGCGTATCGCGCCAGTGCCGCGTCAGTAAAAACCCTGAAAACCCTGAAAATCCCTGCTCTTCCACGTCTGCCTTGTCTCCAGCCGCCATCATACAACCCAGGGTCAGGTCTGACATTCGGACACGAGCCCGGCAGTCGTCGATCCGACCGCTGTTGGCCCGCATGCCATCGGATGATATGGTTACGAAACATTCTCAATCTAAGGAACCCCATGATCATCGAACTGCGCGTCTATCACTGCCTCCCTGGCCGCCTGCCTGCGCTCAACGCGCGTTTTGAAAACACCACGCTGGCATTCTGGGAAAAATACGGCATCCGCCAGGTCGGCTTCTTCACGACGCTGGTCGGCGCTAGCAACCACGCGCTGACGTACATGCTGGAATGGGACAGCCTGGCCGACCGCGAAGCCCGCTGGGGCGCCTTTTCCGCCGACCAGGAATGGATCGCCGCGCGCGCCGCCTCCGAAGCCGTCTCGCCCATCGTCGAACGCATCGAGAACTCCTTCCTGGTGCCGACCGCGTATTCCGCAATGAAATAACCGACAGGCGGTTCTGCCGGACCGGGCCACGTTAAAGAAGCATCATGCCAGAGCGTATGAATGTACCAATCGCCATCCTTGCCGCCGATGCGCCGCCGCGCACGAACCCATCGAACTATCCGGTCCCGTTCGCGGCCATGATGGACGGCCGCGTGAAGCGGCCGCTCGGCGACATGTTCGGCGTGCAAAGTTTCGGCGCCAATCACGTGACGCTGCCCGCCGGGGCCGTCTCGGCACTGTTTCATCGGCATGCCGTGCAGGACGAATTCATCTACGTGTTGAGCGGACAGATCGTCCTCATCACCGACACGGCCGAAACCCAGCTTCACGCCGGCATGTGCGCCGGCTTCCCGCACGATGGCACTGCCCACCAGCTCGTCAATCGGTCCAGCGAAGAGGCCACCTATCTCGAAGTGGGCGACCGCCAGGCCGGCGACAGCGTCAGCTATCCGCGCGACGACCTGGTGGCAGCGAGAGACGGCGATCGCTGGGTCTTTGAACACAAGGACGGCACGCCGTACTGAACAGGGTGCCGACGCCAAGAAGTTTCCGCGCATCTAATGAACTTTGCCCCTTCCACTGCCGTCATAAAATTGACGGCACATTTGGAAGGAGCTTCTCATGTCGAAAAAGGATGTGCCCGGTATCGGGGAATATGGTGGACCGGCCGGCGGCTGGGGTGCGCTGCAGGCGGTGGCAAAGGCGATCCGCGGGCAAATGTCGACGCGCCAGACCAGCATCATGCTGCACGTGAACCAGCCCGAGGGCTTCGATTGTCCCGGTTGCGCGTGGCCCGATCCGCGCCAGGGTTCATCGTTCGAGTTCTGCGAAAACGGCGCCAAGGCGGTGTCGTGGGAAGCGACCGCGAAGCGTGTCACGCCGGAATTTTTCGCCCGGCACACGGTCAGCGAACTATGGGGCTGGGAAGATTTCGCGCTTGAATGGGAAGGCCGGCTGACGCATCCGATGGTCTACGATGCCGCGTCCGACCATTACGTTCCGGTCTCGTGGGAACAGGCGTTTGCCGACATCGGCGCGCGCCTGGCCGCCCTGCCCGACCCGAACATGGCCGAGTTCTACTGTTCCGGCCGCACCTCGAACGAGGCCGCGTTCCTGTATCAGCTGTTCGTGCGCGCCTTCGGCACGAATAACTTTCCCGACTGCTCGAACATGTGCCACGAGGCGACCAGCGTCGGCCTGCCGCAATCGATCGGCGTTGGCAAGGGCACCGTCACGCTCGAGGATTTTCACGAATGCGACGCCATCTTCTCGTTTGGCCACAATCCCGGCACCAATCACCCGCGGATGATGGCGACGCTGCGCGAGGCGCGCTTGCATGGCGCGCCCATCGTCGTTTTCAATCCGCTCAAGGAACGCAGCCTGGAGCGGTTCAAGTCGCCGCAGCACGCGGTTGAAATGACCATCGGCAAAGCAGTCGACATCGCCACGTCGTATTACCAGCTCAAGGTGGGCGGCGACGCAGCCGTGGTGCAGGGCATGATGAAAGCCTTGCTGGCGGCCGACGCCGCCGATCTCGCGGCGGGCGGCACAGGCCTGCTCGACCGCGACTTCATCCGCGAACATACGGCCGGCATCGACGCGCTGGTGGCGGATATCGACGCCACGCAGTGGGAAGACATTGAATACGTCAGCGGCCTCCCGCGCGCCGACATCGAGGCCGCGGCCGCCGTGTACGCCAAGGCCGAGCGCGTCATCATCTGCTACGGGATGGGCATCACCCAGCACAAGCACGGCACCGCCAACGTGCAGCAACTGGCCAATTTATTGCTGCTACGCGGGAATATCGGCAAGCCCGGCGCCGGCATCTGTCCGTTGCGCGGCCACTCGAATGTGCAAGGCGACCGAACCGTTGGCATCACCGAA
>Ga0265798_10009831_pt1 | contig 11889 bp, 8 predicted proteins | sample P3T30metagenome_FD_192430 | JGI IMG/M metagenome (GOLD analysis project Ga0265798, IMG submission 192430) | Plant litter microbial communities from East Loma Ridge, Irvine, California - P3 T30 | ecosystem: Environmental > Terrestrial > Plant litter > Unclassified | place: USA: California... | reverse complement strand
ATCCGAGGATGTTGCTGATTAGGCAGGAGGAAAGCACCATCTCAAGATGCATCTCAAGACAAGCGATCGGGCGAATGAAGAATTCCCACTGGAACCATATATCCAAACCCCAGACAAGGGATTCATGACAAGTGGAATCGAGGCTGGAACACTGGTCATACCCGTCAACCCTAAGCAAGTCGGTATCCCTTGGCTGAGAGGTGAGTCCACTTGCAACGGCTCAGTATTATCCAAGCTGATACCCAGACCACTACAAACTCGCAATGACCCATTCTATGCTCGCTTTGTTCCCCTCGATACCACCTGAGATCCCGTTGAGGGCGATCAAGTACCAGCCTAATGTCACGCTTAGCTTCGTACTTCTCAACGAGGATAGCGCAGATGGAGGATATGTGCGTTCATGGGATATCCGAGAGGCTATAGCAGGTAGGTTGCTACGATTGTATTGATGGACTCAGCTGACATGTAGAACACATACAGCCCCACCTTGATCCGTTGAAGGATATCTTCAATTTCACGATAGAATCTCAAGTCCTCTACCACGCTCCACTGGCCTTCGAGCCCTCCCGAGGAGGCTCGGGTGGTTTTGCAAAAGGTTCAGAAGACCAGAAGAGGCTCGACGAAGCACTGGACGATGCGGGTCGAGGTCAAGCCGAAGCGGAGGAAGTGGCCAAGGCCTTGATAGAGGAAGAAAAGGGCCGGGAGGGATGGCAAGTTGATGAGGAGATGATGAAGGTGTTTGTCAATACCGAAAGCTGGAGTTTGGGTGAGTGTGCACTTTCTATTGAGCTGACTTTAAGACTCTGGGAGTACAAACAACCCTGTCTTGAGATTTCTTCTCTTTGTGCCATCTGTGCATCATCGACCGATGCACCTTGCTGTAGAAGGTAAGGTAAACAGGCTTGCAGGGACTGACGTCCAGACTCGGCAGACTCCTTCCTACTACCGCAATACGGCTCCGTAGCCCTGTTGAACCCGCCCACCAACGACGCCGACGCTACCTATCACCTGTCCCTGGAAAACTTGAACCCCTCATTCCACCTTTTCACTCAGCATCTCTACTCTCTGCTCGCATTGCCACATCTACCTGAATCCGAATACCTACACCCCTGTCCCGCCCCCTCGCCACTCAACGCACCTTCCGACCTGATTCCGCCATTCTCAACATGGCAGGTGGACCAGGTGCTTAGGCAGAGAGCAAAGGAGAATAGTGATGAAGCGAGGAAGACTCTTGCGGGAATTGTCAGGCTTGTCGGCAAGATCAAGGAGATGAAGTTGGAGAAGGGAGTAAGAGATACCGTGCTCGGAGCAGTGCAAAGACTTGAGAAGGTGAGTCATATACTATAGAATCGCGTTCCCAATGAAGCCAAAGCTGACGGATAGATGGACAAGTCCAAAGACCCCAAAGAGCAATTTATCCTTTCTAGGGATGCCGTTGGATTGGCGAACAAAGCGTTCTTTGATCCTTCGATGATGGGCTTGCTATATTTCGTAAGCACCACCGCCCTTTTGAAGACGAGAGCTGATTCATCAGCCCGATGAGCACAAATTCGCTGTCTACATGCCCCTTTTTGGCCCAGTCGCTGTACCTATTCTGATAGGCTTGATCAAGGAGTTCCTGGGCTGGAGAAGACGGCGCAGGGTTAGACGGTCTGCTGAAGCTGCCGGACCTGCCGCCGAGGTTGAGGCTGTTACTGAGAGCATTGTGACAGACTCGGAACCTGCCGAGGCGCAGGTGCAGGTCGCTGAGGCCCCGGAGGCCGTGACTAGTATCAGCCCACCCACTAGAGCTTTGCGGTCTAGAAAGAAGATCATAGATTAGATCGTAGATAGAACTGCTATAGGAGGATCCTACATGTATCCATAAGTGAAATGGTTCATTGTTGGGCAAGACAGGATATACAGCCAAGATAAGGTATTCACTCGATGACGTCAAATACGTGACATCCTCGATTCCAGTAAATCAACTCTGTCTATCTCTCATCAATACATTCTACACCAAACAATGTCTTTATCAGGTTCAGCAGCTGAAGGTACGCCTCATGCCACAGAATAGACTGATGATAGGTTATGGAAAGACCGGTGATGGAATGTTGAGGCATAATGATGGGGTACCACCCGAGCCTACACCGTATGTTCATCAATCTCACCTCCCGTAATCTGTTGACCGTTCAGTGAGAACCCCGCGGGAGTGAGTCAATTAACGCTTCTCTAGGATAGTGTTAGCTGACGGCTAGGTCGCTCCTCAGGTCGGTTCGACTTCGGCACCCACTGGCTCGATGCCTGGGACTGGAACGGCAGATGATGGTGACCTTCGAAGTGTCTTTGGTAACGTCAGTATCTGGAAGCCTGCGATCGGTCATCAAGCTGAATCATAGCCCATGCTATTCAATGACACGTTCGGCCAACTGTCGACCGCCTTCTCGTCAACCCTAGCGGTGGTCGAGGGTGAACTACCTTCTGGACTTGGCTCCAAGGCCAAGGATCTCGTCGCACGACTAAAAGCCATGCAGGCAGAGATTGATGGATGGAGATCAGGTCAGCCTTTAGAAGGTGGAGCCAAGAAGGAAAAGACGGATGATGTTTCACGTGAAAGTGGGGAACAGTCTGGAGGGTTGTATGCCGATTAAGCCGGATTGTTGTTTCGTCTCGGTGATTACGACAACCAAAGACATAGGTCAGCTTCCATTCAAATCATGCTGTTATCTTATCTGACTCTCTGGCAGAGATATCGACCAGAAAGACATGCATTGTACGAGATAACAGATCCCAACAATTTGTCTCATCAGTTGGACATGTCTCGGACTATGTTTCATTCCTTCGAAGCCCCACCTCGATTCAGATCTGAAATGGAACATGCCGGAGTACTGACTTAACATTGACCCAAGAGCTTTAAAATTATTAGCCTTAAGTACTAGGTCGATCTTCAGCTCAATGGATTCGTTCCTGTTTACACAATTTTCACCCGTCATTATACTCGGACCTAAAACCGATCAAGCATAAAATGCTATCGGGCATTAATGCCCATCCAGGCCATCGAGGGGTATTTCGTGAGTGGCCCAACTGATTCAAGCGCATACTGATACCCAGGCCTTTCTTTCCTTACCCTATCCCTCGCATCGACAATACTGGGCCAAGTCACATCTACTACCATCTCACTAGCCTCCCAGCTCGGTCAACCCGCTCGAGCCAATCAAGACTTCAAATTCACGTTTTCCCCATCTACCTTTGCCGATGATACATCCTCTACCTCAGCCATCATCTACACTGCCACGCCACTACCAACCTGGCTCAGCTTCGACTCGACTGCACGTACCTTCTCTGGTAAACCCGAACCTCAAGATCAAGGTACTACCACTGTCGGAGTTACCGCTAGTAGCGTCCAAGGAGGAACGATCGGTCGAGATACCTTCGACTTGATTGTCACCAACCGACCGGGTAACATCTCTCTATCCCTTCCCGTCGAGCAACAACTCACTTCCAACGACTCGGCGATCACGTCGGCATACCCATACGATGAAGATTCGATCTACTACCCGGGTGTCCGCGTCCCTCCCAACTGGTCATTCTCCCTTGGGTTCCAGTCTTATACCTTCGCCAACCCAAATGGTGCCAAGGTATACTACTCGGCCAACATGGTCGATGGATCCCCTCTGCCCGATTGGCTCTACTTCAACAGTGGTTCGGTCACTTTCGATGGTGTCGCTCCAAACCTAAGTAAGACTCAAGTCTTCCAAGTTATGCTCGCCGGTGCGGACGTCGCGGGATTCCAAGACATACACGAAAGCTTCAATATCACCATCTCGCCTAGAAACCTCACTACCGCTGCAGGATCTCGACCCGCGCTCAATGTGACTGCAGATGGCAGGCCAGTCAACGCTTCCGTCAATATCGCCGATATTCAGGATTGGACCATTGATGGAGAACTCCTCAAGCAGGGCGATATCGCTTCTTTCAACCTTGACCTATCCACTGCCAAAGTTGATGGCCTGATGTTCGACAACTCTAACTCCAGCCTCACCGGATCGGTTGCGAGCGATATGGCGGGCAAGAAAATCACAGTCCCCATTGGACTCGTTCACAAGTCTGGCGATGTCCTGAACAGTACGCTCGACATTGCATTCCTCGCATCGATCTGGAAACAGAACCAGCTTTCTCCCTCGATCTTGACTCCAGGGCAAGACTACAAGGTCGATCTTCGCGACCAGCTGAACCCGCATGATGAAGCCTTTGAGCTTAGCTACACGGTCGATCCGGACCGAGCTGCTTCCCATGTTCAGGTGGACAAGAATCATGTGATTAGTGGAAACTTCCCTACCGATATCGATTACAAGTCCGTCGTCGTTCACCTCAATGCCATCCACCGAGATACCCGAGCTGTTTCTACCGCCGACATTACCTTGTCGCTGACTGGACATGGTACCGAGCCTGCTACCCTAGCCGCCAAGAAGGGTCTGCCCAAGACCGCAGTCATTGCCATCTCCACCATCGCCGCTCTTGCCGGTATCATCGTTCTCCTTGGCTTGATCCTCTTATGTCGACGACGATCTCGAAGAGGCCAGACCGAGAAGAACGGCATTGCGCATTATGCCGGATCGAGCGAGGTGGAACTGGATGATCCTGAAAAAGCAGAGTACATGAAGTCGAGCCCTGCTGCCCAGTACGCTAGGAAGATGTCTTCAAACGTCTCAATGGCCGGTACCCAGGGATCAATCTCGACTGCTGCTGCTCCCGTTGTTCTACCTCACTTGTCATCCGGTATCCAAAAGCAGAGTCCTAAGCCAAGTATCTTGGAGAGGATGAACCCCTTCGCTCATCCTCGACCTAAATCTCGAGTCAAGATTTCGAAACCCATCATTACGCCATCACTCAACAATGCGGCTTTCCAAGCTCAACTCGCCCATGCAGTTGATCAAGCTGGTATAGTCCGACGTGAAGCACCTACCGATTCCAATTTCACCGAGTCTATCCACAGTACCGTACGTTCCGACTCTCAAGCCAGTCACCACGACGAGCAACATTCGGTCCACTCGGAAGAGACCAGAGTAGCAGGTCGAACCCAGAGGGATACTTGGGGATCGACCGAGTCGTACCATTGGACCGACCCTGATAGGCTCGCTCGAGAGGTACATCCTGAAGATACAACGGATGGATGCAGTAACCGAACAAGTGGACTTAGCGCATGGAATGATAATCAATATGAACCAGATGTGAATGAGGAATACGAGGACTCTCACTTTGACACGACCCGACCTCCCACTGCAATGGATCATCAGCAGTACGACGAGGTACATGAGGAAGATCAAGTTGAGCCCGAAGGAGCCGTCATCTCTATCGACAACATCTACTTCCCTACCGAATCAGACTTGGCATCTACCAGTCTCACCTCCTCAGACTCCGATAGGATCGAGACGGCAGTGATCCAGACCGCTTCTCGGTACGATCCTCGTCACACCCTCGATAGTCCCGTTACGATTGTAGGAAGTCCTGCCAGCGACCAGACTGCCAGGGCCATGGCTACTCCCGTAGTTGCTCACTCTCGATTGGTCAACTTTGGTAATCAGAAACCCGTCCAGGTGATCCCCGAGCAATACGTACACCGAAGCATCAGTCACATGGCCACTATCCACAACTCGCAGTCGGGACAGTCTAGCCTCGTCGCTCCCAACGGAGAGTCGTCCACTCCCTACGGCGGTCGAGATTCGCGTATGTCGGTTCTAGAGTCTAGGTCAACGACCCCCAGCGATGATTCGGAACCAACGCCTCGACAACATACGCTGCACGACTCGGTCCTCTCTTCACCCGCTAGCCCGCTCCCATCGCTTCCAGTGGCTCCAGTCGAACCTCGAGCATCCCGCCAGCTCACTCAGCGGATCCTCCTAGGCGTCGAGGAGCCATTCCACTTCTACCCGCCACTGAACCACATGTCTTCTGGCTCCAATTCTACCTCGACCAAGCCTATCACCAAAGCAGGAGCCGAGTACTCAGCTCATCTCGAATCGCAGGGATCAACACAGATCCAATTCGGTGCTCTTCCTCAGTGGCTCAGGTTTGAGGATATGGAAGTATGGGGTTTGCCGACGGAAAAGGACAGAGGTACTTGGCAGATCAGGATAGTGGAGAAGCTCCACGGTGCCGAAAGGGTTGTAGGCCGATTCGTCCTCGAGGTGAGCGAGCTTATGCCGGCTATAGTAACACAGCTGACGGTGTAGGTCGAAGGTGATCGAACCAGACGAATCAACTAGGTATCCCGCCTCGATCGACCATTGACCACCATATTTATCTATTTGTCTTCACTGACATCAATTTTCGATTTTTCGCTCAACTCCTTCCGAAACCAATTCAACGGAAGTGACTTTATATGTTCTTGTTTTATGCATTCCATGCTATATATCTATATCAAGTTTGTGGGATGTGCGTCAACCTCTTCCGCCAATATTCAAACTTCCTGAAAAGGGGAGAATGCCGGAATTGAAGAGGATTGGCATGTCTCGAAAGACTAATTACTGTTGGCTCTATTTGTTGTCCCCCCAAAGTGGATGCATCTGGGCAGACATGAGTTGAGCCTGTGATTTACACAGTGTGGTATGTAGGATAGTCAGTGTTAAGATCTCGTCGCCAGTGGAAAGTAAGTGTGGGTCGAGTCTAGCCTAGCCTACAGTTGAACAAACAATACATAATGAACTGACAATATACATATGTCCACTCTTCACTCCGTCCACTACCCGCGAAGATAAGGTCGCAGACATGTGATGGAGATCTGAGCAGCCTTATACAAGACAAGGTTGATATAGGCCCATTCAGGAATCCCTTTTCGCGTTGGTGCTACGAGTGAGAGCAGATGGAGCCATTGTGTGTGGTGGGTTGAGAGGAGACCAGTGGTCGATTATATTAGCGAGCGTAAATGCGGTCAGTTCGTTGAGTCGGACGGATCGAGGAGAGCGAGTTTGACATGACTGGGTATCGAAGATAATTGACAAGACAAGAGAAGGTAGGAGATGGAAATTTGGGTGCAAGTGTTGTATGGGATTAAATGAGTTAATTCATCGTGAAAATAAGTGTGAGAAGGAGATGTCGGATATAGCCGAAGACGCCGAATGATGCCAGAAGAGCACGACATCCAACACCATATTCCAGCATGGTGCATGTGCTCGGCTCTTGGTATGCAGCCCATGGGTAAGCCGGGGTAGATTCCAGACGCCATGCGGGTCAAGCGAGCTGCCAGAGATCTATCCCCGAACCCATGCATGCATGCTCATGATCGAGATATGCAGCAAGTCGTTGCATTCGTCCAAGTCCACGGGTAGCTTTCCTGTGTTGAACAGTAGTCTACCCTGCAATATCGTTGAGTGTGAGACGGTGTGCAAAGCCAAGACAAGTCTGTCTGCATGGTCTGGACAAGTAGCCGATTACGAATTTGCTGTGGCGTAATCAAGATCTTCAAGGGGTCACAACTTGGGGCACAATTCGTAGCTATGGTGCAATATTGCGGGTAGATAAAGCATGATGTGATTGATGCATTCGATTCACTACTTCTATACCTCATAGCTCATCGAGCAACGTCGCTCTTCGCCACCACCATCATCGTTGTACATAGTTCTCAGTTGTATATAGTAAATCAAGCTGTGTATCCATACACTATTTAGATCCAATCCCGACGGAATAAATACTCGCGCCACCTAGGATCTCTCCTGCTTTTACCTACTTGTTACCTCGAACATCAACCTGTCTTGCGACACACTCTCACTCTTTCACTTTCTTGGATCTTGTAGTCCTATATACAGTGGACGATGAACGGACACTCGAATGGGACAGCAGGGCCTTCAAGAGGTAGATCTATACATACCAACCACCCATTATCAGCACCGCCAACGACTGGATCATTCGCGTTCGACGACGCCGAGGATGAACAGACTCTCGATGTCATACCCTCCAGAGCAGGGAGGAAGTTATGCGTGAGGCATAAGCAGATGGCAAATCAGAACGTCAATGCAAAATTACAAAAAGTAGGTGGTTTCGAAGCATTACAAAGCATTATCACTGACAGATAGTCTCTTGATAATCTGCCTACATCTGAACGGCAGGATATCACACATCTATGGGCAACTTTCTCGAATGCTCCCCATGCAAAGAGGAAGTTGATTCTGGAAGGTGTCCTGACCATGTGTTGCTTGTGAGCTTGCTTTCCGTGTCCGAATCGAACCTATGCTTATTTCAGCTCGCAACTGTCCCATCTATCAGACCAACTCAACGAAATCATCCGGATCGACCCGTTCTCCCTTCTTCCCCGTGAAGTCAATCTTCGAATACTTGGATATCTCGACGCTATCTCACTCGGACGGGCAGCACAAGTTTCTCAGCAATGGAAAGCATTAGCAGACGATGATCTACTCTGGCGAAGAATGTGTGGACAGCATATCGATAGGAAGTGTGAGAAATGTGGATGGGGATTGCCATTATTAGAAAGACGGAGGTTGAAGGTGGAATTGAAGGATTTTTCACCGAATGCCGCTGTAGGAATTGGGAACCATGATCACGAACACGACCACGACCACCACAATGGGCACTCTCACGGGCACGAGGTCAGTCAATTAATGACGAGAAAGGAAGCTCTGGGAGAGATGGACAAAGGCAAAGCAGCAGCACACAAGACTTGTGACCCGGTCGCTGTTGTGCACAATTCGTCTCCATTCTCGGCAGCTGTTCCATCTACGCAAGGGATCAAGAGGGCAGCAGACCATGCTATCACGGAAGCGGTCACCAAGAAAATCAGGGCGGGTGGGTCATTCAGTGATTCCGACGACGAGAAGAAACTGGTCAGAGCGACTAAGCCGGGTCAAGGTGCTCTGACGAGGGAGATCAGGCTCACGAGGCCATGGAAGACAGTGTACTGCGAGAGGCTGTTGGTGGAGCGTAATTGGCGGAAGGGTCGTTGTACCACCAAGACCTTGAAGGTGAGCCTTACCGCAGGGATTTCTGACAGCGCTGACAAATTAGGGCCACACCAATGGGGTCATGTGTCTGCAATACCACACCGCCCTCTCGAATCCATCCTACCCAGTTCTCATCACCGGATCATACGATCGCACAGTACGGATATGGAATCTTGAAACTGGCTCAGAAGTACGAACACTTCGCGGCCATACCCGTGCCATCCGAGCTCTTCAATTCGATCAAATGCTTCTCTTTACCGGGGCGATGGATGGCACAGTCCGAATGTGGAATTGGCGTGCCGGAGAATGCCTGCGTGTATTAGAGGGTCATACCGATGGTGTGGTTTCGCTGAACTACAATGGTTATCTGCTAGCTAGTGGAAGTGCCGATTCGACTATCCAAGTATGGAATCTAAGATCAGGGACCAAATTCGTCCTTCGAGGCCATACCGATTGGGTCAACTCTGTAGTCCTATGGGACGGCAAGACTTCCCCATCAGAAATGGATCCAGCTGCTATTCCATCATTCTCGAAATCAATGGGCAAAGCTCGATCCGCTTCGCCCAATCACGAAACCAGTAACACCAAACCTGCGATTGAACCGGGAGCAATGCTCTTTTCCGCATCCGATGACCTGACCATCAAATTATGGGACCTCAATACACAGACTTGCGTCCGCACTTTCTCTGGCCACAAGGCTCAGGTACAATCCCTCAAGGTCCTCATGGTCGATATGAGCGAGGAAGAAATTCGACAGGCACAATACCGATCTTCACGAAACTTTAGCCCGTCAGCTCTCCAGAACGGGTCCCAATCGCCACCGCAGACCTTCTCCTCTTTACATACTGGACCAATGTCACCGCACGTGTCAGCCGCTCCTCCTGGTTACGATCCCAACTCATACCGCCTCAGACCGAGGAGCGAGACTGTTGAACCCAAAGTCTTTGTTCACGCTGAGAACACCCACAAACCCGAAGATCACGATGCGGGCGAAAGACAGAAGAAGGCATTGTTGATCACTGGAAGTCTCGATGGGACCATCAAGTTATGGGATGTGGATACTGGAGTAGAAAAGGCTACTTTGTTTGGGTAAGTCTTCATTAATGTAGTGATGAGTAGAGCTAATTCATAGCCATATCGAAGGTGTTTGGGGTGTTGATATTGATGCTTTACGAATCGCTTCCGCCTCTCACGATCGTACAGTCAAAGTCTGGGATCGAGAGTCTGGCAATTGCGTGCAGACCCTCGTCGGACATAGGGGAGCAGTTACTTCACTGCAGCTCTCGGACGACATGATCGTTTCCGGGTCAGGTGAGCAATACTCAAGTGAATATTTGGCAAGAGCTGACGATCAGATGATGGAGATGTCATGGTCTGGAATTTCGCGCCTCCGCCTTCTGTATTGGCCAATCTGCCAGCCACGCCTGCGGCCTTGGTCAAGTAATCACTTAGCGTAAAGTAGCCTGTTGATGCACTATCATGTTGTTACACGTGTCGTCTAATTATGTCTATCGTCTACTAATTCCCTGGCTCAGCTTCCCGGGGTACAATGTTCTGTATCGATCCGAGAGTTGCCCCACCAATTCGGCCCGTCCCAACTGAACATCAGTCCGAAGAAGAGATATATCGTCAATGCCGTTATGGATGTCCCAGCATCCAGTCCCGAGCTGATCGTCAGCTGATAATCTGCTTTCAACGCAGGACAGCTCACCTGATTACGTAGATATATTGGCTATGAGCTTTCGGGTATCGTTTGGCGATATACGAATTGGCAAAAACCGCTACCATCGCTCCAGTCAAGATGATGTTTGTTGGGCTACATGTTAGCTCGATCCGGAACGTATAAAGAGGCCTACTATTGCGGAACCATCGTGGCTCCACTGCAAACAATCGGGAACACGAATTTATTGATCTTCTTTCCAGGCCATCTCTTGTGTGCCCAATACCCTACAAGGGGTACTATAGCGCCAAGTGCGAAACCCATATACAACCATGTATACTTCCCGCTGAAGAACCGAGCTGGAGCGACTGCTCCCCAGATGATTGAGGCTGAGTAGAAGATCGAAGGGGCTCTCCCGGTCCATTGACCTGTCGGGTCGGGGGTCGTTCCGTCTAGGAACGGTCTTTTGGAGGAGATTACCGATATGAGGGTTATGTCTGTACGTTAGCCTTCCGGCAACATGCCTGTGGAGAGGCGTACAGTTTGTCAGGGCGCCAATGACAGCGCCAAGGACTTGACAAGCAAACATTTGCCGAGGGGGAATGGAGGTATACCAGCCCAATTTCAGGTCCGAGGTAAGCTCAAGCGCTTGTGACATGGCCATATCTGGACGTGTGAGCTTTAGACTTCGTTGATTGATCGGGCACCTCACAGCCATAGCACTTGAAAGTGACACTGCATCGTTAGCATGTCTGCCGGAGAAATGCCTTGAATTACTCACTTGCCAATTGGCTTCCCTGGCATCAGGACACCGGCTACACTGGATCATCAGCTCCGTTCACCTGACAAATTTTATGTCATTCACAATTCGGTGAGAACATTCTGCATTTGTCAGCCAAGTCGAGCAGTCCGGGCTCAAGAACTTACCAGTCCAATTGTCGTATTACTGACAGCAGTGATGATTCCACAGGGCACCAAGAACACCTGAAAAGTCAGTTGATGCCTGACCACAAAACGTCTGCCAGCTCACCGCAGCGATTGCTATGGATAGGATTAGAGCCCATACTGGCATCTGTAGGGGAGTCGTCGTGACTAGCAGGACTGATCATCAGTACATTGGAGCGATCCGGTGCTTACTTGCAGCCCCAAAGTTGACGCCTAACAAGCCTAGATACCATGATGATGGAACAGGCAGGTAAGAGCGCATCAGAGTACTGCTACATCAGCTCGATTCTTGATGATTGTAGTGTACTTGGCTTACTTGTGAATGTCATCGACTTTGCGACGACTAGACAA
>Ga0265798_10009830_pt1 | contig 11890 bp, 18 predicted proteins | sample P3T30metagenome_FD_192430 | JGI IMG/M metagenome (GOLD analysis project Ga0265798, IMG submission 192430) | Plant litter microbial communities from East Loma Ridge, Irvine, California - P3 T30 | ecosystem: Environmental > Terrestrial > Plant litter > Unclassified | place: USA: California... | reverse complement strand
GATGCTATCTATCTGCGGTCATTGACCGATGAGGTTGCTGAAAAGTATATATCGGGAGCTAGATCTGACTCTAGCTCTTCTTCATACAGTCTTTTCGATTCTTCTCTCTCTCTCATCCTCACCTTACCGGGCAGGCTCCTGGTACACATTCTTTACCGACTCCATATATCATACTGTAGCCTTATCTTCCGACACGACACCTATAATCGAAAACTCTATATTCCTATAATCAATACACAATGTTTGCTCAACTATTGTCTCTTCTCCCATTCTTGGCTTCGGCCAATGCTTTCTTCATCATGCAGCAAAAGATCCTGCAAACCACTCGATTGGATCCGTGAGTCATTTCAACAGGTTGAAGAAACTTTGGCTGACTAGACAGTATCGTCGATCCAGGAGCGATCTCTGGTCACGTTCACACCATTGCTGGTGGATCCGGGTTCGCCCAGAGTGTCACCTACGAGTCGATGCGAGCCAGTCGTTGTACCACCGCGGCAGTCACTGAGGACAAGTCCAACTACTGGATCCCTCAGCTCTACCATTACGACCCTACCGATGCTTCCTACACCATGGTACCCGTCGACTACATGAACGCCTACTACCTTCCTCGACCTGGAAACAAGGACAAGAAAGTCTTTGCTTTCCCCGACGGTCTTCGAATGCTTTCCGGTCAACCTGATCGAAGGGACTTTGATGGATCGGCTGGCGACAAAGCAATCACCTATGTCTGTCTCGAGTTCTCCGGTGCCCACCGAGGTAACCCCGACTGGGATCAGAGGAACAGCTTCTTTCCCCACAACGAATGTCCTCAGGGTATCCGAGCTCAAGTCAACTTCCCCAACTGTTGGGATGGTGTCAACCTCGATTCCGATGATCACCGATCCCACATGGCCTGGCCATCTGGAGGTGTCGATGGCGGTGATTGTCCCGCTTCCCACCCTGTCCACCTGGTCTCATTGTTCTACGAATTCATCTTCAAGGTTCAGGGCTTCAAGTTCAACAATGGCTCTAACCCTACCTGGGCCTGGGCCAATGGAGATACTACCGGTTACGGTCTTCACGCCGATTTCGTCAACGGTTGGCCATCCCTCGTCAACGGTACCAACATTCTTCAACAGGCTATCGACCAGTGCAACCAGAACAATGGTGTCGGTGGAAACTTGCAGGATTGTCCTCCATTTGTTCCTTACCTCGACAACAATGCTGCTTATGCTTGTCAACCCGAGAACCCTATCGTCAACGAGAACATTGGTAACTTTGGCAAAATCTTTTCGCTTCCCGGAAACAACCCTCTCTACACTGGTCCCGGTATGGTCGTTGGCAACAACACTGTCGACACTCCCGAACCCGAGATGATGAATGTTACCTCGCCTCTCCCTACTGGCTGGTCTCGAACCGGTTGTGTTGCCGAGCCATCCAACGCTCTCCGAGGTCTACTCGGCGCCAGCTTCACTTCCAACAACATGACCCGATCCGCATGTGTCAACTTCTGTAACTCCAAAAACCTTCCGCTAGCTGGTGTCGAGTACGGACAGGAATGTCGATGTGATTCCGTCTTGAGGAACGGTGCTTCCAACACTACCCTCTTGGCCGATTCGCGATGTGGATACAGCTGTGCTGGAAACTCGTACGAGAACTGCGGTGGTTCCAGTACTTTCGACTTGTTCACCAACCCATCTCTGTTCCCCGCTGGACCGTCGCTGCCCGCTGGATGGGTGGCAGCAGGTTGTCGATCAGATCCTGCCAACCCTCGAGCTTTGAACGGCTACATGTTCTCGTCCGGCAGCATGACCAACGAGCTCTGCGCTACTACCTGTGCTCAGAGAAACTTTACCATGGCTGGTGTAGAATATGCCCGAGAGGTGAGTAAACATCATCTTAGATCTGGAGATGCGCTGACCTGATAGTGTTATTGCGGAAACTCGATCAATGCTGGAAGTGTTGCCGCCTCGACCCAGTGCAACACCCCTTGTGCTGGTAATGCCGGACAGACTTGTGGAGGTGCGAACCGTCTCACGATGTTCACTGGACCTGCTGGAGCCACTGTCCCTTCCGCCTCGGCCAGCTCTTCATCGTCAAGCTCGGCATCATCATCCAAGTCTTCTTCAGCATCATCAAGCGCGTCTTCATCCGCCACTTCTTCCGCCACGACCACTGTGACCTCGAGCTCTTCTTCATCTTCTTCATCGTCTTCGACTTCTTCTACCACCTCGGCAAGCGCCACCACTTCGCCAGCTACTGCACCTCTACCAAGCGGATGGACTGCCAATGGATGCTTTGTCGAGTCCAGCCCCCGAGTCCTCAGTGGTTACTCGTTCTCCGACAACAACATGACCACTGAGCTCTGTCTCAGTACTTGTGCTACCAAGGGCTTCCTTTACGCCGGTACGCAGTATGGCAGTGAATGTTATTGTGGAATTGGATCCGATAGCGGTATCGGAGCTACTGCTGCTCTTGACTCGAGCTGCAACATGGCTTGCAAAGGTTCAGCTACTCAGATCTGGTAAGTAAACATTGCTTTTCACTTGGGATTGTCGCTGACTCTGAAGTGGTGGATCGAGTCGCTTGACAACATACAAGTCCAACATTCAGGCTGGTCCTGCTGCTGCACCTGCAGGCTGGTCAAGCATCGGTTGCTTGACTGATGGAGGAACTCGAACTTTCGACGGATATTCATTCACTTCTTCAAAGATGACTTATGCTCTCTGCGCCACTACCTGCGGCTCCAAGGGCTTCAACTTCGCCGGTGTCAGCTATGGACGTGAATGTTACTGTGGAAATACTCAGCGGGCAGCTGCCAAGCTCGTCGCAAACACCGATTGCAATGTCGCTTGTGCTGGGGACATGTACAGCAAATGCGGTGGATCATGGAGACTATCGGCATTCGCTGCCATTGCCGATAACTCTGTGACTACCACTTCAATTGCTTCTTCTACCACTACATCGAGCGCGACTTCTACCGCAACTTCATCGACTACCACGTCATCAACTACCACTTCCTCGACGACTACTTCCTCCAGCACCACCTCCACCGCCAGCGCAGCTGCCACTCCTGCCGCTCCATCAGGCTGGTCCACCGTAGGCTGCTGGACGGACTCGGGTAATCCAAGGACCCTTAACGGCTACAAATGGTCTTCGAACAATGCCATGTCCTACGAGTCATGTACTGCTCTCTGCGGACAGCGAGGGTTCCTTTACGCCGGTATCGAGTACAGTGGTGAATGTTTCTGTGATAATGCGGTCAACGGAGGACGATCTGTTCCTATGACCGACTGTAACATGAAATGCTCTGGCGACAACACTCAGGCTTGGTAAGTTCTTGCTTTTTCTTGGCCAGTTTTGATCGCATGACTGATATAAAGTGGTGGTTCTTACAGGTTGACCCTGTTCAAGGCTCTCGCTGCTGCTTCGTCAAGCTCCAGCTCCAGTTCCACTTCGACCTCGACCTCGACCTCGAGCTCATCGTCTTCGTCAGTCGCTTCTTCATCGACCACCTCGAAATCGACTGTGGCACCCACCACCACTACCTCGTCGACTTCCACCACCTCGTCAACTTCCACCACCTCGTCAACTTCCACCGCCGCTGCTACTCCTTCCTACACTACTCCCAAGGGGTACATGGGATGTTTCCAGGACCAAGGATACCCTCGAGTCCTCAATGGCACTCAGGTCTGGACCTCAGACTCACTTACCAACGAGATGTGTATCGCCCGATGTGCATCTCAAGGATTCGCATACAGTGGAACTCAGTACAACAGGGTATGTTCTTTTTTATCTGACTCGTCATCACGCAGCATACTAACTTTATAGGAATGTTACTGTGGAAACACCCTGAACCTAGCTCTCAAGGTTGCCGACTCGAAATGTACTGCCGTCTGCTTCGGAAATCCAGGAATCTGCGGTGGAGGTTTCCTTGACTCCATCTACCAGACCGGAAATGGTACCGCTGTGACATACGGTCAAGCGCCAGCCAACCCTCCAACCAGGCGAGCAATCATCAAAGGAGGTGTTAGACTAAGGGCATGATGTGATTTGGAGTGCTAGTGGATGTGGATGTGGATGATCATATACGAAATGTTGGTAGACGATCATAAAGTTAACGGACTCTTCTCTTGGTAAAATATACTATTTCTTGGGTTATATGAATAAGAATCAGAATCAAATCGCTGGTATTGGTCGAACATGTCAAGATGAGAATCCGATATTTGCAATCAGTTGCACATGGTGATAGAAGTGCGAGTTGGGGAGCGATATTTGTCTGATCTCTCTGCGACATCAGCAAGGCATGTGAGAGGTGCAGGGGTAGGCTTGTGATATCTGCACTTGTAAATCGTTGCGGGGCGCAATCACGCCAATCCGTCCCGGAGACCCAGTCCCACCACGATGAATTTCGTCGCCATGATCTGTAAAAGAGGATAAAGTCTGGCTGCTCGATTGACGAGTATAGTCAAGTGGTCTAGTGTGTCATATATGCATCTCGTTGAGACAACATCTCTCCTGACTTTACGTTCCATCCATACCGACAACTTAAAGTCGGGATAGGATGGCATCGGTGTACTCCTGAGTACCGGCTTTTCCTCCGAGATCTCGGGTAATGTGCTTGCCCTCGGCGATGGTCTGATATCAGCTGATGCCCACAAGTCGAGAATGTGCGTGCTCACGGAGAGGGTTGCCTTTTCGATCTTGTCGGCAAACTCGTACAAGCTCATGTGCCTATTCATCAGCGCCTGTATGTGTTTCACGCGTATGACTTACCTTAACATCATTAGGGAAGAAAGGAGAAGTGCGGTAGGGTTGGCAAGACCCTTTCCAGCGATATCGGGAGCACTACCGTGAACAGCCTCGAAGATGGAAGCGTCCTTTCCGATGTTTCCAGATGGGGTTAGACCCAATCCACCAATGAGACCGGCGGATAGATCGGATAGAATGTCACCGTACAAGTTGGGCATAACCATGACAGTGTCGGCGAAGGGAGTTGGGTCGGTAGCGATCTACTATCAGCTTGCTCCCTGCGCATTGTATGTGCAAAACGTACTCGGAGACAGACTCGGTCCAATAGATCCTCATCGTAAGCAACATCGGGGTACTCCTTGGCAACAGCTCGACATGCGGTCAAGAACATGCCGTCAGACATCTTCCTATCCAGTCAGCCGATTCCTTTGAGTAGAGTGGGAGACGCACATGATGGTGGACTTGTGGACAGCAGTGACCTTGTTTCGGCCAGTCTCGGAAGCGTAGTGGAAAGCATAACGTGCGACTCGCTCAGATGCCTCGTACGTAATGAGCTTGATGGACTGGACAACACCGTCGACTAGCTGATCAAGTCAGCTTTCCTCTTCTATAGTCCGGCAAAGCTTGTCCTACCTCGTGCTCGATACCAGAGTACTCTCCCTCGGTGTTCTCACGAATAAGAACAGTGTTGACGTTGTCGTAAGCAGTCTTGTATCCCTGGATGGAGACACATGGTCGGACGTTGGCAAAGAGCGAGAATGTTCTTCGTAGTGTCAAGTTGAGGGAGACGTGACCCTTTCCGACTAGCCTGTCAGCGGAACCCATTTGACACGTCTAAGGAACTTACTGGGAGTAGCGAGGGGACCCTTCAAGGCAACAGTGTTGGCCTTGATACTCTTGATAGCCTTGTCGGGAATGACAGTCTTTCCATCCTTCAAGATAGGTGTAACATCGACCTCCTCCCAAACGATTGGGACTTTTGCGGCCTTGAAGATCGACTTGACAGACTCAGCGATCTCGGCTCCGATACCTAGCGTTGTCAGCCTTCTTTCATGTACATGAGTGTGGTGACATACCATCTCCGGGAATTAGGGTGACTTTGTAGTTTCCCTAAGACTGTCAGTCTACACTTCCTGGCTGTACTGGCTTTCGACTTACGTCAGGACCCTTCTGCGACGCGAATGCAGAGGTGGGTTTAGCAGACTGGAATGCAGAGTTGGCCCTAGTTTGAAACTGTTCGTCAGTCCCAAATTCCGAGTCTCCTCGTCTCCGTTTCTTTGACGCACCTGGACATTTCGCATGGTAGCACCGACGCCACGAGTGAGAGAGCGGGAGAACATTTTGGTAGATGTAGTAGTATGTACAGCGAGATGTAGTGACTGTAGAAGTAGTTTTCCCTTGGCTGTTGTCGCTCGTTGTTCTGATACTCTCCTTCTCATGCTCGGCCGAGTAAAGCCTGTAGTGTATAAATGCTTATGTAATTATGACCACGTGTCCACACGGTACCATATCTTAAATGGGTCACATCAATAAGCTGATAAAAAAACTTCTTCCCTCCACTCTATACTTAAATTTCGGCAAACCAGATCGTTATACTAACAACCTCTTCCCCCATCATCCACCCATACACATAATCACATCTAGACAAAATGGCAAAAGCACCCAAGTCCGCACCCCCCGCCGCCGCTGCCAAGGCAAACGTCGAGAAGAAGGAGAAGAAGTCCAAGTCTGCTGCCGCACCCGTCAAGGTGAGTTTTCATCTGGCCGCCGGTCGTCCATTTGGAATTTGGTCTGACGTTTTCCCAGGAGTCCAAGAAGTCCAAGAAGGTCGTCAAGGAGCCTACACCCGAGCCAAGCTCTTCTGAGGAATCTTCCGATGAGGAGGACTCTGACTCTGACTCTGACGCCGTACCAACCACCGACGTCCCAGCCCCAGTCGTAAGTACAGCTCATCATGCCAACAGGAATACGCTTATTTGGTAGAAGGCCGCCGATGCTTCCGACTCAGACTCTGACGATAGCTCCGACGAGGAGGAGGCTGCCAAGCCCGCTGCTGCCGCTGCCAAGGAGGAGTCCAGCGACGAGGACTCAAGCGATGACGAGGAGGAGGCCAAGCCTGCTGCCGCCGCCGCTGCCGAAGAGGTCAGTTCATCTTTACACCTATGTCATATCTCGTGCTGACGATTAGTCTGACTCTGACGACTCTTCTGACGAGGAGGAGGAGGAGAAGCCCGTTGCCGCTACCAACGGTACGTTGCCAATCTCACATGATCAATACATCGCTGACAGTCAGGCAAGAGAAAGGCCGACGAGTCTGTCGAGGCACCTGCCAAGAAGACCCGAACCGATGGCGAGAGTGAGCGAGAGCCCAACAGCAACATCTTCGTTGGTCAGCTATCATGGAACGTCGACAACGACTGGCTCTCTTCCGAGTTCGCCGAGTGTGGAGAAGTCATCTCTGCTCGAGTCATGTTCGACCGAGACACACAACGATCCAAGGGTTTCGGTTACGTTGATTTCGCTACCGTCGAGGCTGCCACCAAGGCCGTCGAGACCATGAACGGTAAGGAGGTTGATGGACGAAACATCCGAGTCGACTTTGGAAACCCCCGTCCTACCGCTGGCGGTATGGCCGAGAAGCGAGCCAGCAAGTTCGGTGACCGAAAGTCCGAGCCCGCAGAGACCCTCTTCCTCGGATCTCTATCATTCGACACCAACGAGGATGGTATCTACGAGGCCTTCGGTGACTTTGGAGATATCCAGCGAGTCACCCTCCCCACCGACCGTGATACTGGTGCCCCCAAGGGTTTCGGTTACGTCCAGTTCGGTTCCGTTGACCAGGCCTCCAAGGCTCTTGAGGCTATGAACGGCTCTCAGCTCGCCGGTCGAACTATCCGAGTCGACTACGCTCCCCCCAAGCAGGACAACCGAGAAGGTGGTGGTGGTCGAGGAGGTGGATTCGGCGGTGGCCGAGGTGGTGGACGAGGTGGATTCGGTGGTGACCGAGGAGGACGAGGTGGCGGACGAGGAGGTGGACGAGGTGGATTCGGTGACCGAGGAGGTGGACGTGGCGGTGGTGGACGAGGACGAGGTGCTCCCAGGGGGTAAGTCATTCAATGTGCATATATATGCATGCTCCTTACTTGTCACCCGGCTGACTTGCAGTGGCGCCAGGACCGGTGGTATCGTCCAGTCTGCTGGATCCAAGGTCACCTTCGATTAAATGTAAAAGCGATTCGAGGTTGTACTCTACACTTATTCACCTCGGCTTTCTTTATGGATCTTTCATCTACTCAAAAGCACCCAACCGTGTCACATATTCATTTCTAGTTCCCTTTCTTTGGCCTCATAGTCTGTCAAGAGACTTCCTGTATGCATGACCTAAAGATCATTCGAAGTCGTGTATACCCTGCACTTCTACTGTACATGCAGCTCCTCTCAGTTCTCCTTCCTACGACAAATCCAGCAGTGCAGACTCTATGCGGGCATGCACCCAAGAAGGGCAGCACGCTCGTCTAAGATGTGGTTCGACTACAACCATGGTATGCATCCCGGATCACGATCAGCCCGGCAGATCGGAGCCAGTGAGAGCCATGCTCTTCGAGCAGATTCCGGAGAGAAGTCTTCTGAATTAGCCGTACTACTCCCAGCCCATTCCTTTCATGCATGTTCTGAGCTGATGCGCCTCGATTTGCTTTACAGGCATGACAGCCTGCAAAAGTGCTTTGTTCATCGCGAAGCTGTCCTTTCACGTCTGAGTGTCCAATGCGCCCCCTCCTTTCGCCAATAGAATGCTCCTGCGATGACGCTCCAAGTCAGAGCACCCTTTGTCCGCGAAATCTTCTCCACCTTTGACTGGTCGGGTGAGAGGCTGTGCACTTCGATCGCTGCGACTACTTCATGCTTCCACAACGTATCCTTACATCAAAGCCTTTTTACTCTGACCGCACGCAAGATGTCGACAATGATTCGGAACGATGTCGTTACCGGCTGTACACTCAGTTTCACTATACACGTCCGTGCTAGGCACAGTGTGTCTGCTGACGAGAGGGACGACGGTGAATTCGTATGGGCGGAGCATGATCACGACGTCGAGCGCGTTCCATTCAACAGCCCATATTCAGAGTGTACACGTACGCTTGATTGCCTTGTCCCCACGCAAAAATTTATCCGAGACCAGATCAAGGCTCGACTCTTCCCAGAGGCAACCCGAGAAGGAACAGCTTGCCCACGCACAATGCCATCGCCCACAGTAGCAGCAAGTCAGATTCATTACAGCATCAGGAACGCGATCGGACGATTTGAGACCGGTGGTGGACCGACAGCTTACGTTGGTGAGCAGGGCGAGCTTCAAGCAGACGTCGCGATCTTGGCCCTGACTTCTGCCGCCGAAGCGCAGTTGACTATCCGACTGCCCCCGCGGTGGACAATCCCGGTCACCGCTTGGAAAGTGAGCAGATGACGCATGAAAAAGCTCATCACCAGGGTAGCAGTCTGATCGATGGCGACCCAGAGCAACTACAAGTCGAGCCCAGTTGCTTCAGTGAAGCGGCGGTGACATATGGGGACGTCAAACGTTCATTCACCACTCTCAACCCACAAGAATATGTCAATCTGCTCCAAGCAGGTGGCGTGACAAGTGTATGGCAGGCATCAAAGAATGGTATGACCTTGGTAGACGTATTGAACCTGAGCCAGGCGGCTTCGAAATTGAGCCACCGTGATCTCCGAGTCCCAATATCTCTTAAAGTCGAGGGCTATGACGGATACTGGACTCAGATTGACTGTGGTGGCTTGGAACGCGTATACTAAATAGGAACAATGCATTCAGTACTTGCAGCACTTGTCAACGCGACTTGATTAGGCTGGGTGGCGAATGACAAATGAACCGATCTCGCTCCGCGAGACCCACTACAAGTCGATAACAGCAAAGTTTGTACGCAAAGGTACTTTGTGCTTTGCAGTGTACGAGTACACAAACTGGCTTTCTGGCCATGGGTCGAGTGACGTGTGCTTGCGCAAATCACGGCCAGCATGAGTCACAGTTGGGCAGGGTCGCTGACAAGGCGATACCCTCAGGTCGAAGAAAGTATGCTCAGCAATTACCTGAAGCTGCTGGCAGCTTCCATGTTGAGTCCTTTCAGCCAGTCTGACTGCGGACGTTTCGTCATCCTTTGTTTATTGACCTCAGGAGCCATCCCTCTTCTGCCTTGGGAGGGGAGGAGCTCGACTCGAAGGCGTCGGACCTACTGTATGCTTGGGCCTAACATTGCTCTCTCTCCTATGCCATTAGTCGTTCATTGATTGGGGGGGAGCGCTCAGGTTCTACTTTGAGTAATAGGACAGTGAGGAAGAGCTCTCCTTTGACAGCTTCCTCCGCTGGGTTATGCTTCCTTCACTCATGCCGATTATGCCAGTACAGACGATCGTTCTGACTTCCTCGCATTCGACAGATAATCTGAACGTTCGCATATCAATACTACTACACACATACCACTACTATGCCAATGTTCTCAGATACCACAGGAATGCACGCTCCTAGTCGAGTCGTGACAAGCATATAAATACCCTACGTGAGTTTCCTTAGATGGAACAGTGATTGACTTACTATGTAGCTTGGAGACTACTACACTTTGCCCGACCCAGCAACTGTCAGTGGTTACCATGAGAGGTCGTGGGAGTCTCCGAAAGCCAACCGTATCCTCCGGTATAGAGTACCCAGTCAAGCGTATCTCCAGTCGACCATGAAAGGCCTCCTTGCACTCGATTGAACAATAATCGATGGAAATCAGATCCCAGAGTCAAGACAGGCCTACACATCGGACCCTGATATGAAGGCTAAGCGCTTGTACGACGATTTGTCGAGGGATCTCAAGCATTTCGAGCTTGCAATGTCAGGCCTCCATGTCCGGGAGATAGCAATGGTAACACAGAGCGTGGACTTTGACACACGTCTCGTGCCTGCCGTCTCAATCGAGGTGTCAATACTCTTCCCACCTCGCATGTATGTGCCTATCACGGCCGTGAGGGTATGTCGCACCTTCCTGTCGCCCAAGCTCGTTCGAGAGAACTGACGCACAGGACGGAGTAGCTCTGACCATCGATCAGGACAGCTTGAGTCCACAGACGATCAAGTATGGAGACTCGGAGCACCGGGCCACTACGCTCAACGAAGTAGGTTATTTAAAGCTGCTCAAGACGTGTGTCCCGGGCAGTTTGTTAGGGACAAGCCTTGAGTGCTGGGATCTGCCTGTTCTGGCTTCGAAATTGTCGAGACACAATCATTTCGAAGCATTCGGAGTGACTATGGAAGATTTTGATGGAGTAGTGTCAAATATCAGTTGTGGGAAGATGGTTCAAGCCTGGTAATCTCGTGACGGGTTCTTTGAGTCTCAAATAGGCTTGAGAGGCTATACTCCAGATGATAAGAGATGTATCCCGAAAGAATGATTGTGTGAAGTCACAGTGCTGACACGGTAAGCTGGGCTCAAGATTCAGCTCAAGGTCCAGCTTAGCGAGCTCAAAAGCCGGGCGATGGCAGGTGATGGTCAGAGACCCACCGTCTCCGTAATGATCTGAGGCCTTGCTGAGAGCGTTAGCGAAGAGGTGGAGAGTTGACTGCAATGTTTTTCATACGAAGGGGATCTCTACATCTAGCACTACTAATATATCTATGTACACGATAGATGTTAACCTGACTGCAGGATCCTCAGATACTCTCAGCGAGGGCCGAGGCCCTATAATGACATCCTGAACTCCCAACAGATAAGTCTGGTCTTGCTCTGGCCCAACAACGATCCATGGAGTTCCATGAGTGGTAACCTTTCGCCGACCTTTCATGCTTTGCGACGCGGACTCCCAGCATAGCCTGAGCTCTCACTCGGGGAGTCACCCAGAAAGCGGCGCAGCCTCTCAGCTCTCTCACTTTGCCCGGGCAGGGAACTCATAATCCCTTTGATCTCAGGATGCAACACGGTTGTGCTTCCCTGTCTACGCGTGGGGAGCTGAAGGAGACTACCTTTGTAGGAAGGTCTTCCAATCCTACAGGACGCTGAATGCCCATCCTAGCGTTCTCGACTTATTCTCTACACCGCCTTTGCGTTATACATCATACACTGTATCATCTCAATGGGCTCCTATGTTCTTCGCTCGGCGGACT
>Ga0265798_10009829_pt1 | contig 11890 bp, 15 predicted proteins | sample P3T30metagenome_FD_192430 | JGI IMG/M metagenome (GOLD analysis project Ga0265798, IMG submission 192430) | Plant litter microbial communities from East Loma Ridge, Irvine, California - P3 T30 | ecosystem: Environmental > Terrestrial > Plant litter > Unclassified | place: USA: California... | reverse complement strand
CGGCACCAGGTGACCGGGGCTCTTCCCCCTCCTCTGGAATTGGTGAATGACCAAGAGCAGAGGTTCCAACAACACTAGGATCTACCCATGAATAAGTAACTGATTCCCCTCCGTCTTCACTTCCTTCTTCCCATTCATAGCCATCTCCATCCGCATCCTCAGACCTCCTAGGACTGGCACTTGGGCCGGAATTGGGGACGGATGTAGAAGCTACAGCTTGTTCAACATATGGATCTCCAGCTACTAGATCGTTCTCCTTCTTGCTATTGCTATTGAATAAAGTTGATTTCCGACGACCAGCGACGGATGTTGATTTCCATGGTCTCAATCTGTCGAATACCCTTGAACGGGATGAAGATAAAGTGGAGGTGGAGGGTTCCAGTCCAGGCCGAGAATGACCAGCATCATATGCTTGTGAATGACCATTAATCCGATCTCGAGGTGGATGGATTGTGCCAGACGAAGAAGGAGAGAGCATGCTTTGCTACTGATGGTGTAGCAGTAGTGTGTAGTGTTTGTACAGTAGTGGTGACAGTCCACGGTTGACAGTTGATCATTATAGATCAGCAAGTGGCGCTCGTCATCAATTTAAGCATAAGCATTCCGGACGTCTCCTTGATTATGACTTTTGCACTGCATCAACACCAAGTCAAGCTATCGTACTACACCGCCTAGCATCGCTTCATCACGGATCATCAAGCTGTCATCAAGAGCATTGCATAGGATGAGCGACCTGATACACTTTAGAGTGTAAGTTTCCTGCTTGTGCCTGACTCAAGATGCGGTGATGCTGATGTGTAGGACAGGAGTAGTTCAGGGGGTCAGTTTTCGATACGCAACGCAGAAAGAGTGAGTCATCTTTCCGACAATGGACAGTGAACAGAGGACTCCGTGACATTGGGAGCGAGCGAACAGGGATCGAATCGAAGGTCAAAAGTACTGAGCTGATGTAAGGGCAAACAAGCTAGAATTAAGAGGTTGGGTCCGTAATAATCCCGATGAGTCTGTAGAAGGCGCAGCAACAGGCCCAACAACTAAGATTGATGAATTGTACGTTCCGCATTGCCTCGATAACTCATATATGGAGGATTGTACTGATGGATAGCCGACTTTTTCTGTCAAAAGGCCCATCGGCCGCCAAGGTCGATAAAGTAGAGTATTCCCAGGACGTGAAGGGGGCTAGTGATGCCGAGGTAGACAAGGTGCTAGGAGGAAACCTGGGAAAGTTCGAAGTGAGGTAGAGGGATACTCGCAATGCATGAAATGGCTGAAGCGGGAAGGGAGGGATTAATGTCCGATAATGCCGATGGAGTGCCGACTCCGTTTCTGGTCGATCACTTTGGTCAATACGTTCACTTGGGCAAAGTATGACTGCACTGGCTCAATCTGCTCTTTCTGTGGCATCAGACAGCACTCAATTGTCTCGAACATTACTCAAATTAATCACCCTTCCAGACACAATAATCGCCCAGAAACCAAAGATCCCCCCTTTCTTGATCCCTAGATTAGATTTGGCGGTAATTCTGTTAACCGGCCGGGTCAACTATTCTGCAGATTAAATACCATTTTCCGACTCGATACTACTCCTAAACTTGCTTGCACCACAGTAAAACACACCCACAATGGCGTCCTCGAGTGCAAGACCAATGCGACAACTACCTAAGCAATGCCGATATTGTCGTCGGTCCTATATCTCATCGAGATTTTATCCTCAGCCACCGTTAGATCCTCATCGCCGCCTCGCTTCCACCACTACATCATCGACATTAACATCAAAGAATGAATGGCTGAAACTTGATTGGCTCAAACCCTCATTTCTGAGATCAGAGAGCGATACAGGTGGGAAAGCACTCATGTTTGCTGGACTTGTAAGTCTTCAGCTCCACAGCACACGACAATGACTGATTCAAAGGGATCATATCCACATACTCCATCTTCACCTACGCCGTCATCTATCCAGATCTGGGAACAAGCTTCGGAAGCGCTGCTGGTAGATGATCCTGTATTAGGATACGAGACAAGGGGAATGGAGGAGTTTGCCGGAGGTCTTGCGGGAGGTAGGGGGATCAGAGGATGGATGAGAGGCTGGGTAGAGGGAAGGAGTCTGGTATGTCCTCCAAATTCCACGCCGCGAAGCAAAGCGAAGCGAAGCAGAGCTTGGTAGAACAATGAGCTGACGTGAAGGACGAATTGATGGCTAGATCAGACGTTACTGCCGCTTTCATCCTCACTTCATCAATCGCCATCCTTGCTAGTGCACAGGAGTTAAGCGGTCACAACTCGCTTTTACCACCTGGAACAACCCATCTAGCGGGCCATGGTTTCATCGGCACCCTCACTTCACTAGTAGCTTCAAGTCAACTGGATCTACCCACAGCAGTCCGTCTAGCCGTAAGTCTGGAAACTACATCACGTAATAATGGACGAACTGATGGGTAGCGTATATACGCATCCTTACCCGCCACACCACCTGGTCAAGAACCTACGAAATTCGCAACAACAGTGCTATCAGCTCGACAATTCCATTCCCTCGCTACGCCACCTGATGAAGTGCCATTGCAAGATGAAGAACCGGATTATGCTCGAAAAAGATCAATGCAGTTGATTTTGGATGAGATTCACGCTCTACAGAAAGAATGGAGTCAGGGTGGAGGAGGAGAATGGGCCGAGGCTAGTATCATTAATTCTAGTAAGGTCTTGGTTGTTACTGTGAGTCTGTTTGGTTTTGTAGAAACGGGACGATGGCTGATGACAGGGGACGCAAAATGCTGTTGAATTGGTGGTGGAGCAATTGCAGGGATTAAACCTAGCTACTCCCGTCCTGGACGTCCACATGCCGTATGTCCCCTCGTCACCTCTGCTGTCTGCGATCAGCTAGGCTAATTTCAGATGTCCATACAACACCAAACTCATGGCTCATGCCGAGACCGATTTGAAGAGGTTTATCGATAATACCAAGTTTCGCCTCCCCAATCCAGACGTAACAATCATAGATCCAGTATCCACCGGACCTGTAAGCTGGTTTCTCCCTCTTATCGTAACGCATCAAAAGCTGACAAGTAGATGACCGACCCATCGTCAGCCCTTTTATCCAGCTTGTCCCATCAATTGAGATGGCACAAGACCCTCTCTAGACTATCTCAACCCCCGACACCGGAAGTAGGGACCTTCCTGGCTGTCGGTAAAGGTGCAAAAGGCTTAGGAGTCATGTTGAGGGGTGAGATCAACAAGAGGCCTGACCGAGGCTTGGTGACTGTTCAGGATTTCGGAGTCGGAGAAGTGGGGGTCGGGAGAAGTTCCAGGCCAAGATCCAGAATTGACGCCATGAGGTTGTAAGCTTGTACCTGTAAATGTAGCATATCTAATTTATGTATTGTACAACACGTTCATCATTTACTGTCTACTTGCCTAGAACAGCTTCTCTGTCCATGACTTTCTGATCTAGTTTGATCAAAATGACGGTCCTTTGTGGGTATTGGTCCGTTCCAACTGTATGTGCAGTGACTCTTGCCGGCTGACATCAGCCACAGCCTTCTACTTCGTGAGATGACTCACCAGTCCAAGACCATCCATTACTCCCTCCACTAGACCGGCAGTATAAGCTTCGACGGAGAGTTGGGCCATATCTTTCGGTATCGAGATATGTTGTGTTAGAGGAGGTTGATTCAGTGTCAACATGTCTATTTATCAGTCTCCGTTGACCTCGAGCACCCGAAGAGCAGGAGCTGAACTCACATTCGTCTTCACCTTCCACACTCCTCTCCAAGCCATCTGCTGGTTTACCGAATATGTACTTGTAAACTTGAGTATGTACGAATTGCAGTGCGGGAATGAGGCGATGTTCACGTTTTGGCTCCTTCTGGTCAGCGCCTTACTTGGATGTTGATTATATACGATGACGGATGAAGAGCACAAAAGTGGAGCAGGAGCAAAAGGGGCGTTGAGATGGGGGAAGGGCCAAGGGGACCTACCTTTGTGCCAGACGCTTGGGTATTGCGTAGTAATAATAACGAAAGTATCCTAGATCCAGCTTCATACCCTAGGCTCGATAATCTGAATATCAGTTCCTGCCCTCAACCTCTCTTGATATGAAGGTGCATAGACCAATAAAGAGGAATCGATGAAAGAAGATCGCCAGGAAAGAGAACTCACCTCTTCTCGAGATCCGTAACACTATCCACACGACTCTGAGAATATGACACAATTTCCGCAAACATGAATGCCCAAGCTCCCATAGATACCTCAGCCCCTTTACTTCTATTCAGCGGCCTGTCCAATATACCCCCATTCTGCTGTTGAGCAAAGAGCTGTTGATGTAATGAGGACTGTCTATTAACATTTGTAGATGTCGATGACGTGACTGTGGAATCACGTTTCGATGGAGCCGATTGTTGGATTTGAGAAGATGACGGAAGACGAGATGAAGGTGGTGGAGTTGAAGAAGAGGTGAAATAGGGGAATGATTGGGCCATCGTGATATGAGTGAAGACGAGGCTGATTTCGCGTCTCGCTCTCGGTCAACTTCATTCCTGGTCTGTGCCTGAATCTACTCCGCCAGTCTTTTAGAGTCGTCTTCATGACCTGCGTGGCAACTGTACTTTTTCTAGCTATTTGACAACGGATATACTCTACAACGTGACCATACTATAACAGATGATGATTGGATCATGGCCCTCGCCGAAGCCCTGCGAAGAATGACTCTATATCCTCCTTTCGAACAGTCTCGCCATTCGCCACATGACCCCTCAACATTCCCATTAATCGTTCCCTGAAGTCAGGCCCCCGTCTCGCGGACACTGACCCGAAAATCGTGTACTCACTTCATGTTCTGATAGCCATGCAGAGCTTCAATAGCTTGTACACGAGGTAGACCTTCCATTACTCGATTAGTAACGTCGTCCAATGTCTCGTCTACATCGTCAGACAAGCCGACTGGCAGCATCAGATGGGCTTACCCTCATCGTTATCTTGTGGAGGCTCGTAAATCTCTTTGTCTATCAGATCGAATGGGAGAGTGGCGATCGTTGCCGTCTGGAATCAGTGGTATTTCATTTAGAGGGCTTACATCTAAAGTGGCTGCCAACTTCTCGCGGATCCCTTCGGCAAGAAACACGTCGCCCTTGCCCTTGTGATTACTAGGCTTCACTGGCGGTAAACTCTCGACGTCGGTGAGATCCTCCTTCTTGCGTAGAGGACCGCTTGCCTCCGCGCTGACTCCGTTTCCCGGCAGAGGGAAGCGTGAGCGCTTTTCGCGGTCCTCCTCATCCAGCTTCACTCGCTTGTTCAGTTCAGCCGTCTCTTCCTCTCTCTCCCTTTTTGCCCCATTGTCCTTCTCTTCACTGTCATTGGATACACTCGGCCTTCCAAGCACCTTGAAGCCGTCGCCATCCGGCTCAATTGTCATCCACCCTCCCTCCCCTGCCTTTGTCTTCAGGTATTGATTCCCCTCAACACAAGCCGAGCAAATAAGCCCGTCATAGCTATCCGACGGGATCAATACCCTCGTCTCGTCATCCTCATCATCTCCCTCTGGCTGATCACCTATACGTAGATTGAGGCATGTCTCGTGATACCAGTCCTGCCATCAGCTGAGGCAAACTGGGGAACCTACCTCACAGGCGATACATTGTATCATTGCTTCCGTCTCTGTCTCTGGGTCGTATGATCTTCCACATCTACAGAATTCACCGGCAAAGTTGTGAGTGTATTTATTCTCTTCATTATCGAGTTGAGGTTGTTGATCGGGCGGGGTAATCTTGCATCGCTTCGACGTAGGGCTGGCCATGGAGGTCGTTGGGCAGTCACATCGGAATGATCGTTTCGTCCACAATTCCACCAGCTTGTGTTCTGTTCATTAGACAATGAGCATCCTCGTGTTAAATCAGCTTGCCCGCATGACAAGATATCGAGCACCCATAGCAGACGCCCTTCTCCCCACAATCGATACATGACCATATCGCCTGCCTCAAATACCCTTTTGAATAGGTACATTCATCAAAGCTGTATGGCAACACTTCCCTAGCCTCTTCCGCGAGAGCATCCGAGCTGTCAATGAGAGTTTGTATTGACACCTCCCCTTCTGAGTCTCTTGTGAGGCCGGTATCGAGGTATGCGAATTTAGTAGCCATGGTCAAGGAGGTGGTATGATGACTCTCCTAGACGCGTCTATGAAGTGAGCCCCACTCTGAGATTGTCGGAACTGTTTCCGTTGAAAACCGAGGGACGGAACCAAATTTCAATTGGCGGGATCCGTCATGCTTTTGCCGGCTTACAGCTCTCTACATACAGTACACACAACCTTATACCAACCAAACCCCTAATAGGTGGCTCATCTATTCCACCATGCTACGAACGATACAGCGTCGTCTTCCCCTCTCCACCCTCTCGCGAACCCCACGCGCACTCTCTGTCCTCCCAACTTCATCTCGAATCACGAAACGAACCTACGCTTCGGAAACGTCGATCCCTCCTAGCAAGAATGACGATTTCGCGTCAGGAGGTAATGCTTACTATGCCGAGGAGTACGTTCTAGCTGGTGATACGGTGGAACAAGAGCTGATGAACCAGGATGTACAGGAGTTGGAAACAGGATCCTAAATCCGTACACGTCTCTTGGGCCGCGTATTTCGGTGGTCTAGACAAGGGTATGGATTCAAAGGATGCTTTCAGCCCACCACCAAGTCTTTCCGGTTCTATGCCAGTGCCAGCGGATGGAAGTCCTCAATTAGATGTCGACGGAAACAAGGATGTCACCGATTACCTAAAGGTATGCTCACGTACTGCGTACCGAGCTGACGTATAGGTCCAACTCCTGGTCCGAGCATACCAAGTCCGTGGTCACCACATCGCCAACCTCGACCCTCTACGTATCCTTAGTGCCGATCTCGATGCCAATGTCCCACCAGAGTTGAAGTTGGATTACTATGGATGGACAGAAGCGGATTTGAGCAAAGAGTTCAGTTTGAGCACTGCTATTTTGCCTCGATTCATGGGCACTGTACCAGGAGACAAAATGACTCTTGGTGAGATCATCAACGAGCTCAAGACCATGTACTGTAAGCTCTCGCCACTTCAGAGGTCGGGCTCAACTGACGACAGGCCATCACATCGGTGTGCAATATGTCCACATTACCGACCGAGGACAATGTGATTGGATCCGTGAACGAGTCGAGATCCCAAAGCAATGGAAGTACACGACTGAAGAAAAGAGGATGATCTTGGATCGAACAATGTGGTCTGAACTATTCGAAAAATTCATCGCTTCCAAATACCCCAACGAGAAGCGATTCGGTCTAGAAGGTTGTGAATCCCTCATTCCCGGTATGAAGGCTTTGATTGATCGATCCGTTGATGCCGGTGTCAAGTCCATCGTCATGGGTATGCCCCATCGTGGACGATTGAACGTTCTCGGAAACGTCATTCGTAAACCCATCGAGGCTATCTTGAACGAATTCGCTGGACCCAAAGATGCCGATGACTCTGGAGGTGGTGATGTCAAGTACCACTTGGGAGCCAACTACGTTCGACCTACTCCCTCCGGCAAGAAAGTCTCTCTTTCTCTCGTCGCCAACCCATCTCATCTGGAAGCCGAGGACCCCGTTGTTCTTGGTAAAACCCGAGCGATCCAGCATTTCGAAGGTGACGAAGACACACATACGTCTGCCATGGGTGTCTTGTTGCACGGAGATGCCGCTTTCGCTGGTCAGGGTGTCGTCTACGAGACCATGGGAATGCAAAATCTCCCTCAATACGGTACCGGTGGAACTATCCATTTGATCGTCAACAACCAAATTGGTTTCACTACCGATCCTCGATTCGCACGATCCACTCCATACCCATCCGATATCGCCAAGTCAATCGATGCGCCCATCTTCCATGTTAACGGTGACGATGTCGAAGCTGTCAACTATGTCTGTTGTCTCGCTGCCGACTGGCGAGCCACATTCAAGAAGGATGTCGTCATTGATATCGTCTGTTACCGACGATACGGTCATAACGAGACTGATCAACCTTCTTTCACCCAACCAAAGATGTACAAGGCTATTCAGAACCAGCCCACTGTTCTGTCCATCTACACCGACAAGTTGATCAAGGAGGGTACATTCACCGAGAAGGAAATCGACGAGCACCGACAATGGGTCTGGGGAATGTTGGAAAAGGCACAAGACGCCTCGAAGGAATACAAGCCTTCTGCACGTGAATGGCTTTCGTCATCATGGGAAGGATTCCCAACGCCCAAGGAATTGGCAGAGAATGTCCTACCCCACCACCCTACCGGAGCCGATGAGAGGATTCTGAAACAAGTCGGAAATGTCATTTCCTCTTTCCCAGAGGGTTTCACACCTCACAAGAATCTCGCCCGAATCATCTCCAACCGAGGAAAAGCAGTCCAAGAGGGTAAAGGTATCGATTGGTCCACTGCCGAAGCACTTGCCTTTGGTACCCTATGTCTCGAGGGAACGCACGTTCGAGTATCTGGTCAAGATGTCGAACGAGGAACCTTCTCTCAACGTCACGCCGTCGTCCACGACCAGGAGAACGAGAGCACATATACCCCTCTCAAGCACCTTGGTTCTGAACAGGGTTCATTCACTGTTACCAACTCGCATCTTTCCGAATTCGGTACTCTAGGTTTCGAACTTGGTTACTCGCTCGTCTCGCCACAGAGTTTGACAATGTGGGAAGCTCAATTCGGTGATTTCGCGTAAGCCCCCTTTGATATCAAATAGTGGCCAAGCTGATCAACAGAAACAACGCCCAATGTATCATTGATCAGTTCATCGCTGCTGGTGAACGTAAATGGCTACAGCGAACCGGTCTCGTACTCAGCTTGCCACACGGATACGACGGTCAAGGACCCGAGCATTCGTCTGGTCGAATCGAGCGATTCTTGCAATTGTGTGATGACGAACCTCGAATTTACCCTTCGCCAGAGAAGCTCGACCGTCAACACCAAGACTGCAACATGCAGATCGTCTACGCTACTACTCCTGCCAATTACTTCCACGTTCTCCGACGACAGAATTTGAGAGAATTCCGAAAACCAGTATGTCCCATCTGTCCATTCTGTTATGCCAACTAACATATAGCTCATCATCTTCTTCTCGAAATCTCTACTACGACACCCACTTGCTAAGTCTCCTCTGGAGGACTTTGTTGGAGAGACCACTTTCCAGCGATACATCCCTGAACCCCACCCCGAGGGTCTCGTTGCACCTGAAAAGATTCGACGACATATCCTATGTTCTGGACAGGTCTACTTCCAGCTGCTCAAGGAGCGTGAGGACCGAAAGATCGACGATGTTGCCATCTCCAGGATCGAGCAGTTGTCGCCATTACCATATGATCTCTTGACACCTCATCTTGACACCTACCCTAACGCTGATATCGTCTGGGCACAGGAGGAAGTGAGTCTTTTCTATGCCGTCCCTTGATCAGATGCTGATGGTAGCCTCTCAACAACGGAGCATGGACCTACGTTCAACCTCGACTCATCACCGCCTTAAAGGAGACTGAGAATCACAAGGAGAAGGTACCCATTTACGCCGGTCGAAAACCAAGTTCATCAGTTGCAACTGGATCCAAGAATGCCCACAAGTCCGAGATTGCCATGATCAACGAGATGGCTTTCGGAGATCAGACCATCTAGGCTAGGCTAGTCCAGGTGTAACTGAGACGAGGAAGAAGAGGGCGGCCATAAGCATATGTACTCATACGATACATTTAGTGTACAGGATAGCTACTCATGCATAAGCTATGTCTATTTTAGTGTCAGCTGAAAATCACTCACGCGGTTGAGGATGAAATGACCCTGAAGACGCGTCTTGGTTAAAGTTGATCAGCTGTGTCCACCCATCATAGGATTCGGGCCTGCTTCACATCACACTAGCCATACTTATAGGCGGACCTCGACGGCGGCCTGAAGCCTGCATTGTGATACAAGTTAGGCAAGATGGGCGCTGAATCAACATATCCCCCGGCATCTCCGACTCGCCCATACACATCAACGTCCAATCAACCTCAATCGCCCACGGCCCGGAGATCAAGCCCGATGTCCTATAACGACACAGAGGAGAAGGAGGGAGTGATAGGGCTAGGTTTGGGCCTTGGGGCTGCGGAGAAAGGCAAGGGGCAAGCAGTATGTCCCTCACTAGTCGCTGAAGAGGTAGAATTGGAGGGCTGATCTCACAGGAAGATATCGTCGTAGAAAAGAAGAAGATGGGGGCGGCTGCCATCAGTGAGCGCTCGAAGACGGGATGTAACGGGACGTAGGACTGATAGCAGTTCCTATCTGGATCGCCTTATCATCGACGGTCATCCTGTTCAATAGTAAGTCAGCTCTGACACTTATTCCTGTCACTCTCGCTGAGAAGACCAGAATACCTATACACAAATCTCGAATTCCCATATGTGAGTCGACATCGGTTCGTGCGGGGCTCGAGCTGACATTTCAGCCAATCTTCATGTAGGTCATGCATAATCTGACTAGGTACTGATTAAGATAGTACATCATATCATCTGGGATGTGCCGTGAGTTTCCCTCAGCCCCCGAGTCTCAGCAACTGATATCAGGCTATCGGAACACGTATTCTACGAGCAACGACACATCTGATGGACGGACTCGATAGTGTTGATATGACTGTATGTCCCCTCATCTACCTACCCAAGCGAGATATACTCATAGACAGCGTGATTTATACTTGAAGTCGATCGTCCCCATCGGAATCCTTTTCTCCGGTTCTCTCATCCTCAGCAACACAGCCTACCTCACGTACGTGAATCCTTCCATCCGCTTTTTATCACATTGAGAAGGGCTAAGCTGATGGGATAGCCTCAGCGTCTCGTTCATTCAGATGCTGAAGGCCTTCACTCCGGTTGCTATTCTCCTAATCTCGGCTCTCTTCAAAATACAACATCTGAATCAAAGGTTGATCTTGATCGTCCTTGTGCGTCTTGACACCCTTCGAATGCTTTCCGAGCAATGATCGAAAAGCGCTTCTAGGCTGATGGTAGATGATCTCCGTTGGATGTGCGATGGCTGCTTATGGAGAACTACATTTCGAGATGTTTGGGTTCTTGTGTCAGGCTAGTGCGGTTGCGGTAAGTTCTCTGATGTTGAAGAGACAATCGCTGATAATCAGTTTGAGGCATCGTAAGCCAAATGCACACGAGACGGGCTCGATACTGACTATACAGCCGACTCGTGATGATCCAGATCCTCCTTCAAGGTCTAAAGGTATGTGATTGACCGTGAACATGGCCACTCTGACAGTATAGATGGACCCCTTAGTTTCACTCCACTACTACGCTCCAGTACGTCTTTCCTCGTCTTCGGTCACTAATAAACAGGTATGCGCGATGATAAACGCCTGCTTCGTTCCTTTCACCGAAGGATTAGCTCCTTTCCGCGAATTATCAAGGATAGGTCCTTTGATAATGCTCTCAAATGCCGGGGTAGCATTCGGATTGAATGTAGCAGCAGTCTTTCTGATAGGAGCGGCGGGCGGACTGGTCCTGACTCTAGCCGGGGTATTCAAGGTGACTCCTTCCCACCCGACTCGCGATACACAGCTGACGTGCAGGATATATTGTTGATCACGACAAGCTGTTTGTTCTTTGGAAGTGCAATTACTCCTATACAGATCGTCGGTATGTCTTCGTCGGTCTGTTCACCTGAGTCTAACTGATTGTAGGTTATGCCCTGGCTTTAGCAGGCTTGATGACGTACAAGAACGCCTCCAGTAAATCATAGACCCGAGATGGGATCATTATATCATCAATCCCGCAAAGATGCCCTTGACTATAGCAATTGCTGTGTTCAAATCACCCCATCACGATCAAAATTAACCAATCGATATTTTCAAAGGCACTTCAGCACTCGGATTATTAC
>Ga0265798_10009826_pt1 | contig 11891 bp, 11 predicted proteins | sample P3T30metagenome_FD_192430 | JGI IMG/M metagenome (GOLD analysis project Ga0265798, IMG submission 192430) | Plant litter microbial communities from East Loma Ridge, Irvine, California - P3 T30 | ecosystem: Environmental > Terrestrial > Plant litter > Unclassified | place: USA: California... | reverse complement strand
TCACACAGCCGATGATTATGTATAATGCCGTGCAACAGGAAGCGTGGCCGAGTGGTTGAAGGCAGCAGTCTTGAAAACTGCCGACGGTGTGAGCCGTTCGTGAGTTCGAATCTCACCGCTTCCGCCAAGAATACATCAACAAGCTCCTCTTACAAGGAGCTTTTTTTTGCATCTTCACAGGAAACATCAACGTTTGGCGTCCGCAGACCGCGCTGGCGCAGCATCTCGGCATTAGCTAGAGCCGCGTCTCCGCCATAGAACTCAATCCAGATCGATCAGCATAAAGTAGCTCTGCTGGCACTGCTCGTCGTCCTGAACCTATGGGTAACAGCGAGCGGGTCGGTTGTGGATCATCCCCGCTAAAAGCGACGGCCAGCTTCTTTACCAACGGGCGTGGCCCGATCCTGCACTAGTACGGTCGCCTTTACTATCCTCATCATACATATAAAGATGTCTTTGTAAGCCGCAGTCAGATCATTGCGGACCTCATGCAACCACGTAACTGGGTAACAAGGTCGGTGCGCGGCTACAACAACGGGCGTAGTTGTAACGAGATCAGATTTGTGACACCTGCCTGACGACACGCCAACCGCGACCTCGATCTGCTGACGGTTCGCATAGCCGTCTGACGCTGCCCCTGCCGCAAACCCGTTGCGACGTCCAAAATCGATGTGCAACTAGTCGCCGTTCAATGAAGTACACCCTAATCCAATGTTCCGATAAATAAATACCGCGCCAGCATCGACTACGCCACAGTTCAAAAAGGATAGCTTAACGGCTTCGGACGCAAAACTTGCTTGACCGTCTTCGATTGTTAGAGTTGACACTCAACTTCATCCGTTTTGTGACATTCGAAATTTTTAATTGGGACCAACTCGTGCGGTAAAATTGTCTTAACGATACCTTACGGAGGTTACCTGTGCTCACCGCGAAACATAATCTTGCTTCAACTCATGTATTCGCCCGCGACGTGCAGAAAAGCGATGTGCCGTTCATTTGCCCCTCATGCGGAAAAGAAGTAATATTGCATAAGGGTAATATAAAAATTCACCATTTCCAGCACAAGCCTCCGGTCACGTGTTCCCGTGGAGAGGGAGAGTCGCAGCTCCATTACATGATCAAGCTTGCGATTTACGACTCGCTGAAGCTGGAGACAAACGTTACCGATGTCGAAGTTGAAAAAGATTTTGGTATCGCTACCGCAGATGTATTTGCGCGAATAGATGGGATCCCAGTTGCAATTGAAGTCCAGCGAAGCAAGCTAAGCGTACAATCAATCACTTCTCGGACGGCTAATTACAACAGGCTAAACATCGCAGTTTTATGGGTTGCGTTACCTTTTTCCGAACTTGCGACAAAAAAATATAGCCCGTCAGCGTGGGAAAAATGGGTGCATGCTGCGAACTACGGGCGTGTCTACTACTGGCAATCTGGGCAAATACTGCGAGCTGTCCATTTTGGGGAGCACAAACTGCACGTTCAGTCATCATCATGGTTTGAGTCGGGCGGGGAAGAGCGAAGCTCCGGCGGCTACTACCGTAGATCAAAGCGCTATCGAACGCCGGCCTTTGGGAGGGATGTTGAAATTTCAAAGCGGTTTCAGTTGAAATACCGGAGCGCGCCTTACGCCCAAGGTACAATCGTTGTCCCATCATGTCGCCTTTATCTAGACTCTCAAGCAAAGTGGTGGTAAGTCCATTTAGCAACATAGTCTTCTCGTAGTCAGCACTTATGAGGCGAGTCTACTAGGCTATCAAAATAGCATAAGAGTGAACAATGAACAATGTTGTACAAAGCCAACCTATTTTAAACTATGATCCGTCGACCATTACTGGTGCTCTTGTATGGGGAATTGTGGCGGGCATTCTGACAAGTGTAGTGTTGCTGCTTTTCGCGCGCATTTTCAAACAAATACTATTGCCTTGGTACCAAGATCTAGTCTACAAAGGGGTAGATTTACGCGGGAAATGGATCGCACAGCGGACAGGCTCTAGTGGCATTACGTATCACTTTACCCTTTTGCTTTCGCAATCTGCCCATAGCGTAAAAGGGAAAATGACTGTTGCGAAGATTAATGCAAGTGTTGCCCAACCAGGCGTACAGACCAGCGATTATGTACAAGGTTTCGAAGTCGCAGGTGCAACTTGGGAAGGATTTGTAACGATCAACATGACAAGCGACGACAGACGTAGTCTGTCTTTCTCTACTAGTTTGCTTCAAGTGAGGAGCCGCGGGCAAAAACTCGTTGGACACATGGTATATCGTAGCTCTTCGGTGGATCAGGTTGAATCACATGAGATTTCGTGGGCGAGAAGCTAGCAAGAACTAGACAAATTCGATGTTTCGCCCCTTCCGTGTGTCCATATGGCCTCCACGCCGCGTTTCGAAAGACGACGAATTTTTCTGGTCTTCAAGGCGCGAAGCTCAGTACAATGTACCGTAGATGTACCTCAAAACGCATTACAATCCACGCCTACGCCTTAGGAAAAACCGCTATAAAAACAGCGCCCATCGCCTTACCCGATAGTCTGGCTGTAAAGACTGCCGCCGAGATAGCCGCCGAGCGCGCGCATAAAAGTTTGACAACCTTTATAGGTGTTCTAATTTTCGAAATTTGTGAAATATTTTAAAAAGAATTCGTTGATCTCAGGAATTAAGGTTACTTCCCAATGAAGAAAATCGCTTCAAAAATCCAAGAGCAAATACAAAATGCAGTCGAAGATCCTTCAGTTGACGGGTCTGAAATTCTTTTTTACCGGGCTAACGAGAAACCGTATGGTCCTTTCAGCAATTTGTTTCGTCGTCCCGTTGTTTTTGAAGGTATTGAATTTCCCACTTCGGAGCACGCCTATCAAGCGGGAAAGGCTAGAAAACCGGAGGTGAGAGAGTGGATTCTGAGCGCGCCGACGCCCTCGCTTGCGGCAATGGCTGCACACGGTCTTTACGTATGGGACGTAGTCCCCGACTGGGCGAAGATTAAATTCGATCGAATGCGCAGTGTGCTGCGTGCGAAGTTTAGCCAACACCCTGACCTATGCGAACTACTGTTATCGACTGGCGACAGTCGCCTTGTAGAGGCTGGTACTACGGATAACGCTGTAAATAGGTTATGGGGAGAGGTAAACGGCAAAGGTCAAAATATGCTTGGAATCATGTTGATGGAACTCCGCGACGAACTTCGCATTCAACAGGCCGCCGAAGAGGCTACACAAACTAAGGGGCAGCGTAAAAAGAAATCTTCAGTCAAGAAGACGACCTTTGAAATTGCATAGCCCCTCGTGAAAGTTTCTTCAGTATGACCGAATCATATTACGATATCGAGCTTTCGAAACTCGCATCAACGTACTCGGACGCAATGTCCGCGAATGTCGATAGTGTAAAGCTTGCAATTTCGGGAGCCTCAGAATCCGGCATCATCGGTGTGGGATCTGGTGGCTCATATACAGTTGCGTCATTGCTCTGCAATCTGCATGAAGCATACACAGGTCAAGTTTCTCGTTCCTCAACGCCTCTTGAACTTATTTGCAACCCAACGCTAGCTGCATCGAGTCCGGTATTTCTGATATCGGCCGAGGGAAAAAATCCAGACATTATTGAAGCGCTACAGCGGGCGAGGGGCCACAGCTCTCGTCCAGTGCACGTGCTGGTCAATCGATCTGACTGTCCTTTAATGATGTGCGCGCGGACATTAACAGATATAACTCCCCACATTTTTGAACTTACTAACAAAGATGGTTTCCTATCTACTAACAGCCTGCTCTTAGATGCCGTACTTATCGCGCGCGCCTATGAAGAACTCGACAAGGGGGCGAGACAGCTTCCAACGGCTATTAATGATCTTACGGTCGGCAACCAGTCAATACCTGAATGGCTCTGCAATGCAAGCGCTTTTGTAGCGGCAGCCGCACCACGCAAAGGCATAATCGTCGTTTATTCGCCTTTATTGCGGCCGATTGCAGCGGATTTTGAATCCAAATTATCTGAAGCTGCACTGATGTACTGCCAACTTGCAGATTTGCGTTCATTTGCGCACGGAAGGCATCTTTGGCTAGCGGAGCGGCCGGAAGATTGCACGATTCTCGCCATTACAGAACCCGGATTAGATGACTTGTGGGCACGTATGCGTGGATTACTACCACCAGAAGTCCCGGTATATACCATGGGATTGAGTGGCGCGTCCCCTCAAGACTTAATCACAGGATTGTTAGCACAACTCCATCTCGTCGCGATGCTTGCGAAGGAGCAGGGGCGTGATCCAGGAAAACCAAATGTTCCACAGTTCGGACGCGACCTTTACTACGTAGACTTACCAAAATTTATTCCGAGCCCAACCGCCGTTATCAACCACAGCGAACGCTCAAAAGCAAAAGTCTTAGGGTCACATTGGCCGATGCGTTATGCCAGCGGAATCATGCGCCGAGCTCTTGAAGAATTCAAGAATTCATTTGCTCCTACCAAGAGTTTCCGCTCGATTGTTTTTGATTATGACGGTACGCTAAGTAGTTCTCAAAGAAATGAGAGTGCTCCATCGGCAGCGATTCTCGAACATATCGAGAGATTAACAAGTGGCGGAATAATAGTTGGGATCGCATCAGGGCGCGGGGGTTCTATTCAAGAGCATTTGCAAGCAACGGTAAAGGAGGATCTCCAGTCAAAAGTTCGGTTAGGACTTTACAATGGCGGGTGGCTCGGCCATGTTGGTTCGCCCCCGCCTATAGCCGGTGCGACGAGCGAATTTCTAAGCCATGTCAGAAGAATTGTTGTTCGCCTGCAGTCGATAGGAGTTCCAATCGAGCGGATAAAGGAAACACATCCATATCAAGTAAGTGTGAGATTTCACGATGGCGTTAGTGCTGAAAACATGTGGTTTGTAATTGCAGATGCATTACGGCAGGCCGGCATTGATTCCTCAACCATTGTGCGTAGCAAGCATTCTGTTGACGTTCTAGGAAAAGGCGTAAATAAGTCTCACCTGGTTGCCGACATCGTGCAAGAATTCAGAATGGATCCTTATCAAGTTGTGACAATGGGCGACCAGGGGGCATGGCCGGGCAATGACTCATCATTGCTCGAGCACAAATTTTCATTGAGCGTTGACTTGCCGTCTCGCAGGCTCGACCGCGGTTGGAAATTAGCACCAGAGCATAAACGCAACGTGGATGCAACGTTATGGTATTTAGAGCGAATTAAGATTCAATCTAATGGCACTTTTTGTTTTCACCTTGACCAAAATGATAGCGCTAGAAATTTATGAGAGACAAAAATGCGCAGCACTTACTTGCAAAAGTAATGGGATGGGACGACCAAGAGACTGTTGTGGCACGAGTTCCTAATCTACGATTGTTAGCTGAGTACAAATACGATAGTTACCAGCGCTATGCTCCAGGTCGGCGTTTCGTAGAAAGTCTTGCTCTTTGGTTGGGGCAGTTTGAACGTTCGGATCGCGAGGCGGCGTTAGAGTTTGTCGAGCATCAGCTCGTGTTTTTTTCTGATCAAGAGCTTTCGCATCTTGTACAGCTCGCATATCCGGATGTCATAGTCCAAGAGCGATTTCGATTGGTCGCCGAAGAAAAAGGCCTACCAAGTTACCGCGTACGAGAAATTTCGCTTGATCCGCGGTTCCATGAACTGCAGCTCAAGTCTCTCTTCCTCGGCCTAAGTGACGGTGCTCGGACGAATGAACTTCGGCGGGCAAGTCGCGGTGAAATCAGCAATGAGCAAATTTGGCAAGCCTATGAGTTGGGCGATGCAAAAGCAGAAGATATGCTTCTTGAACTCCGAGCGGCTCTTGCCACAAAGCCGCTCCTAGCAAATAATCAGCAGCTATGGGATGCATTAGAAGCCGGCAATACGGAATTAGCTGACAGGCTGATAAATAGCTTAAGATTACCTTTGCCGTCCATAAGTAATACACAAATTTATGATGCTTTTGTGTCAGGAGACAGGATTGAAGCAAGCCGCCTCGTAAGCGAATTGCGAAGGTATTCCACGCTACCGAAGCCAGCGAGTCAAGAGGCGAAGTTCAACCTTATCTGGTTACTAGATGATTTCTCGGGCAGTGGCAACACGTATATTCGGTTCGATAGTAAGTCGGGCAAGTTCAAAGGGAAAATTCGTAAAATATACGACCGTCTTCATCAGGGTGATTTGATCGACCCTGCTCACTATGAAGTCTTCTTGTTGTTGTACGTGGCTACCCGCCAAGCTATCGATCACATCGAATATTGGGCAGAGCGGTTCACCTCTGAATATGGATATAAACCACTACAGTTAAGAGTACTCTGTACGATTGAAGCGGACGTTGCAGTCAAAGACCCTTCTTCGACTATATTTTCTAGCCCGAACTACTATGACAGTGAAGCTTCCGACAAGCATATTGCAATTGGGGGTACGACAGACGCTCAGATGGGATTCGCTGGTTGCGCCTTGCCAGTTGTTTTGTCTCACAACACGCCTAACAACTCGGTATATATTCTTTGGGGCCCCGAATCCTTCAAGTTTTTTGGTCTATTCCCGCGAGTGAGCCGGCATAAGGAATTTTAATGGCATATCGCGCAAATCCGTTTTTAGAACGAATGTCAGAGCGGACGACCTCTGATCAAGATTTCGTTCGCCTTTTCTCTCCTAAAATATTAGAGCGCCTTGAAGACGATGTTTTCGTGGGTTCTGTCCACCTGTTCACTAGTCCTCCAGGAGGCGGGAAGACGACCCTACTCAGGGCTTTCACTCCGACTGCGTTGCGAGCGTTCTGGGGCAACCGGAACAGTCGAGCTAGCAAAACAGCGACCGACATAAATGAAACGTTTCAACAGTTAGTTGGCTGTGGTGTGCTAAGCGAGCAAGATGGCCCTCAACTCTTGGGTGTATTCTTATCATGCGCTATCGGCTACGCTGATTTGCCACCTGGCACGTCCACGGCCCAAGAAGGTTTATTTCGTGCATTATTCAATTGTCGGACAGTATTGAGGTCTCTCCGCAGCCTAGCCCTCCTACTTGGCTTCGGAACCACCGAACAGTTGAGCTCAATAAAACTGGAATATGCGACTTTTGCGAGTGACCTTAAGTCAATTCCGTTACTTGAATCGGTAAGTGAGTTAGTTAAGTGGGCAGAAGAGCGTGAGAGGAACGTCTATTCAAAATTGGACTCCGTCGGGCAGAACGACTTGGAAGAAATGCCAGTCGATCTTAGATTTGAGGGGGTACTTTGGTTGCAGGCCGTCCGTTTTATAAGAGACGGACAAGAAGTTGCGCCGAAGCGCTTGCTAATGGTTGATGACCTACATTCACTTCGAAAAAGACAGCGAACTCTGCTTATAGACGAATTGATCGTGTTGAGGCCGACTGTGCCGGTTTGGCTTGCTGAACGGAGCATAGCTCTTGGTGCAGCTTTGATTTCTCAAGGTGCACGTGACGGACGCGACCTACGTCACTATTCTCTAGAAGACATTTGGTCTGGTCCACGTGGGCAACATCAATTTAACGCTTACGCACAAAACATCCTCGACCGTCGCCTAGATATACAAAATTCCATTCCAGGTGGTTCTTTCTCTCAATACCTTCGAGATCAATTTCTTTCTGACGAGATACGTGAGCAATTTGCGGTTGGCGTGGATGCCTTTCGTGAGGAAATGGAGCGTCACAGCAATAACGAAAGATATCGAGAATGGATTGTCAAGGCTGAGGCAGGAACGCGTAATCCTGATTTCGATGCATTACGAGACCTCTATAAAACTCGCATATTAGTTGCGCGCGATGAAACGAAGAGGCAAATGACTTTGGACTTTGCGCCGCTGTCAGCCGATGACCTCGCGGAGCGCGATAATTCTGGAGTGCAGAACGCTGCAGAAATTTTCCTAAACAATGATTTAAGCGTCCCTTACTACTTTGGCGTTGACAGACTTTGTATGATGGGTACTTATAACGTAGAAGAAACTCTATACTTGGCGGCTGCTTTATATGAAGGCATGCAAGCTAAACAAGTGTTGCGAAAACAACCCGACCCACAGCTGTCCCCCCAGGAGCAGGAAAAACGAATTAAGGATGCTGCGAAGAAAAAACGAGACTTCATTCATAAGAGCCACACCGAGGGTTCGCGGGCTCAGAGAATGCTTGACTCCGTCGGGGTTTATTGCAGGTCCAGAACCTTTCTGCCGAATGCTCCTTATTCTCCGGGTGTAACTGGAATTCGGCTAAGCCAAAGTGAGTTAAATAGTCTTGAACGGGCGAATCAGTCAAAGGTGGAGCAAATTGCAGTTCTCCATCGTGTACTCTCAGAGTGCGTGGCCGAAAACCTGTTCGTAGCCCGAACTAGTGCACCTAGTTCATCACGAGAAGGTGGGACGGTATTTTATTTGAACAGGATTCTTTGTGCGCATTACGGTCTACCATTGCAATATGGTGGATGGCAGGACGTTTCGCTCGTGACTTTAATTGAATGGATGGAGCGCGGTTTGCAACCTAGCAGACAACGCCGACTTGAGGAGTGACGATGCTCTGGAACCACTACGTATTTCATCGCGGTGCCAATGTAGAAGACATGTGGGACCGCATGTTTCAAGAGAGAAGAAAAAGTGAAAGGGAGGTCAGTGTTCTCTATATCACAGGGCGTGGGTTCGATGTGCGGGCACAAGCCGTTCTCTCAAAATACGCTAATTGCTTAATTTTGTCTGGTTGCAAGGTGGTCAATACCAAGATGCTACTCGTTGGTTTCAAAGACTATCAATTAGCCCGAGGCCTTACGGAACAGACGGAAAAAAATGCAGCTGCTCTTGAGGCACTTTTTCGGCCTTTAGGTTCGGTGCAAACGTTGACTGTCGGCTCGGGGGCTGACGACGAAGATGACATCAGCGCGAGCACGGCATTGCGGGTGGCAACGGAAGACGTATTGCGTCATATTCCTGGTCACACTGATATAGTATTGGATGTAAGCTCATTGCCTCGTATAGCTTACCTTTCTTTCATGCTCGCGATCCTCGAAAATTTGATTCCGAAAACTCTAAACGGCCGCTCATTGCACACGGAGATAAACTTTCAAATCTTGGTGGCCGAAGACGCCGCACTCGATAGCCATATTCAATCGGAAGATCCCAGCAACGATTTGATTTTGATACCAGGCTATTCTAGTGCTTTGCAGCTTGAGGGGATGCAGGAGTGGCCTTTAGCTTGGTTTCCTGTCTTAGGTGAGAATCGCACTGCCCAGTTGCAAAAGGTTATGTCGATAATTCCCGAAGAAGCAGAAATTTATCCCGTTCTGCCGCACCCTTCGAAGAACCTCCGGCGTGGAGACGAGTTACTACGTGAGTATCGTACCGTTCTCTTTGATTCGAGAGAAACTCCGCTAACCAACGTAATCTACGCACATGAGGCGCATCCATTTGAGGCATACCGGCAACTGCTTGGCGCAATGAGTCGCTACAAGCAAAGCATGCAAGTGGTTGGCGGTTGTAGGCTAGTAGTTACCCCGCTTGCAAGCAAGCTAATTACAATTGGAACTGCACTCGCATGTTTTGACATGAAGACGCGAGCAGAGGGAACGCATAATTTTAGCGTAGCTATTCCATATGCAGAACCAAAGCGATACGTTGCATCGACTGCGAGACTTACTCAATCGAATCCGGAAATTGCGGTGCTATACCTAACTGGAGATGCATACGGGTACCGTCTATAAGTGCTAGCGTTCTTGCAAAGTAGCTTCTAATTAGGCTGTTCTAGCGTCCGAGGTGGGCCACCCCATCGTCCTTTCTTCACCGTTTAGTGGCCGTTTGAGTTTAAAACGATAACATGGAGTCGATCTGGCTGTCTGGGGGAAATACACAGTTTTTCTGAGGTTTCACCGAGCAAGCGTGCTAGCGCCGTGCCACTGAAACAGGCAGTTCAACGGCCGCAGGGAAATTTAGAAACGATTCAATGGTTTTCCACGGATTTGTGTTCACGAAAGTTCGACCGAATCAGGCGCGTGCGTTCGATTTTTCACTCTTCTTCTAACAGGTTGCGGAAATGATTTCGCAATTCCTGTTCGATCGCGGCGGCTTGACTACCTCGCCGATCTTGCGATACGCCTTATGCGTGATCTATTTATTGGCGTGTCCCAGAAGCCTGCTAGTGTCCTATAATCTGGTAATTTAGCTTTTCCCAATTGGCCGGTCAACACTCGCTTGCTGCAGTACAAACCGGCGAACGCGAGCCATTTGCTGCGCCTCATGTGTAAAGCGCTGCGCTGTTTGCGTCCGCATGGCGCTTTTTAATGTGTACGTGCAGATCGAGCAGCTGATTTGAGCGAGTGAACTGTGAGCCCTACCAATCGCCTTCTACCGCTACCAGATCATCCATCCTGTCATCGGAAACGGCCGGCTATTGTCATCTACGTCGTCGATGAGCAGGCGCTGCTACGCCTGTTCGATCGATTAACGGAAGACGAGCTGACAGCGGAGATCGGGTGCGCCAAGGTACACGAACGACTAAAGCTGCTGATTAATAATCTGGACGCGCTAATGCTGAGAATTTCACGCTGGGGTCATGATGAGCAAAGAGCCGCCAGCGGCGACTACAAGTCGTTCCCTGCCTTGCATCGGATCCCATGCGTGTAGGCCCTGATCCTTGACTAGCCGAATGCGCTGCAGTTTCATGGCATCGATTAGTTCGGTGGAACAAGCGGTCGCTTACGACATCGAGATGCTGGCCGGACCAGACGCATTAAATGGACTTCCCCCGAGTGCGAAGCCGTTCGACCGCAGCACATGCGAACTTGGTGTCACGCTTTGGATCTGCCCACGCAACGAGCGCATTTGCGGTCCGGGGATCACAGGGACGGGTTGGCCCGCGTAGTATTCCATCAGGGGCACCCATTCCGCAACAACTACTTGTTCGACCCATACATTGTAGTATCTGCATGATGGTCAGTATGTTTTATTAAACCATCAACTGTATGCAGAAGCATGCTGCTGTAAGGCTAGCGATGTCTCATGCAAAATATACCGGTTCGTCTGGCAACAGCATCACGCAATGCTGTCTGAAAGGATCTAGCACGGACCCCATTGCCCGAACAACAACTGTGAATATTGTCAGACGGAAAGTCATGTTTCTTGTGCGAAATCTAGCCGAAGTGCGTGGATAATCGACCCCCTCAGCGACCTCGATCGCGCCCCACTTCCCATCCATCATGAAAAACTTCAGCATCAAGTACGTGATCGCCGCCGTCATCGGCTTGCTCATCCTTGCCGTGATCACCGTCGGCGCCCTTGGCTACCACGCCACGCAGCGCGCCGTTGACCTCCTCGAAAACCTCGCACTTACCACGGCCAACCAGCAGATCGGCATGTCCGACCTGAAAATGCGCATGGAAACCAATCGCAGCCACATCCTGCAGGCGCTGCAGCACAATCCTGAGAACAAGCATGCGGCGCTGCACAACCATCCGCTGACGTTCCACAGCGACTTCATCGCCAAGAACAGCGAAGAGATGCGTAAGGAGCAGCAGGAGCTGCAGGCGAGTCTGCGCTTTCCTGAAACGCGTGACCGTTTTGCTGCATGGATGACGGCCAGTGACAACCTGGGCATCGACATGATCGGCAATGCCATGCGCACGATTCAATCGGGTCAGTGGGATGACGCCAACCTGATGCTCGGCAAGCAGATCAACCCGACCTACAACAAGTCGACCGAGGCATTCGCTGCATTACAGACGCTGATGAGCGAGCGCAATGTCCGTCAGGGCAAGGAACTGCACCAGGAACTCGCCGTGCTCAACACGGTTGTGATTGCCGCCATCGTCGTGGCCATCCTGCTCAGCATCGGTGCTGCGTTCTACCTGGTCCGTGCGATCAATACGCCGTTGATGCAGGCCGTGGCCGTGGCACGCCGTGTTGCCGATGGCGACCTGAGTGTCCAGGCGC
>Ga0265798_10009824_pt1 | contig 11892 bp, 11 predicted proteins | sample P3T30metagenome_FD_192430 | JGI IMG/M metagenome (GOLD analysis project Ga0265798, IMG submission 192430) | Plant litter microbial communities from East Loma Ridge, Irvine, California - P3 T30 | ecosystem: Environmental > Terrestrial > Plant litter > Unclassified | place: USA: California... | reverse complement strand
CGTCTGGACCCACGACTCCGTTGCCCTCGGCGAGGACGGCCCGACGCACCAGCCGATCGAGCAGCTCGCCTCGCTGCGGGCCATCCCCGACCTCGACGTCGTCCGTCCGGCCGACGCCAACGAGACAGCCTGGGCCTGGGCGACCATCCTCGAGCGTCACCACGGCCCTGCGGGCATCGCCCTGAGCCGCCAGAACCTGCCGGTCTTCGAGCGGGGCACGGGTGACGCCGAGGGCGACACCTTCGCCTCGGCGAAGAACGTCGCCAAGGGTGCCTACGTCCTGGCCGAAGCGCCGGGTGGCACCCCCGACGTGATCTTCGTGGCCACCGGTTCCGAGGTGCAGATCGCCGTCGAGGCCCGCGAGGTCCTGCGCGGCGAGGGCATCAACGCCCGAGTCGTCTCGGCTCCGAGCATCGAGTGGTTCGACGAGCAGAGCGACGACTACAAAGAGGCGGTCCTCCCGGCCGCCGTCAAGGCCCGTGTGTCGATCGAGGCAGGTGTGGCCATGCCGTGGCGCGGCATCGTCGGTGACGCCGGGCGCAGCGTGTCGATCGAGCACTTCGGTGCCTCGGCCGACTACAAGACGCTGTTCCAGAAGTTCGGCATGACGACCGAAGCCGCCGTCGCCGCCGCCAAGGACTCGATCGCCGCTCTCTGAGCGACGACAAAGGAAGAAGAAGAACATGACTGATTCGAACACCGCACAACTGTCCGCCGCCGGCGTCAGCATCTGGCTCGACGACCTCTCGCGCGAACGCATCAACGCGGGCGGCCTGCAGAAGCTGATCGCCGAGCGCAACGTCGTCGGCGTGACGACCAACCCGACGATCTTCGCCTCGGCTCTCGCCAAGGGTGAGGCGTACGACGACCAGGTCGCCCTGCTCGCGAAGACCGGGGTCAGCGTCACCGACGCCGTCTTCGAGATCACGACCGACGACGTCACCCGTGCCTGCGACATCTTCCGCGAGGTCTACGACACGACCGACGGGTTCGACGGACGCGTGTCGATCGAGGTCGAGCCCGGTCTCGCCCACGACGCGCAGGGCACGATCGACCAGGCGGTCAAGCTGGCCGCCAAGGTCGGCCGCCCGAACGCCCTGATCAAGATCCCCGCGACCGTCGAGGGCCTCGAGGCCATCACCGCCGTGATCGCCCAGGGCATCAGCGTCAACGTGACGCTCATCTTCAGCCTGGAGCGCTACCGCGCCGTCATCAACGCATACCTCACGGGTCTCGAGCAGGCCAAGGCGGCCGGCATCGACGTCAGCGAGATCCACTCCGTCGCCTCGTTCTTCGTGTCGCGTGTCGACACCGAGATCGACAAGCGCCTGGACGCCGTCGGCACCGACGAGGCGAAGGCCCTCAAGGGCAAGGCAGGCGTCGCCAACGCCCAGCTCGCCTACGAGGTCTACCAGCAGGCCTTCGACACCGAGCGTGCCAAGGGCCTCCTCGCCGCCGGTGCCAACAAGCAGCGCCCCCTGTGGGCCTCCACCGGTGTCAAGGACCCCGCCGTCCTCGACACGACCTACGTCGTCGAGCTCGTCGCCCAGGACGTCGTCAACACGATGCCCGAGAAGACCCTCGAGGCGACGTTCGACCACGGTGACGTCCGTGGCGACACGATCAGCGCCTCCTACGCTTCGGCCAACGAGGTCATGGACGCCATCGCGGCCCAGGGCGTCTCGTACGACGACGTCACCGAGGCTCTCGAGAAGGAGGGCGTCGAGAAGTTCATCGTCTCCTGGAACGAGCTGCTCGACACCGTCACGGCCGCCCTAGAGGCCGCCAAGCCCGCCGGAGAGTCCAAGTGACGATCACGATCGCTCCCAGCGGAGACGCGGCCCAGGCCGTCGAGACCGTCGTCCCCCGCCTCGTGGACGACCTCGTGGCATCGGGGATCACCGCCCAGGACCCCAGCCTCTGGGGTCCCGACGCCGAGGACGAGTCCGCGAAGCGTCTCGGCTGGACCGAGGCCGTCGTGGTCTCGACCCCGCTGCTCGACGAGATCGACGCGCTGCGCGACGAACTCGCGGCGAAGGGCGTCGACCACGTCGTCCTGGCGGGCATGGGCGGGTCTTCTCTCGCGCCCGAGGTCATCACGCGCACCTACGGTGTCGAGTTGACCGTGCTCGACGCGACGGAGCCCGGCCAGGTGCTGACCGCCCTCGCCGACCGCCTCGAACGCACCGTGCTCGTGGTGTCGTCGAAGTCGGGTTCGACGGTCGAGACCGCGAGCCAGCGCAAGACCTTCGAGAAGGCGTTCACCGACGCCGGCATCGACCCGGTCGAGCGGATCGTCGTCGTGACCGACCCGGGGTCCCCTCTCGACGAGCAGGCTCGTCAGGCGGGCTACCGGGTCTTCAACGCCGACCCGAACATCGGCGGTCGGTACTCCGCGCTGTCGGCGTTCGGTCTCGTGCCCTCGGGTCTCGCCGGGGCCGACGTCCGCGAACTGCTCTCCGAGGCCGACGCCGTGACGGTGGAGCTCGCCCAGGACCGGGCCGACAACCCCGGTCTCGTGCTCGGTGCGGTGCTCGCGGGCACGTCGCCGCTGCGCGACAAGATCGCGATCGTGGCCGACGGCACGCACATCGTCGGGTTCGCCGACTGGGCCGAACAGCTCATCGCGGAGTCCACCGGCAAGCAGGGCCGAGGACTCCTCCCCGTCGTCCTCGGTACCACCGCCCCCGAGATCACCGCGGGTCTCCACGACGTCCAGGTCGTCCGCCTCGTGGCGAACGCAGCCGAGACGCGCGAGGTCGCCCCGGGCGAGGTCGAGATCTCGGGTTCCCTCGGTGGCCAGATCATGGTCTGGGAGTACGCGGTGGCGGTGGCCGGACGCCTGCTCGACATCAACCCGTTCGACCAGCCCGACGTGGAGTCCGCCAAGATCGCGACGCGAGCCCTGCTCGACGACCGTCCCGAGCCTGCCGCCCCGGCCTTCACGGCCGAGGGCGTCGAGGTCCGCGAGGTCGGCGGTGTCGACCTGGGCGAGTCACTGGACTCCGCCGTGTCGGGGCTTCTCACCCACCTGAGCGACGACGGCTACGTCTCGATCCAGGCCTACGTCGACCGCGTGGCCTACCCGCAGCTCGAAGAGATCCGCGACGTCCTCGCGGCTCGCACGCAGCGCCCTGTCACATTCGGCTGGGGGCCGCGCTTCCTGCACTCGACGGGCCAGTACCACAAGGGTGGTCCGGCGAACGGTGTCTTCCTGCAGATCACGCAGGTGCCCGAGACCGATCTCGAGATCCCGGACAGCCCCTTCACGTTCGGTCAGCTCGTCCAGGCGCAGGCCGCGGGCGATGCGAAGGTCCTCGCCGAGCACGGGCGGCCGGTGCTGACCCTGACGCTCTCCGACGTCGCAGCCGCACTGCCGGCGATCACCGCGGCACTCCGCTGAACCGAAAGGGCCGGCGTCCTCACGGGCGCCGGCCCTTTCGTTCGCCCCGGACGCCTCGATCCGGCGCCATCCGTGAGCGGGAGCGCGCGGATCGTCCTCCAACCTAAGGAACGAATGCCCATGTCACCGGTGCCGATCACGCCGGAGTCCAACCCGCTGAGGTTGCCCTCCGACCGCCGACTCAACCGCATCGCCGGCCCCAGCGGCCTCATCATCTTCGGCGTGACGGGCGACCTGTCGCGCAAGAAGCTCATGCCGGCCGTGTACGACCTGGCGAACCGAGGCCTCCTGCCTCCGGGTTTCGCGCTGGTCGGATTCGCTCGTCGCGAGTGGGAGGGGCAGGACTTCGAGCAGGTCGTCTACGAGGCCGTCAAGCAGTACGCCCGCACCCCCTTCGACGAAGACGTGTGGCGTCAGTTGAAAGAGGGCTTCCGCTTCGTCCAGGGCGTCTTCGACGACGAGGACGCCTTCATGCGCCTGAAGGACACGATCGAAGAACTCGATCGTGAGCGAGGCACCATGGGCAACCATGCGTTCTATCTCTCGATCCCGCCCAAGGCCTTCCCCATGGTGACCGAGCAGTTGCGCAATTCCGGGCTGGCCGAGGAGAAGGACGGTGCCTGGCGTCGGGTCGTCATCGAGAAGCCCTTCGGCAGCGACCTCACGACGGCACGCGAACTCAACGCCGTCGTCGAGACGGTGTTCGCGCCCGACAGCGTGTTCCGCATCGACCACTACCTCGGCAAAGAGACGGTCCAGAACCTTCTCACCCTCCGGTTCGCGAACCAGATGTACGAGCCGCTCTGGAACTCCAACTACGTGGACCACGTCCAGATCACGATGGCCGAAGACATCGGTGTCGGCGGACGGGCGGGCTACTACGACGGCATCGGTGCCGCGCGAGACGTCATCCAGAACCACCTGCTGCAGCTGTTGGCCCTCACCGCCATGGAAGAGCCCGTCACCTTCGCGGCTCGCGACCTTCGTGCCGAGAAGGAGAAGATCCTCTCGGCCGTCCGACTGCCGGTCGACCTGGCGACGGGCACGGCTCGAGGCCAGTACGCCGGTGGCTGGCAGGGCGGCGAAAAGGTCCTGGGCTTCCTCGACGAAGAGGGCATGAACCCCGAGAGCACCACCGAGACCTTCGCGGCCATCAAGCTCGAGATCGCGACGCGCCGCTGGGCAGGAGTGCCGTTCTACCTGCGGGCGGGCAAGCGACTCGGGCGCCGGGTCACCGAGATCGCCGTGGTCTTCAAGCAGGTGCCCGAGAACATCTTCGGCACGCAGACCTCGCTCGGGCAGAACGCCCTCGTGATCCGTGTGCAGCCCGACGAGGGCGTGACCCTGCGATTCGGTTCGAAGGTCCCGGGCATCGGCACCCAGGTGCGTGACGTGACCATGGACTTCGGCTACGGCCACGCCTTCACCGAGGCCAGCCCCGAGGCGTACGAACGCCTCATCCTCGACGTCCTGCTCGGCGACCCCCCGCTGTTCCCTCGCCACGAAGAGGTGGAGCTCTCGTGGAAGATCCTCGATCCCATCGAGGAGTTCTGGGCGTCGCAAGGCCAGCCCGAACAATACCGACCCGGCACCTGGGGCCCAGCCTCCGCCGATGAGCTCATGGCCCGTGACGGCCGAACCTGGAGGCGTCCGTGATCGTCGACCTGCCCGACAGCACCATCAGCCGCGTCCAGAAGACGCTCGTCAAGATCCGCGAAGAAGGAGGCGCGGTCGCGTTGGGCCGCGTTCTCACGTTGATCATCTCCACGGCTCTCGGCGACGAAGAAGAGGCCATCGAGGCCGCCAACGACGCCTCCCGCGAACACCCGATGCGTGTCATCGTGGTCTCCACCTCGCCGGAGTCGGACGACCGGGACGGCCGACTCGACGCTCAGATCCGCGTGGGCGGTGATGCCGGGGCCAGCGAGGTCATCCTGCTGCGCGCCTACGGCGAGACGGCGAGCGACGAAGAAGGGCTCGTCACCGGTCTGCTGTTGCCCGACGCGCCGGTGGTGGCCTGGTGGCCCAAGACGGCGCCGCTCGTCGTCTCGGAGTCGCCCCTCGGTCGGATCGCCCAACGTCGGATCACCGACGCGGCCAGCCAGCCCAACCCTCGTCAGTCGATCATCGACCTCGCGCGGAGCTACGCCCCCGGCGACACCGACTTCGCGTGGACGCGTCTGACGCTCTGGCGTACCCAACTCGCCGCCGTGCTCGACCAGCCTCCCTACGAGTCCGTGACCGAAGTGGGCGTGTCGGGTGCCCCCGACTCCCCCTCCACGCTGCTGCTGGCCGCCTGGCTGCGCCTGCAGTTGCAGGTGCCGGTGGACGCCGAGCTGACGACCCGGGCGACCGGCTCGAGCGGCATCCACGGTGTGCGACTCGTCCGCGCCTCCGGGGCCATCGAACTCGAACGGTCGCTCGACGACGTCGCGACCCTCACCCAGCCCGGTCAACCGACCCACGACCTGTCGCTGCCACGCCGCTCGCTTCGCGATTGCCTGGCCGAAGAACTCCGTAGACTCGACCCCGACGACCTGTTCGGGAACGTCGTGAGACACGGAGTCGGCCAATTGAGCGAACCCGTCCAGAGCAACTAGAGCAGAAGAGAACCGTGACGAACGAACGCCGGGTGCTGGTCCACCCCGACAAAGGATCGCTGGGCGCCTCGGTGGCGGCCCGCTTCATCACCAAGATCATCGACGTGCTCGAAGAGCAGAACTACGCGTCGGTCGTCGTGAGCGGCGGGTCGGTCAGCACGCTGGTCCTCGCAGCGATCAACGCCTCCCCCGCCCGCGACAGCGTCGACTGGTCGAAGGTCTCCATCTGGTGGGCCGACGAACGATGGGTCGCTGCCGGCGATGCCGATCGCAACGACACCCAGGCGGGTATCGACCTGCTCGACCACATCGGTCTCCTGCCCGAGAACGTGCACCGTTTCGGAGCCGTCGGTGCCTACCCCGACGTCGAGGCCGCGGCTGAGGCCTACCGGGCCGAGCTGCTCGAACACGCCCAGGGCGAGGACGACGCTCCCCGCTTCGACATCACCCTGTTGGGCGTCGGCCCCGATGGTCACGTGGCGTCGCTCTTCCCCGACAAGGCGCAGATCCGTCAGACCGAGCCGACGGTGTTGACCATCGACGACTCCCCCAAACCGCCGCCGGTGCGACTCACGTTGAGCCTGCCCGTCATCAACAACTCGCAACGCGTCTGGATGATCCTCGCCGGTGCCGAGAAGGCGTCGTCGCTCGGTCTGGCCCTTGCTGGTGCCGGTGCCGACCAGGTGCCGGTGGCCGGGGTCAAGGGACGCAAGCGGACCGTCTTCTTCGTCGACCAGGACGCCGCGGCGGAGGTTCCTGAGAACCTCATCGCCTCGACCTACTGAACCGAGGTCGACCTCGACGACTCCTCGACGGCATGAAGAAGGCCCTGCAGCTGATCAGCTGCAGGGCCTTCGTCACGTGCCGCCGGCAGAGGCGCGTCTCAGGCCTTGCCGCGCCGGACGCGCAACTGCTGAAGGGCCTCTTCGAGCAGCTGCTCGGCCTCTTCTTCGGTGCGCCGTTCTTTCACGTACGCGAGGTGCGTCTTGTACGGTTCGAGCTTGGCGACCGTCGGGGGGTTCGCCTTGTCTCGACCCGCCGGGAGACCGCTCGACGGGGAGTCGACGGTCTCGGGGATCTCGTCGTCGGGGACGTTCGCCGCGAAGTGACGCACGACCTCGTTTCCGAGGGCGTCCCAGTACGAGATGGTGATGCGTTCTGCGTGGAAGCCACGATCTTGTTCGCCCATGGGGCCCGCGCCGACGCGCGAGCCACGGATGGCGCTGCCGCCCGACGCCATCAGCTGGCCGCCGCGAACTTGGTGATGAGACCCAGGACCACGATGCAGGTGATCCACACGACACCGAGGAAGACCGTGATGCGGTTGAGGTTGCGTTCGGCGACACCGGAGGCACCGAGGTTGCTCGTGACACCCCCGCCGAACATGTCGGACAGACCGCCACCGCGTCCGCGGTGCAGCAGGATGAGGAGGGTCAGCAGGAGGCTCGTGATGCCGAGCAACACCTGCAGGATGACCTGGAGAATTTCCACGTAGGACCTTTCGATGCGGTGAGACCGCTGAACAGTATAACCGCGAGAGGCCTGGGCCGGTGCGGACCCAGCCGGGCGGGACGCCACCGCCGAAACGGTGCCGCTCCCGGCGGTCTAGACCCCGACGTGTGCCTGGAACCGGATGATGCTGGCGAACTCGTTCACGTCGAGACTCGCGCCACCGACGAGAGCACCGTCCACATTGGGTTCGCGCATGAACGCCGCGATGTTCGACGACTTGACCGACCCGCCGTAGAGGATGCGCGTGGCCGCCGCGGCGTCGGCTCCGGTGATCTCGGTGAGTGCGGTGCGGAGCGCCGCGCAGACCTGCTCGGCCTGCTCGGCCGTCGCCGCCTGCCCCGAGCCGATGGCCCAGACGGGCTCGTACGCCACCACGATGTCGACGGAGGACGGCACCTGTGCCAGGGCTGCCCGGAGCTGAGCGACGGGCACGGCGCTCGGCCCGTGCTTCTCGAGGTCGTCCGAGGTCTCGCCCACGCAGATGACCGGGACGAGACCGTGTCGGTGCGCCGCTGCGACCTTGGAGGCGACGACCTCGTCGGTCTCGTCGTGGAGCGTGCGCCGTTCGGAGTGACCCACGAGGACGTAGCGGACGTCGAGCTTGGCGAGGAAAGCCCCCGAGATCTCGCCGGTGTAGGCGCCCGAGTCGTAGGAGGAGAGGTCTTGTGCGCCCAAAGCCAGGTCGAGCTTGTCGGCGTCGAGGAGCGTCTGCACGCTGCGCAGGTCGGTGAAGGGCGGGAAGACCGCCCCCTCGACCTGGTCGAAGTCGTGCTTGGCGTCTTTCAGGGACCATGCGAGCTTCTGGACGAACGCGATCGACTGCAGGTGGTCGAGGTTCATCTTCCAGTTGCCGGCGATGAGGGGTGTGCGAGCGGTCACCATCCGAGGACCTCCAGTCCGGGGAGTCGTTTGCCCTCGAGGAACTCGAGGCTGGCTCCACCACCGGTGGAGATGTGCCCGAACTGGTCGTCCGAGAATCCGAGGGCGCGGACGGCAGCGGCCGAGTCGCCACCCCCGACGACGCCGAGGCCCGACACATGCGTGAGGGCTTCTGCCACGGCCTTGGTGCCGTGGGCGAAGGCGGGGAACTCGAAGACCCCCATGGGGCCGTTCCAGAACACCGTGGTCGACGTCTGGACGATCTCGGCGAACCGGGCCGCCGTCTCGGGGCCGATGTCGAGGCCGAGAGCACCCGTACCGAGAGGCGAGGACTCGATGCCGTCGGACGGCACGACCGTGTGGTCGGCGTCCGCATCGAAGGCCGATGCGACTACGACGTCGACGGGGAGGACCAGGTTGACGCCGCGGCGCCGGGCCTCGTCGACGTAACCGCGCACGCGGTCGAGCTGGTCCTTCTCGAGGAGGCTGCCGCCGACGGGCAGGCCCTGCGCGGCGAGGAAGGTGAAGAGCATGCCCCCGCCGACGAGCAGGTTGTCGACGCGTGGCAGCAGGTGTTCGATGACACCCAGCTTGTCGGAGACCTTCGAACCGCCGAGGACGACCGTGTAGGGGCGGGCGGGATTCTCGGTCAGCTTGTCGAGGACGTCGAGTTCGGTCGAGATGAGGGTGCCCGCTGCGCTGGGCAGCAGTTCCGCCAGCTCGTACACGCTGGCCTGCTCTCGGTGCACGACCCCGAAACCGTCCGAGACGAACACGTCACCGAGGTCGGCGAGCTCGCGGGCGAAGGTCTCGCGCTCGGCGGCGTCTTTCGAGGTCTCGGCCGCGTGGAAGCGCAGGTTCTCGAGGACGGTGACCTGACCGTCGGCGAGACCCTCGACGGCCTTCGTCGTCTCGGCGCCGATCGTCTCGTCGGCGAACCCCACGCTCTTGCCCAGGAGCTCGCTGAGCCGCTGTGCCACGGGCCGGAGGCTGTACTCGGGCTTCGGTTCGCCGTCGGGGCGTCCGAGATGGGAGATCACGATGACCTTGGCGCCCTGGTTGATCAGGAGGTCGAGTGTCGCGAGGGAGGCGCGGATGCGGCCGTCGTCGGTGATCTGCCCGTCCTTCAGGGGGACGTTGAGATCACAGCGGACGATCACGCGCTTGCCCGAGAGGGAACCGAGGGAATCGAGGGTGCGCAGGGTCATGGTGTCGTTTCGTCAGGAGCGAAAGGCGCCCCGACCGGCTGGCGATCGGGGCGCCCGGGTGGGACTAGAGGCGGTCTGCCACGTACTTCGTCAGGTCGACGAGACGGTTCGAGTAACCCCATTCGTTGTCGTACCACGAGGTGATCTTGACCAGGTTGCCGATGACCTTCGTCAGTCCGGAGTCATAGATCGACGAGTGCGGGTCGGTCGTGATGTCGGACGACACGAGCGGGTCTTCGGAGTAGGCGAGGATGCCCTTGAGTTCTCCCTCGGCGGCGGCCTTGTACGCAGCGTTGATCTGCTCGACAGTCACGGGTGTGGTCGTCTCGAGCGTGACGTCGGTGATGGAACCGGTGGGCACGGGAACGCGCAGTGCGTAGCCGTCGAGCTTGCCGGCGAGCTCGGGGATGACCAGACCGATGGCCTTGGCGGCGCCGGTCGACGTCGGGACGATGTTGAGCGCGGCGGCGCGTGCACGGCGGGGGTCTTTGTGGGGACCGTCCTGGAGGTTCTGGTCGGCCGTGTAGGCGTGGACCGTCGTCATCAGGCCACGCTCGACACCGAAGTTGTCGAGGAAGACCTTCATCAGCGGCGCGAGGCTGTTGGTCGTGCAGGACGCGTTGGAGATGATGTGGTGGTTGGCGGGGTCGTAGATGCCCTCGTTGACGCCGAGCACGATCGTCGCGTCGTCACCCGTGGCGGGTGCCGAGATGAGGACCTTCTTGGCGCCGGCCGTGATGTGCTTGCGCGCGTCCTCGGCCTTGGTGAAGAAACCGGTCGACTCGACGACGATGTCGACGCCCAGCTCGCCCCAGGGAAGGTTGGCGGGGTCGCGCTCGGCGAGCACCTTGATCGGCTTGCCGTTGACGACGATGGAGTCCCCGTCAAGCTCGACCGTGGCGTCGAGACGCCCGGTGATCGAGTCGAACTTGAGGAGGTGGGCCAAGGCGGCGTTGTCGGTCAGGTCGTTGACGGCGACGATCTCGATGTCGGTGCCCTTGGCCAGGGCTGCGCGGAAGTAGTTGCGGCCGATGCGACCGAAGCCGTTGATGCCGATCTTGACGGTCAATGGAACTCCTGATGATCAGGCGTCGTGGGGACGCGTGGAGGGGGTGGGCGACCAGGCCCGTGGCATCGCCCGAGATCGCGGTGAACTCGGGCTGCACACCGCTTACGACAGTAGCAGCAGGCCCTCGGTGTTCGTGGTCCCACGGCGCCCCGACGACGGACGGTCGGGGTCAGTCGAGATCGAGGTCGGTGGGGAGGTTCGCGTCGGTGCCCGGCAGCCCGAGGTCACTGGCCTTCTTGTCGGCCATGGCCAGCAGCCGGCGGATGCGCCCGGCCACGGCGTCCTTCGTCATCGGCGGGTCGGCGTGGTGGCCGAGCTCGTCGAGACTGGCGTCGCGGTGGGCGAGCCGCAGGTCACCCGCGTACTTGAGGTGCGGAGGGATGTCGTCGCCCAGGAGCTCCATGGCGCGGTCGACCCGGGCGCAGGCCGCGACGGCCGCCTGGGCCGAGCGGCGCAGGTTGGCGTCGTCGAAGTTGACGAGCCGGTTGGCGGTGGCGCGGACCTCGCGACGCTGTCGCATCTGCTCCCATTCGGCCACGCTCTGGACCGCTCCCATGACCTTGAGCATCGTGCCGATCGCCTCACCGTCGCGGATGATGACCCGGTGGACGCCGCGGACCTCGCGGGCCTTCGCGGGCACACCCAGGCGACCAGCCGCTCCGACGAGCGCCATTGCGGTCTCGTTTCCGGGGCAGACGACCTCGAGGGACGCCGACCGGCCGGGGTCGGTCAGGGAGCCCTGCGCGAGGAACGCCCCTCGCCAGATCGCCGCGAGGTCGTCCCGTGAGCCGGTCGTGAGACGGTTGGGGAGGCCGCGGACGGGGCGTCGCCTGGCGTCCATCAGGCCGGTCTGCCGGGCCAGGGTCTCACCCGCCTCGTGGACCCGGACGAGGAAGCCGGGGCTGCGACGGGAGCCGGACGGCGCCGTCATCGAGACGTCGCTACGAGCGCCGTACAGCTCGGCGAGGTCCTTACGGACGCGACGAGCGATCAGGGCGGAATCGAGTTCGGCCTCGACCGCGATGCGTCCGGAGATGAGATGCAGGCCACCGGCGAACCGGAGCACGGTGGCCAGCTCGGCGGCGCGGATCGTCGTCCTGCTCACGTCGACGCGGGCGAGTTCTTCTTTGACGTCGGCAGTCTGGGCCACTCCGGTTGTTCCTTTTCGTCAGGTCGACTTGTCGTCGGGGTCACGGGCGTGCGAAACGACCTCGGAGGGTC
>Ga0265798_10009822_pt1 | contig 11893 bp, 13 predicted proteins | sample P3T30metagenome_FD_192430 | JGI IMG/M metagenome (GOLD analysis project Ga0265798, IMG submission 192430) | Plant litter microbial communities from East Loma Ridge, Irvine, California - P3 T30 | ecosystem: Environmental > Terrestrial > Plant litter > Unclassified | place: USA: California... | reverse complement strand
GGACCGGCTGCTGTCCGACCTCAAGGAAATTGCTGAGCAATTGCACGTCGGCAATTTCAAACGCCTGAGCAAACAGGATTTGATTTACAAAATCCTCGACCAGCAAGCCATTCTGCCGGCCGACCAGCTACCCAGCAAAAAGCCCGCTGCTACGGCCCCAGCCGAGGCGCCAGCTGCCGCTCCTGCACCTGCACCTGAGGCGGTGGAGGAAGCGCCCGCTCCCGCCCCAGCGCCTGCTGCTACCCGGGGCGCCCGCGGTGGCAACGGCCGCCGCCGTGCCGCCCCGGCGCCCGTAGTCGAGCAGCCTTTTTCCGACGTGGCAGCCCCCGCGGCTGTGGTCGAGGCGCCTGCTGCCGTAGCCGAAGCACCTGTGGCTGAGGCGCCAGTAGCTGAAGAAGTTGCCGAAGCTCCGCAGCCTACGCGCCTCGACGTGGTAGAAGCTGATGAGCAGAACGTGGCCACGGTGTCGGTAGCGGTTGAGGAGGCTACCGTGCCCCCCACCGAAACTAACCCTACTGCCGAAACGCACTCGGCCGATGCCACAGCCCCGCCCCGCCATCGCCGCGAGCGCGTGGACCGCGCCGGCCGGCCGCTGCCCCGCCGCGAAGACCGCCTTGCTACCACCGCCGTGGCCGCTACCGACGAAGTCCCGGCTGCCGAAACGCCTGCTACCGAGGCCGTAGCCGAGCAGCCCGCCCCCGAAGCCTACACTGACCGCCGCGAAAGCCGCGAGCAGCGCTTCGACCGCGAAAACCGTGATGGCCGCGAGCCCCGCGACAACCGCGACCGTACCAACGGCCAGCCCCGCAATGAATTCCGCGAAAACCGGGAGCCCCGCGAAAACGGCCAGCCGCGCTTCACCAACGACCAGCCCCGCGAGCCGCGCTCCATCAACGGTGCCGGCGCTACCGACCAGCCCCGCCTGAGCCGCGAGGAGCGCTACGCCCAGCGCGAAGCCCAACGCCAGCAGCGCCGCGAAGAGCGCCAGCGCCTAGGTACCGAAGGGCAGCCAGCCGGTGAGCAAGGCGCAGTGGCCCAGACGCCTAGCGCCAGTGGGCAAAACGGCCAACCTGCCGACGGCCAGCGCCAGCAGCAAGCGCCGCGCCCGCCCCGCGCCCCCGAGCTCGACCTGACGGTGCCCGGTTCGGGCACCCTAGAGCTTATGCCCGATGGTGGCTACGGCTTCCTGCGCTCACCTTACTACAACTACCTGACCTCGCCCGACGACATCTACGTGTCGCCGCAGCAGGTGCGACAGTACGGGCTGAAGGCCGGCGATACGGTGCAGTGCACCATGCGCCCGCCCCGCGAAAACGAGAAGTATTTTGCTCTCGTTGGGGTAGACAGCATCAATGGCCGCACCGTAGAAGAAGTGCGCGACCGGGTGCCCTTCAATCACTTAACGCCGCTATTTGCCGACGAGAAGCTGAAGCTCAGTACCAAGCCCACCCAGGTGAGCACCCGCGTGCTCGACCTGTTTGCGCCCATCGGCAAAGGTCAGCGTGGTCTCATTGTAGCCCAGCCCAAGACCGGTAAAACGGTGTTGCTACAGGAGATTGCTAACTCGATTTCGGAAAACCATCCCGAGGTATACCTGCTCATTCTGCTCATCGACGAGCGCCCCGAGGAAGTAACCGACATGGCTCGCTCGGTAAAAGCCGAAGTGCTTAGCTCGACCTTTGACGAAACGGCCGACCGCCACGTGAAAATCGCGGAGTTGGCCCTTGACAAAGCCCGCCGCCTAGTAGAGTGTGGCCACGACGTAGTAATTCTGCTCGACTCCATCACGCGCTTGGCCCGGGCCTACAATACGGTGCAGCCCAGCAGCTCGCGCATCCTGTCGGGTGGTATTGATGCTGGTGCCCTGCAAAAGCCCAAGCGTTTCTTCGGCGCGGCGCGTAACATCGAAGGCCCTGGCTCTTTGACGATTATCGCCACGGCACTTATCGAAACCGGTTCGAAGATGGACGAAGTTATCTTCGAAGAATTCAAAGGCACCGGCAACATGGAGTTGCAGCTCGACCGTAAGCTGGCCAACAAGCGCGTGTTCCCGGCCATCGACATTCCGGCTTCCGGCACCCGCCGCGAAGACCTGCTGATGACCCGCGACGAGCTAAGCCGCGTGTGGGTACTACGCAAGTTCATGACCGACATGAGCGCCACCGAAGCCATGGAGTTCTTGAAAGACCGCATGAAAGGCACCAAGGACAACGAAGAGTTCTTGTTGGCTATGAATGGTTAAGCAGCCATAAGGTTGCTGCTGAAAGCGGCCCGTGGAGCTCTGCTCTGCGGGCCGCTTTTTTATAGTTTCCCTCCGAGTTTCGCTGGGTGAAGCGGGGTATTATGCGGAGATTTTCTGCTGAACTTTGCGCGACCCTGCGTCTCACCCAGCGAAACCCTGCGGGAAATACTATTGCTATGAAGCTGCTTTTGTTAGCCTACAGTCTCCTAGGTCCGCCGTGTAAGGTGTACACAACGGTAGCGGCCTCTGATGCCTGGATAGTAGCCACGCAGCAGCTACCGCTGAAGAAGCGGGCTGTGGCAGTACGCCAGCGCCTGACCTGCGATGCCCGCGTACGGGGCCCAGTGCCGGCCGCCGCGCTGTGCGTGTCCTGCCTCACGGCAGAAGGACAGCGAGCATTCCGGGCCGCGCAAGAAAAGCAGCGCCAAGCTGAAGCTAACGACCCCCGGCCCTCGGGAGTAGTGTTGCTGTATATGATTGATGGACAAGTAGTGATGCCAGCTGATACGGCACTATGGCAGCCACTGGTAGCCCGGCGGCAGCTAAAAGAAATTTCCTTGCTAATCAGTGAGAAAGCTGTAGCTATTGGTGGTGCCCGGGCGCAAAACGGGATGGTGTTTATCACTACCCAGCAGCCCTAGGTACGCTACCTGGCCAGAAGTAGCATCGCGATAAAGGCGGCACTCAGGCACAGCGACGACACGATGTTCATGCGCATGGTCCATTCAAAATTGGCGTGCGCGGGGTCGTGCCACGTCAGCCAGGCCCAGCGCGCAAACAGCGCCACTACCGGCCCGGTGGCCGCCAGAAAAATGAGAATATTTCGCTGTTCGCCCCGCAGCCAATAGGCCAGGCTCATGGCTGCGGCGCCCGCCAGCAGCCCACCCGCCGCAAAAACCAGCGTACCCCGGATGCCCAGCCGCAGGCTGAGGGTACGGTCGCCGCGCTGTGCATCTTCCTGGTGTTGATAGATTTGGGTGAGCGGGTAGGAGCCACATAGGAACAGTGTGCTCACGAGGGCCAGCAGTAAGTTGGTAGGTTCGGTAAGTTGGGAAGTGGTCGTGCCTACTCCGATTTGGGTCATCAAAAAGGTGAAAGCGCCCTGAAATACTACCACCACTGCTGTGCTTACCAAGGGATATTTCTTGAGGCGAATGCCTTCGTAGCTGTAGGCCTTAGAAACCAATAAGTACATCAGCACCAGCACCGCAAAGACCCCGCCCAGCAATAGCGAGGCACCTAGGGCCAGGATATCGAAAAGCCAGACTAGGTGCAGCAGATCGGGGGTTACTTTAGGCGGCGCCTTAAGCCCACCAATGCTGCCCTCATCCTTGTCGTAGAAGGAGTTATAGCCATTGGAGGCGGGGTACACGAGCAAGTGCAAAATGCCAAATACCGCCGCTGCCCGCCCCCAGCCAAACGGCGCACGCAACGCGCTGAGCCCAAACCAAAAGATGGGCATCAGGAACAGCGAAAACGGAATGCGCAGCAGCCGCAGCGCCCGGAGGTAAGCAGAAAGGAGCAAGGGGCAGGAAGCTAGGGGCCGGCAAATGTGCAACCTAGGGCCCAAACCAAGAGCTTAGCTGCCGTTTGGGGTGCCGATTAGGTACGTCACGCGCGGGCCCCACCAGTGGCGTAGCTGCCCGGCATGCCACTGGTAGCGCCTGGCGGGGTCGGCCTGCTGGGCCAGCGCCAGCAGCTGGGCGGGCGGGTACATCCTGAAAATAGACACTACCCCGTCCCAAATAGTAGTGAGCGGAATAAGCGGCAGCAAATACGTGAAAACCAGTCGGCTCCACCGGAAGGGTCGAAAAAAGGGCGTGAGCAGCAACTGCGCCACCGGCAGCACCGTGAGCGCCAACCCGATTTCGAGCCAACTCTTGCCGGCCCCTTCAAATACGCCGATGCCCGCCCCACGCGCCACAGCATCGCGCAGCAGGGCCTCGGCCTGCGGCGGCGCGAAGTGGTGGAAGGCCGAAAAAATAATCCGAAAACCCGGTAGGTCGGCTGGCACATGCAGTGCATCGACTGGCGCGGCGTGGCCCCGGATAGCGTCGTTGGTGCGGTGCGCCACATCGGCCCAGGCGGCGGGTTGGGGGTAGAGGTCGGTGAGCAGCAGCCCTAGGTGGGGAGGCGCGGCGGGCTGCTGGCGTAGGGCAGCCAGCACCGTTTCGGTGCCGCCGCCTGCGCCGGCACCTAGCTCCAGCAATTGGCTTTGCTGGGTGCGGTGGAGGGCGTCGGCCAGCAGCGGTGCCACCGGGCGGTAGATGCCTAGGGCTGAAATCATGAAGCGCAGGTAGTCCATTTGCCCGGCGCGCAGCACGGCCGGAAACCACGGCTGGTCTTCAAACTCGAACAGGTGCAAGCGAAACTTCACGAGTAGCCCTTACGGCAAATGGCGTTGCGAGTAGATTGGGGCATAAAAAAAGACTGTCATGCTGAGCTGGCGAAGCATCTTCTCACGCTAGGTCATTTCGGCCGTGATAAGATGCTTCGCTAGCTCAGCATGACAGCTATTGATAGAGCGTCAAGCGCGGTTGTTACTTGCCGCCGATGCCGAATACCTTCTTGAGCAGCGAGGTGGTGCGGGCCACCGGGTTTTCCCGTATGTCGGCCTCCTCCTGGGCAATGAGCGTAAACAAGCCGTCAATAGCCTTGCCAGTGGCGTACTGATTGAGGTCGGTTTGCACGGGCGTAATGAGCGGCAGCTTGTTGTAGGTGGTCGTCAGGGTAGTGTAGTACTTGGTGGCGTCTACCTTGCCCAGGCTCTGCTCCATAATGGGCATGAAGGCCGTGGTGAGCTGCGAGGTGGTTGTGCGCTTGAGGTACTGGGTAGCCGCGTCTTTCTGGCCCGTCAGGATGTTCCACACATCCGTGAAGGTCAATTGCTTGATGGCATTGAGGAAGATAGGCTTGGCGCTCTTGGCGGCGTCTTCGGCGCCGCGGTTCAGCGATAACTCAAACTTATCGACCTGGCTACCTAAGCCGATTTTGCGCAGCGTAGTGGCCATGCGCTGTGCATCGGGCGGGAAAGGAATGCGGATGAGCTTGTTCAGATAAAAGCCGTCGGTGGATGAGGCCTGGTCCGAGCCCTTCGAAATACCTTGTATCAGCGCCTCTTTCAGGCCATTGGCAGCTTCCGTATTGGTGAGGCCGCCTATGCCAGTCGAGGAAGACGCTGTAGTGGTCGTTGTCTGCTTGGTGGGCAGCTTTAGGCTACCTAGGCTGCTGGGAAAGCGGATTTGCGCGTGGGCAGTCAGCGAAAAGCCGGCGAGAGCAACGGTAGCAAGGAACAGACGATTAGTCATAACGGAATAAAATGAAGCGCTGGTAAAGGATAAAGTTGGCGCAGGGGAATTCGGAGCAACTGCTGGGCTTCCGTAAAAGTTGCCCGTGCCATAGCCCTAGCCAAAAGACGTACCACTTTCGGATACGATGCGACTGAACTCGGCTAACACCCGTTATTCAACGACAAGGGTAGGCTGCCGCAGCACCCGCCAGGTAGCCCATAGTGCCGCAATCAGCCAAGGTAGGCTGAAGGCCGTGCAGGTATTGAAAAACGTGAAAAAGGGGGTTGCTGTAAGCCAATAGCCAAGCAACGAGGCTACTACAACAGTAACTTCGAACAGCAGCAGGGTGCCGGCTACTGCCAGTAATACACCGTGGGACCTAGGCTGGGCCAATATGCGCCCTAGAAGCCAGCGCATGGGAGCTAGCCGCAGCCAGCCCGCTAGCAGCGCTGGCAAAATGCCTGTAGTTAAAAATACTCCGCATAGCCCTAGCGTTTGTGAGCCAAGCTTGACAAGGAACGGAACATCATCAGGCCACCGACTAGCCCAGGGGCGAAACATTAGCAGCGCAAAAGCCAAGCTGACTAGCGGCACTAGCGCAACACCACCCAGAATAGTGAGTTTGAATTGCCGGTTGGCAAGACTAGAGATGAGCGGGTTGCGCATAACTTTTAGAGCAGCGTCAAAAAAGTAACGAGTTATGACGAGTTTCGTATTAGCTTTGCATTACAAAGTACTTCACCGCCTCGCATGAAGCCCGCTGCCCAAGACCCGTTAGCCCAGCTTACCGAAATCCGCGCCATTATGGAGCGCAGCTCGCGCTTCATCTCGCTTAGCGGCCTGAGTGGGGTAGGGGCCGGCGTAGTGGCACTGGTGGGTACCGTGGTGGCGCACTATTACCTGCTGCAAGAATACGGCAGTGCACAGTATGGCGCCCAGGGCTACCTGCGTCTGTTCCAGACCTCGCTAGGCGAGCGGATAGAGGCGCTACCTTTTTTGCTCGGCTTGGCCCTGGCCATGATAGCGGCGGCGCTGCTAGTAGCGGCATTTTTTACGCTGCGCCGCACCCGACGCGATGGCTTACGCTCGCTGTGGACGGCCCCGGCTCGGCGCTTGGCCGCGGCGCTGTTCATTCCGCTAGCCGTGGGCGGGCTTTTCTGCCTCAAGTTATTCTTGAGCGGTGCGCCCGAGCTGGTAGTGCCGGGCCTGCTGGTGTTCTATGGTATTGGTCTGCTCAATGGTAGCAAGTACACCCTAGAAGAAATAAAGTACCTAGGGCTAACCCAAATGGCCCTGGGGCTGCTGGGGCTGCTGATGCCTGGCTACGGCCTGCTACTCTTCGGAGTGGGCTTTGGGCTGGGGCATATTGGCTACGGCCTGCTGATGTATAACCGCTACGAGCGCCCCGCCGCAGGCGCACGTAGCCAGGCGTAACTTTGCAAACCCGTGAAATATGCCATCCATACGCTTAATAAAGCCTTCGACCACCGCGTGCGGCTCGGCGTAATGGCCGTGCTGTTGGCAAACGAGTCGGTGAGCTTCAACGACCTGAAAGAAAGCCTCGACCTAACCGATGGTAACTTGGCCTCGCACGTAGCGGCTCTCGAAAAAGCCGGCTACGTGTTGGTAAACAAGCAGTTTATCGGTAAGAAACCGAATACTACCTACAACGCTACTGCCGAAGGCAAAACTGCTTTTCAGGAGCACCTGGCGGCGCTGGAGAAGCTGCTGCGGGGGTAGAAATTCTCTTGTAGTTATAAGTAATCAAGAGCTTGCCATGCTGACCCAGCAAGCATCTTCTTAGGCGCAAATGCCTTCTTACTGCTGTATAAGATGCTTCCCACTTCAACATAATAGCCAGCTGCAATAGCACCTGGTACCGATTGGCGACCTCCGAGAAGCTACGTGCTGCCGACAAAGTCGGCCTTTTTTTAACCCCTATACTTTGAAATACAAAGTTCTTTAACAATGCAAACAACAGCTTCTTGGACTCCGGCAGCGGCAGCTCCGGCGCCCCCTGCTTATCGCATTTCAACGCTCCTAGGTAGCCTAGTGGCTGCTACGGCGGTGCTGAGCGACTACCTTTTTTGGCACGAATCGGCGGGTATTAACGTGCTGATTTATATGGTTTTACTGGTAGGGGCGCACTTGGTGTTGCTGCCGCGCCACGCGCCAGTGCGGCGCCAAGGCAGCTTCTGGACTGTGGTGGCGGGGTGCCTGCTGAGTGGCGGGCTGGTGGCGTGGTATGGCTCTAACGCGGCGCTGTGGGCGGCACTGGCTTCGGGCTTGCTATTGGTAGGGGTCGTGAACCAGCCGCAGCTGCGGCTGCTAAGCTCTGCGGTGCTCACGGCCGCGGCGGGGGTGCTGCCAGCGGTGGGGGCCGTAGTAGGTAGCATCCGGGCGCCGCGGCAGCTGGGCGGGCGGTTGCAGCGCGGCTGGTTTTACGGGCGGGTGCTGGGGATGCCGCTGCTGGCGGTGGGCGTTTTTCAAGCGCTGTTTGCGGCCGCTAACCCCCGGTTTGCGGCGCTCAGCGCGCGGTTTTGGAATGTAGTGGGCGAGTGGCTCGGTCAGTTGTTCGAGGCAATTTCGGTACCGCACCTGTTGTTCTTCACGCTTTGCCTGGTGGGCGCAATCGGCGCTCTGGTAGTGGTGCCCATTCACTACTTTGCCGACCATGAGTCGCGCTTTGGCGAGTTTGTGCGGCGGCAGCGCGATGGGGTGGCGTCCCTAGGGGTGCGGCGGCCCAACTTTCGGCACACTACCCGCCGCCTGCTCGACCTGCGCAAGGAGTGGCTGGCCGCCGTGGTGAGCTTTGGCTTACTCAATGCCTTGTTGCTGGTAGTGAATGTAGTCGATATCAATTGGATATGGCTGGGCTTCGAGCCCGCGCCGGGCTTCGACCTCACGCAGTTTGTGCACGAGGGTACCTATATACTCATTTTCAGTATTCTGCTGGCGGCGGGTATCATGCTGTGGTTTTTCCGTCGCAACCTCAATTTCTACCAGCCCGGCCTGCCGCTACTGCGCTGGGGCGCCACGCTGTGGGTAGTGCAAAACGTGGTGCTAGCCATCTCGGTGGGGCTGCGCAACTACTACTATATCGTGTACACGGGCTTAGCTTACAAGCGCATCGGGGTATACGGCTTTCTGCTGCTGACCTTGTTTGGCCTAGGTACGGTGCTGCTCAAAATCTGGCAGCGGCGTTCGGCCTTCAACCTAGTACGCCTCAATTCGTGGGCGGCCTACGCGGTGCTGCTGGGCCTGGCGGCCGGCAACTGGGAAATCTGGATTGCCGAGTACAACCTGCAAGCGGGCTTTCCGCGCCTCGACATTGGCTTCTTGCTGAATATGCCCCCTAGGGTGCTGCCGGTGCTGACCGCACGAGAAGCCATCATCGACCAAATACCGCATCTGGTAGCCGAGGGCAGCGATAGCTACTACTACACTATGGACAAGGCTAAGGCGCACGAGCTACTGCGGCAGAAAGTGGCTGATTTTCAAGCGACCTATTCCAAGCAGGATTGGCAAAGTCAGACAGGTGCAGCCTGGCTCACGCATAAGGCGCTGCCTAATAAATAGGTATGCGGCCGCTAAACCCCACCCCCGGCCCCTCCCCTCCGGGAGAGGGGAGCCTGACGACTGAATGATGTTCGCTTACGGTTGGCTCCCCTCTCCCGGAGGGGAGGGGCCGGGGGTGGGGTCCCACGACTATAAGTACTCTACACCTTCCTAAACCTGTGAAATCCAAACTTATCCTGCCCTCACCGAAGCTACCAGTTCTTACTGGCGGCCCACAACTTATTCTCTCTTCTCACACCTAAGAATGGCAGCTTACTGCCGATTGGGAGACTTGACAAGCGTCAGCACGCGAGATGCTACACCCTGTATGACCAACTAGGCAAGTCTCTCTGCTCTTACTCTTTTACTCAATTAGATGGAACAACTAACCTTAACCACGAAGCTCAAGAAACCACTCACGCCCGCCAAATGGCTGCTGAGCAGCGTGAGCTGGGCCCTAGGTAGCTTTTTGGGGTGGCTAGTGCTCAGCGTGCTTTTGAGCAACGTGCTGGACACTAGTCAAACGTGGGTCGAATGGCTGCTACTCGGTACGGGTGCCGCCGCGCACCTGCTGATATGGTACAAGGCGGTGTTGACCACCTGGGAAACCGTAGCCGAGTACACCGAGCCGCTGTGGCTCAGCGCCGTCAGTGCCGGTTGGACGCTGGTGCTTATTCTGTTTCAGTTGTCGTGCCTAGCGCTGTTGTTTCTGGCCCTGCTGCTGGTGTGCGATGGAGGTAGCTCGGGTGGCTGGGGCTTTTGACTTGCTGTTAGTCATGCGTAACCCTTTCTCGAAGCCACACACGCCGGAAGAGTGGCTGCTGAGCAGCGTGTGCTGGGCGGTGCTGAGCATAGGAAGCTGGGTGCTATTGGTTTTGCCGTTGTTCCAGTGTGTGCTTACCGAAGAATAAGTAATTCCGGCATCTGTGGTAGTCTTCTGGATAAGCTATGCCATTGTCCTCAGGCGCTCTGTGACGGGAGCACGCGGCTTCGTCCACTCTCTTAAAGCCTATATGTCCCTACTTGGTATGCTAGGTATATGCTGGATTTTTTTGCTCTCTATCTATCAAGTACTTGGCTTTGCATTTGGTTTGGTAATGAGTGCGTTTGCTTTCCTCTAAAAATCTTCTTAAAATCACGATGACTTTCGCCGACATAATAGCGTATTTCCAAGCCAATCGCGCCCGCTTTGCCGACCTGGCCTGGGACGACCCGCACCAGCTTTCGCCGGCGCAAAAGCGTGCCATCAGCGCCTCACTTCAATTCTTCCAGTGCGGCGAGGGCACCGGCGACCACCACCTGCAAACCCTGGTCGACCAGCTCGGCGATGCCGACTACGCAGCGGCTACCCAGCTTTTTATTCAGGAGGAAGAAGGCCACGCCGCTATGCTGGGCCAGTTGATGGACCGGCAGGGCATCCCGCGTCTCCAATCGCACTGGCTGCACACTAGTTTGCGGGGCCTAGGTCGGCTGCTGGGGCTGGTGCACCTAGTGCGCGTCATGCTCACGGCCAAGGTAGTGGCTGCCGTCTGCTACCGGGCGCTGTACAGGGCCACGTTTTCGGGGCTGTTGCAGCAGCTGTGCCGCCGCATCTTGCTCGATGAGGAGATACACCTCGTTTACCATTGCCTGGCCGTCCGGCAGCTCTCGCCCCAGCGCAACTGGCTGAGCGCGTGGCTGTGGAAGCAAGCCTACCGCGGCCTGATGGCTAGTATTACCTTCCTGGTGTACCTCAGCTGCCGCCGGGTGCTGCGGGCTAGTGGCTACGGCCTAGGTCGATTTTTCGTGGCCGTCGCCACCGAATACGCCCGCGTGGAACAGCTGCAGCGGCCCGACGCGCTGCTGGTGGTGCGCGGCGGGCCAGCTACTGCGCCCACTAGCCCGGCCGGGCCCACGGGGGCTTGGCAGTGGCCGAGCCAGCACCTGCGCGTGGTCCAGTAAATAGGGGAGAGCTGGGGTAAATAAATTTGAATAGTTATTGTGAATATTATTAATCAACTAGTTAGCTTATGAAGGCTGTAGTCGAAAATCAACGGAATTGGCTCTATGGAGCGGGCTGCTTATTCTGCGTAGAAGCATTCATCGCGGCGTTTTTGCACGACCGGTTTGTGCGCCCCTACGTGGGTGACTTCCTGGCTGTCATCTTTTTGTATTGCTTGGTGCGGAGCATGGTAACTACACCCGTGCGGCCCACGGTAGCGGCCGTGCTGCTGGTGGCCTACGGCATCGAAGTACTGCAGTACCTGCACCTACTCACCTACGTGGGGTTACAGCACTCGCGGCTGGCGGCCTTGGTGCTGGGCAACCACTTCGAGTGGGGCGACATGCTGGCCTATACCCTAGGGGCACTATGCATTCTGGCTGCCGAGCGAGCCAAGGTGCTTTATAACCAGTACTATGCCTAAGCCGCCCTTGGCTAGTTCGCCGCAGCTGCCACCCCTCGGCACTCGCCTAGGGCTGACGTTGGCTGGCCTAGCCCTCGGAGTCCTGAACTTGGTTTTCTTCGACGAGCTGTGGCCGCATACACCGGTAGCCCGGCCGTGGCTGCTGGGCCTGGGGTGGCTGCTGTTGCTGGCCTTGCCCCCGCAGTTTATTGGGTGGGCCTGGCGTTGGCTACGCGCCTATGCCGGGTCGGGGTGGGTATGGTTACTGGCGGTGGTTAGCTTTTGGGGCGTGGCCTGCCTGGGGCTATTTGCCTGGGCATTGCTGCTCGTAGCAGGAGTTGGAGTATTGCTATGGGGCTGAACAGCTGGTGCATAGCTCTATGCCAGCTGTTGGCCTTATGGTAAATAGGTTTGGGTGT
>Ga0265798_10009821_pt1 | contig 11894 bp, 12 predicted proteins | sample P3T30metagenome_FD_192430 | JGI IMG/M metagenome (GOLD analysis project Ga0265798, IMG submission 192430) | Plant litter microbial communities from East Loma Ridge, Irvine, California - P3 T30 | ecosystem: Environmental > Terrestrial > Plant litter > Unclassified | place: USA: California... | reverse complement strand
CGCGCGAGTCCGCCGCCTACCGAGCCGAGCCCCTGGATCGCGACGCGCACGCCCTTCATGTCATCGCTGCCGAGCCCGCGCTTCGCGGCGGCGCGTACGCCGAGATAGACGCCGTGCGCGGTGTATGGGCCCGGATCGCCGCCCGCCGCGCCCTGCGCGACCGGCAGGCCCGAAACGTAGCGAGTCTCGCCCGCGATCACCTTCATCCGCGCTTCGGACATGCCGACGTCCTCGGCGGTGACGTAGCGCCCGCCCAGCGACTCGACCGCGCGGCCGAACGCCACCAGCTGCGCGTCGCTGATCGTCGCGCCCGGCCGATCCGCGAGCACGACGCCCTTGCCGCCCCCCAGCTCGAGCCCGGCCATCGCATTCTTGTAACTCATGCCGCGCGAGAGCCGCAGCGCATCGGTAATCGCCCGGGAATCATCGGCATAATGCCAGAAGCGCACCCCGCCCGCCGCCGGCCCGAGTGCGGTCGAGTGGACGGCGATCACCGCCTTGAGCCCCGACGCGGGGTCGGTGAACAGGTGCAGCCCCTCATGGCTGTCGAAATCGGGATAGTCCCAGACCGAGGTCATCGTCTCTCCAGTGCGCACGACGTTAAATTACCGTCGGACGCAATAATCTTGTCGCGCAAAAAACGCCAGCAAGAAACAGAAATGGAGGGATGGGGCGATCGACGGGACTTGAACCCGCGACCCTCGGTACCACAAACCGATGCTCTAACCAACTGAGCTACGATCGCCGCGAAGGCCGTGCCCCTAGCGGCACCGCAGCGGGTTCGTCAAGCGGTTCAGAAGCGTCCGTCGATCGAGAAGGTCCGCGCCGCGCCATTGGCCGCGAAGCCCGCGCCATCCAGCCGCGCCGCGATCACCGGATCGGTCGGGACGAGGGTAAGGTCGGCGCGATAGCGGCCATCGGGCCAGAGCCGGAGATTGACGCCCTCCCCGGCGCCGCTGGCGAGCGGCAGCAGCAGCGCACCCGCCGCTCAGCGCGCCGGGCAGCGGCTGGCCGAGGAACGCGCCGGCGAGGCTGGCGCGGACACGCCCCTCCGCGGCCTGGCAGGCGCCATCGACGAACCGTACGGTGACGCCGTCGAGGTTGAGCGCGGATACGGGGAGCGGCGCAAAGGCGTTGCCGGGCGAGAGCGGGCCGCTGGCGTCGATCACCGCGGCGCGATTGCGCCCGATCTCGACCACGCCCGCCAGTCGCTGCGCCGGATCGTTCGACTCGCTCGCCAGCGCGATCCGGGCGCGACCGATCAGCAGCGCGAACGGCGACAGACCGGCGTCGAGATCGCCGAGCGCGATATCCCCGAACCGCGCCTCGACCAGCCGCCCCGACCACAGGCTGCCGGTCACTTCGCGCGCGGCGAACCCTTGCCCGTCGAGCCCGCTCCAGCCGAGCGCGAGCCGCAGCGGGAGAAAGGCGAGCATCGCCGCCGCGAAGAGCGCAAGGAACAACGTGCGGCGACCAGTGGTGAGCGGGATACGCATCAGATCCCCCGTGCGCGCAGCGTCATCGTCGCGGTGACGCTCCCCGCGCCATTGCCGGAGACACTCAGCGAGTCGACCAGAATCCCCTCCGCTTCCAGTCCGCTGATCCATTGCATCAGCGCGCCGGCGCGCGCGGTCGCGATCGCGGCGCGGAGGCGGTCGGGCGCCTCGACGTCGAGGCTGGCGAGCGTGAAGCCCGCGGCGTCGGCGCGCGCACGGACGATGTCGGCGAGCGGTGCCGACAGCGGGGTCGCGCGGCGCTGCAACGCCTTGACCTGCCGGAGCCCGGCCTGCGCCGCGCCGAGCCGGATCACCGCATCGGTATAGCGCTCGCGCGACGAGGACAGGCCATCGCGGACCGGGCGGATCACCGCGCCCCACACCAGCGTCACCGCCGCCAGCGCGACCATCACCAGCAACAATCGCCGCTCGCGTAGCGAGCGTCCGTCGAACCACGCCTTCAACGCCGTCATGGCCGCACCGTCATGTCGCCGGTCAGGCGACCGGCCGATTGCTGGAAGACACTCGACTCGACCGTGAACCCGGCGTCGGCGAGCCGCGACTTGACCGTATTCGCCTGCGCCTCGCCCGCCAGCGACAGCGACACGCGCAGCGCGCCGTTCGGCTCGAATTGCAGGGCAGTGATTTCGGTGTCGGGCACCGCCTCGACTATCGCGTACACCGCCGCGGCGGTGCGGGTGAAGCCCTGCCCCGGCCCGCGCAGCGCCGACAGGCGCTCGCCGAGCATCCGGCTCGCATCGCCGTCGCCGGTCCCACGCGGCAGCCCCTGTCGCGCGATCGTCGCGGCGCGCTGCTCGATCGCATCGGCGCCGAACGAATAACGCATGATCCGCACGACATCGATCGCCAGCGTCGCCAGCGCCGTCAGCCCGACGAGCACCGCCAGCCGCCGCACCAGCACCCAGTCGATCGCGGTTCGCCTGCGACGCCGCGCGAACGCGCCTTGCCGCAGATCGATCACCGGCTCGGCGACCGCCCCGATCGCCGCGGCGCGCAGCGCGTCGCGATCGACCAGCCGCGGGGTCTCGCCGCGCGTCACCAGCCCGGTCAGCACCGGTTCGTCCGCCCAGCCGGTCGTGCGGCCGCGCGCCACCACCTGCCCGCCGAGGTCGGCGCGGACATAGCCCTCTTCGGGTTCGGGCAGCAGCAGCGGCGCAGGCACGACCGCGGCCGGATCGACCCCGCCGCGCGCCAGCGCCGCCAGCCACCCCGCCATTCGCGCCGGGGCGACGACAGCGATCGCGCGCTCGCCATCGCGTTCGCGCCCGACCGCGACATGCAGGTCATGCGCCGGCTCGGCAGTGGCGTCGCTGACCACGACGCGCGCCGCCGCCAGCGCCTGCGCCGGGGAACGCGCGGGCAGCGACGCCCAGTGCAGCGTCACCGCATCGGCGGGCGCGACCGCGACGACGCGGTCCTCCGCCGTGACCTCGGGCAATCCCTCGCCTTCACGCTCGACCATATCGTCGCGGATCCGCCACCAGCGCCACGGCTGCGAATCGTCTGGGGGCAGGAAAAGGAGCGTCGCAACGGTCATGGTACATCCCCCCATTGCCGCGTCACGAGCCGGACGGGAAGAGTCCGCGCGTCGATCAGCCCTTCCTCATGCAATTCCGCGCCGCCATTGACCACGTCGATGCGCAGCGCGAACCATTTGGTCGTCACGCCGGTCTGCGATTGCGCGCCGATATCGGTCGCCCCGCCCGCGCTCGCCAGTTGCGCCCAGAACTGCCCGGCCTGCGCATAGCCCCCCGGCGGGCGGCGGAGCAGCAGCCCCTGCGCCTGTGCGACGCCCATCGTGTCGGGCAGCAGCATCGCGAGCAACGGCGCCTGTTCCGGGAGCAGGGTGTTGACGTTGAGCACCGATTGCCGCGCGACCGGCAGGGTGCAGACCCAAGGCTGGATCAGCTTGTACGCCTGGGGGTGACACCCTTCACCGCGCGCAACTCGCTGACATCGGCCATCAGCGTGCCGGCGGTGCGATAGCCGCGGTAGGCGCTGTTCTCCGCGCCGCCGGGCAGCGGATCGTCGTCGCTGTCGAGCCAGTCGGCGGTCGCCACCGCAATCGCATCGCCATCGGGTACGCGCAACAGCCGCAGCAGCCGCTGGAAACGCGTCAGCGCCTGCGGGTTGACGAGATAGGCGTCGCCAAAGCCGAAAGTGACCAGCCCGTTGAGGTTGAAGCAATTGCCGCCATCGGTGACCCGCGCGGTCGCGGTGCCGCCCGGGATCGGCAAGCCGAACGGCCGCCCGCTCCACCCGCCGGTCAGCGCAACGCGGTCGCGGCTCTGTTGCAGCAGCGTCGAGACGCGGCGCGTCGCCAGCGTCTCCGCGGCATAGGCGTAACCACGCGCGGCATCGAGCGCGACCGCATTGGCGGCGAGCCGCGTCGACAGCCGCAACCGCTCCAGCGCGGTCGCCGCCATCACCGCGATCACCGCGACGAGCAGCAGCACGGTGAGCAGCGCGGCGCCGCGCTCGCCCGGCCTAGAGCGGCGCATCGATCGCGCCGGCCGGCGTGCCCGCCGGGGTGCCGGGACCGGGCCCCTGCTGGCCGTTGTTGGTGTCGTCGGTGGTGCGCGGGGCGCCGGTGCCGACGAGGAACAGCAACCGGTAGGATTGCCCGCCGGCACGCACGAGGAACAGCTCCATCGCCTGCGGCAGCGACGCGCGTTCGTCGCCCTGCCACGTATCGCTCCACGCACCGGCGTAGCGGAAGCGAACGCGCACCTCCTGCACGCGGTCGACCAGCAAGGCCGCGGGCAGCGGCGCGGCGCCGTCGAGCGCGGGATAGGCGACGCGCTCGATCCCGTCGGCGGACAGGCGATATTCGACCTTCTGCACGGTCGCGCGCGGCGCCTGATCGGGGTTCGCCCAGCCGCCGCGCACGAAGCGCAGGATCGGCTGCGCGCCGCGGTCGCCCGAGAAGGCCGGGAACAGCGTGCCCGCGGCATCACGCGTCGGGCGGTCCTGCGCCTGCGCCATATCGGCGGTCATGATCGACACCAGGCGGTTGAGCGCGGCATTGTCGTCGAGCGCGGCGCCGGTCGCGCCCTGCGCGCGGACGCTGAACGCGAGCAGCGCGACCCCGGCCGCGGCGATCATCCCGAAGATCATCAGCGCGATCATCACCTCGACCAAGGTGAAGCCAGCGTCATGCGTGCTACGGCGGGTCACGGCCCGGTCCTGACTTGTTCGACCGGCGCGGGCGGGGGACGGACCATCGTCGCGCGACCCATCACCGCGCCGCCCGCGTCGCTGACCGCGACGTCGATCCGCTGGACATCGCCATCGCCGAGCGGCTGCGTATCGCGCACCCACGTCCAGGTGCGCCCGCCGACCTGCTCGACGCCGGTGGCGCGCCCGCGCGTCGGCGGCTGCGCGTCGGTGACCGCCTCGATCGCGACGTTGCGCGCGACGATCTGCGCGAGCAGCGCCGACGACACGAATCCGGTCGAGCGGATCGTTTGTCCCTCCAGCCGGATCAGCGCCAAGGCGGCGAGGCTGAACACGACGAGCGCGACCATGATCTCGACCAACGTGAAGCCGCGCGTGCGCGGGTCAGCCCGCGACACGGACGGTCCCGTCGGCATCGATCACCACGTCGGTCCGCATCCCCTCGCGCGTCAGCGTCACGGTCATCGCGCGATCCGCGAGCCCGGTGGTGTCGAAGGTAAGCCGGTCGCGCGCCGGGCCGGTGGTCGCGGTGCCCGGCTTCCAGCGCTCGACGCCGAGCGCGCCGTCGAGCGGGGTCCATGCCCCGCCGCGCCACTGGTCGAAGCCATAGCCGCCCGGCGTCACCCACAGGCTGACCGGACGCGCCTCGACGATCGCGGCATCGTGCGCGGCGCGGGTGCGCACCGCGAAGCGCGCCGCCTCGTCCATCAGCCGGCCGCGCGTGTCGGGCATCATCAGCACCGCCGCCGCAGAGGCGAGCCCGATGACGGTGATGACCACCATCAGCTCGATCAGCGTGAAGCCGCGCTGGCGCGCCGGTAGCGCGTTACTGCCAGGACCCGATATCGGCATCGATCCCCTGCCCGCCGTCCTTGCCGTCGGCCCCCAGCGTCCAGACGTCCGCCGCGCCGTGCTGACCGGGCGAGGCGTAAAGATACGGGCGGTTCCACGGGTCCTGCGGCAAGCGCTTGATATAGCCGCCGGCTTGATAGCGCGCGGCGTCGGCCCCGGCCGGCGGGGTGACCAGCGCCTGCAAGCCCTGCGTCGTCGTCGGGTAATTGCCCATCTGCAGCCGGTAGAGTTCGAGGCCCTGCTCGATCGTCGCGATGTCGGCCTTGGCCTTCTGGATGCGCGCGGTGTCGCCCGAGGGCAGCACGTTGAGCGCGACGATCGTCGCGAGCAGGCCGATGATGACGATCACCACCATCAGTTCGACGAGGGTGAAGCCGTTGCGCTTCCGGCGGCGGTTCTTCTGTTCGGTCGACATAGGCAATCTCATTGTCCGGCCAGCGTGTTGAGCTGAAGAATGGGGAGCAGGATTGATAGCACGATCGTCGCGACGATCGCGCCCATGATGACGATGATAAACGGTTCGAGCAGCGACATCGCGGTCGCGGTGAAGCGGTCGAACTCGCGCTCCAGATAATCGGCGGCGCGCTCCAGCATCTCGTCGAGCCGCCCCGCCGCCTCGCCGCTCGCCGCGAGATAGACGAGCAGCGGCGGGAAGACCCCGGCGCGGCGCATCGCCGCCGAGAGGCTGCCGCCGCCGCGGATCGACTCAGTGATCTCGTCCGACGCCGCCTTCAGCCGGCGGTTGCGGATCGTGCCCGCGGTGAGGCTAAGCCCTTCCAGAAGCGGGAGACGGCTGGCGACCATCGTCGACAGGGTCCGCGCCATTCGCGCCGCATGAAGATCACGGAACAGCCGCCCGAGCAGCGGCACGCGGAGCAGCCACGTATCGAACGCCAGCCGGATCGGCGGCTGACGCAACGCCGCCCATGCGCCGAACCCCAGCGCGGCGAGCACCAGCAGCATCAGCCACCACCAGCCGACCAGCACGTCGGACAGGCCGATCACCAGCCGGGTGAGCAGCGGGAGTTCCTGACCGACCGTGTCGAATTGCTCGACCACCTGCGGGACGACGAAAGTCATCAGCGCCAGCACGACACCGAGCGCCACGGCGGCAAGCACCGAGGGATAGGCCATCGCGGTCAGCAACTTGCCGCGGATTTCGGCCTGGCGTTCGAGGAGCGTCGACAGGCGCTCCATAATTTCGGGCAGGCTGCCGGAGCTTTCGCCCGCCGCGACCATCGCGCGGTAGAGCGGCGGGAAGCTCTTCGGCTCGCGCGCCATCGCATCGGCGAGCCGGCGGCCCTCGACGACTGCGCTGTGGACGGTCTGGACGATCGCGCGGACGCTCTCCTGCTCGGTCTGGCGGGTAATCGTGCGGAGCGATTCCTCCAGCGGCGAGACGCGGTTGAGCGTCGCCAACTGGCGGGTGAACAAGGTCAATTGCTTGCCCGACATCTTCGCGCGGCCAAGGTCGAGGCCGAACAACGGGCGGCTGCGCGCCTGCGGGGTGCTGCCGGGTTCGAGACGGACGACGTACAGCCGCTTGCGGTCGAGCGCGGCGCGCGCGGCGTCCATGTCGGTGGCGCTGACGTGGCCGCGCGTCTCGTTGCCGCGGGTGTCGATCGCGAGATAGTCGAAGTCAGCCATGACCCTACCCTCCCGTCCCTGAAAGGGAGGGGTCGGGGGTGGGTAGCGGCCGGGTGGTACGGAGCTGGACAGGCGCGCTCGGACGTACCACGGACACGCCACCCACCCCCGGCCCCTCCCTGACAGGGAGGGGAGTATGTGGCACGTCAGTGCGCATCGACGATCGCCACCTCGGCGGCGTCGGCATTTTCACTGCGCGAGACGCGAATCGCTTCTTCCGCAGTGGTTTGGCCGCTCTCCACCAGCCGCCGCGCCGCCGTGGCGAGCGTGTCGTTGTTGGCGAAGGTGTGGCGCGCGATGGCATCTTCGTCGCCGCCCTCGTTGATCAGGCGGCGGACGGTCGCGTCGACGCGGACGGCTTCGTAGACGCCGATCCGGCCGCGGAAGCCGGTTCTGTTGCAATTCTCGCAGCCTACCGCCTCGTAGACGGTCGTCGCCGGATCGATGCCGAGCAGCGGCGCCACCGTCTCCGATGCTGGCACCGGGCGTGCGCAATGTTTGCACAGGCGTCGCACAAGGCGCTGCGCGATCACCGCGCGCAACGTCGAGGCGAGCAGGAACGACTCGACCTTCATGTCGCGCATCCGCGTGATCGCACCGACCGCGTCGTTGGTGTGGACGGTCGACAGCACGAGGTGCCCGGTCAGCGACGCCTGCACCGCGATCTCGGCGGTTTCGCGGTCGCGGATTTCGCCGATCATCACCACGTCGGGGTCCTGCCGCAGGATCGCGCGCAGCCCGGCGGCGAAGGTCAGCCCGACCTTGGCGTTGACCTGCGTCTGACCGACGCCCTCGACCGCATATTCGACCGGGTCCTCGACGGTCAGGATGTTGCGGCTGCCGTCGTTCAGCAACCGCAGCGCGGCGTAGAGCGTCGTCGTCTTGCCGCTGCCGGTCGGCCCGGTCACCAGCACGATGCCGTTCGGCTCGGCGATCGCCTCGCGCAGCAGCGCGTACATCGGCGCGCTCATCCCGAGCGCGTCGAGGTCGATGCCGGCATTCTCCTTGTCGAGAATACGCAGCACGACGCGCTCGCCCGCACGGCTCGGCAGCGTCGAGACGCGGACGTCGAGCAACTTGCCGCCGAGCGTCAGCCCCATGCGGCCGTCCTGCGGCACGCGCCGCTCGGCGATGTCGAGCCGCGCCATCACCTTGATACGGCTGACCACCACCGGCGCGACATGCGGCGGCATCCGCAGCGTCTCGCGCAACACGCCATCGATGCGCATCCGCACGACCAGGCCGGTCTCATAGGGCTCGATATGGATGTCCGACACGCCGTTGCGCGCGGCATCGGCGATGATCCCGTTGATGAGCCGGATCGCGGGCGCATCGTCGGCGGTGTCGAGCAGATCCTCGGCGGTCGGCAAGCCCTCGGCGAGCAGATCGAGTTCGTCGCCCATGCCGACCGCGGCGGCGGCGGTCGCCTGCCCGTCCATCGCGTAATTTTCGCCGAGCAGCCGGTCGAACGCGGCGGGTGCGACCACCGCGACATCGAACGCGCGCCCCAGCACGCGCCGCACCTCGATCAACGCGCGCGGGTCGCTGCCCTCGCGCAGCGCGACGCCGTCCCCATCGAGGACGACGCCGAATTTACGCGCGAACGCATAAGGCAAGGCGAGTGGCGGGACGACCGGCGCCGAGTCGCTCAGCACCGTCGCGCCGTCCGGTGCGGGCGGCAGCGGCGCGGCAGCCGCATCGATCTCCGCGCCGGTGCGCAGGATCATTTGCGCTTGCTCCCAGTGATGACGCTGGTCGAGTTGCGGTAGACGGGCACGCCGACGCGCGGGTCCTCGATGCTGCCCGGTTCGCCCGGCGCGGGCAGCGGCGGGGTCGCGCCCATGTAATCGCGCACCAGCTCGTCGATCGACGGCTCGGCGGTCGGGTCCTGCAAACCCTGCTGGAGTCGCAGATAGCCGTAGCGCCGTTCGGTGACGCGGCGGTTCTCTTCCGCGGAGCGGATCACGGTCGGGCGGATGAAGATCATCAGGTTCGACTTGGCGCGCGTCTTTGCACGGCTCTTGAAGAGGTTGCCGAGCACCGGAATGTCGCCGAGGAACGGGATCTTCTCGATCGTGCGCCGCTCCTCGTCGGAGAGCAGCCCGCCGATGACGCCGATCGCGCCGTCGTCGACGGTCAGCACCGTCTCGACCTCGCGCTTGTTGAGGATCAGGTCGGAATTGTTGCTGCTGACCGGGCCGGCGATCGAGCTGACCTCCAGATGGAGGTTCATCTTGATCGTGCCCGACGAATTGACCTGCGGGCGGACGTCGAGCCCGATGCCGACGTTCTGGCGCTGCGTGGTGCGGAAGGCATTGTCGAAATTGTTCGACAGCGCCTCGCCGGTGGTGATCGGAATCTCCTGCCCGACCAGCGTATGCGCTTCCTGATTGTCGAGCGTCATGATCTGCGGGACTTGCAGCAGGTTGGACTGCGTATCGCTCTTCACCGCATTGATGATCGCGCCGAAGATCGTGCTGCCGACCTGTCCGCCGAACCCGCCGAACCCGCCCTGCGAGCCGATGATCGAGCTGATCGCGGATTGCGTGAGTTGGTTCGACGCGCTGTTGTTGACGTTGGTGGTGGTGCGGGTGCCGTCCGGCGCGACCACCGTCGTCTGCGTGCTGCCGAGCCGCTGCGCGCCGACCGCGCCCGCGATCTGGAGGATGTTCGGCGCGGAATTGCTGAACGTCGAGGCGGCGAACGCGCCGCCGTCGATGTTGCCGAGCAGGAATTGCGCGCCGAGCCGGTTGACGGTGCTGTCCGACACTTCGGCGACGATCGCCTCGACCAGCACCTGCTGACGCCGCTGGTCGAGCTTGCGGATCACCTCGGCGAGCTGGCGCTGGACGTCGGCGGGGGCGGCGACGACGATCGCATTCGCGCCGGCATAGCGCGTCACCACCGCCGCGGTGCGCGCGCCCTCGCCGCGGATCGCGGCCTGTTGCGGCTGGCTGCCCGATTGCTGGGTCGCGGTCTGCTGCGACTGGCTGCGCGTCGCAGGCTGCGGAGTCGCACCGACGCCGGTCGAACCGGTGCTCGACGTGCTGAGCCCGGTGCGGCTGAGCCCCTGTTCCTGCACCGCGTCGGGCGCCTGGCCGACGAGTTGCTGGAGCACGGGCAGCAGTTGGTTGGCGTCGGCGTTTTCGAGAAAGACGACGCGGATCTCGGTGGCGTTGCGTGCGCTTTGGTCAAGTTCGCGCGCCAGCCCGGCAAGCCGCGCGACGGTCTGCGGGTCGCCGCGCAGCGCCACCGCGTTGCTGCTCTCGATCGCGACCGCCGAGGCACCGCCGGTCGCCGCCGCCGCGCCGCCCTGCGCGCCGCCACCGAGCAGGCCGGTCAGCGCGGTCGCGACCTCGCTGGCGCGTGCGTTCTTGAGCGCGATGATCCGCGTCGCCGACGTGTCGGCGTCGATCCGCCGCACCACTTCGCGGACGCGGCGGACGTTGTCGGCGAAGTCGACGACGACGAGGCTGTTGCCACCGCGGTTGGCGGTGACCGACCCCTGCGCGCTGACCAGCGGCCGGACGGTGTCGACCGCCTGCGCGGCGTCGACCGAGCGCAACCGGATGATCTCGGTGACGAGCTGGTTGCGCTGTGACCCGGCGAGCCCGATCCGGCCCGGCTGGCTGGCGGCATTGTCGATCGGCTGGACGCGGAACGCGCCATTGGCGGTCGGCACCGCGATCAGCGCATTCGCGCGCAGCGTGGAGAGGAACACCTCCAGATATTCGCTGCGCGACAGCGGGCGATCGGTGACCACGGTCACTTTGCCCTGCACGCGATTGTCGATGATGAAGGTGCGCCCGGTCACCTTGGCGGCATCGGCGATGAACGCGCGAATGTCGGCATCGCGCACGTTGAGCGTGGTCTGCGCCAGCGCGGGCTGCACGGCGGCGACGAGCGCGAGCGGAGACAGGAGAATAGCGGTGCGGTTCATCGTGTTACCGGAATGGTGAGCGGCAGCGGCTGGCCGCCGCGTTCCACCGTGAGGGACAGGGTGCCGCCCGACGCGCGCGCGCGGGTGAGCATGTCGAGATCGGACGGGCCGCTGATCGGGCGACCCGCGACCGTGGTGATGACGTCGCCGTCGCGCAGCCCGGCGGCGCGGAAGGCGGTGCCACCCTGCCCGCGGACGGTGACGCCGGTGACCTTGCCGCCCTCGATCCGCGGGATCGCATTGATCTCGGTACGGAGTTGCTGCGGCGAGACGTTGGCGGCGCCCGGCGCGACCGGCCCGCCGCCCGGCGTGTCGAGCGGCGCGACCGGGCCGGGCGCGGCCGGCGGGCGCACCGCTGGCGAGGGGTTCTGCGCGGCCTCGCCGGCCGGCGCGGTGACGATCCCGCTGCTGCCCGACTGATCGAGAAAGAGATCCTCGCTGCGCCCGCCGCGGTCGAGCGTGACATGATCGAACGCGACCGCCTTGAGCGTGACGCCGGGCGCGACCTCCTCACCCACCGCGATGCTCTTCTGCACGCCGTCCGGGCCGGCGATGATTGCCGCGCCACGTGCCTGCGCATTGTCCATGCGGGTGCCGTACAGCGTGAGCTGGAGCGAGGTGACCGCGCTCGACCTCTGCGCCTGCGCCGCGCCGCTGACGCGGTAGAAGGGATCGAAGCCGGCCAGCACCCCGGCAGCATCGGCGGGGATGGTCGGTCCGGCCGGCACCCACGCGCCCAGCGGCGCAACGGGCGTGAGCAA
>Ga0265798_10009820_pt1 | contig 11898 bp, 8 predicted proteins | sample P3T30metagenome_FD_192430 | JGI IMG/M metagenome (GOLD analysis project Ga0265798, IMG submission 192430) | Plant litter microbial communities from East Loma Ridge, Irvine, California - P3 T30 | ecosystem: Environmental > Terrestrial > Plant litter > Unclassified | place: USA: California... | reverse complement strand
AAGCGCACCGCGAAGGCGGCCCTGCGGATCGCCGTCGATCTGGCGGCGGAAGGTCTGATCACCGAGGAGGAGGCCATCGGCCGCGTCGAGCCGGCTGCCCTCGACCAGCTCCTGCACCCGACCATCGACCCCAAGGCGGAGCGCAAGGTCATCGCTGCCGGCCTGCCGGCCTCGCCGGGCGCCGCCACGGGTGAGATCGTCTTCAACTCCGAGGATGCCGAGGCCGCCCGCAAGGCCGAGCGCAAGTGTATCCTGGTGCGCGTGGAGACCTCGCCGGAAGACATCCACGGCATGCACGCCTCCGAGGGGATCCTCACCACACGCGGCGGCATGACCAGTCACGCGGCCGTGGTGGCCCGCGGCATGGGCAAGCCCTGCGTCTCCGGCGTCGGCTCGATCCGGATCGACTACAAGGCCCAGACCATGAAGGTCGGCGACGCCACCCTCAAGGCCGGCGACCGGATCACCATCGATGGCTCCACCGGCCAGGTGATCCAGGGCGAGGTGAAGATGCTGGAGCCCGAGCTGTCGGGCGACTTCGCGACCCTGATGGAATGGGCCGACCAGTTCCGCGGCATGAAGGTGCGGGCCAACGCCGACACGCCGACCGACGCCCGCACCGCGCGGAATTTCGGCGCGGAAGGAATCGGCCTGTGCCGCACCGAGCACATGTTCTTCGAGGGCGACCGCATCATCGCGGTCCGCGAGATGATCCTGGCCGACGACGCCGAGGGCCGCCGGACGGCGCTCGCGAAGATCCTGCCCTATCAGCGCCAGGACTTCGTCGAGCTGTTCACGATCATGTCCGGCCTGCCGGTGACCATCCGCCTGCTTGATCCGCCGCTGCACGAGTTCCTGCCGCATACCGATGCCGAGGTCGCCGAGGTCGTGAAGGCGACCGGCGTATCGGAGGACAAGATCCGCCACAGGATGCGGGAATTGTCCGAGCACAACCCGATGCTCGGCTTCCGCGGCTGCCGCCTGGCGATCGCCTTCCCGGAGATCGCGGAGATGCAGGCCCGTGCGATCTTCGAGGCCGCCGTGCAGGCCGCCGCCGATACCGGCAGCCCCGTCACCCCCGAGGTGATGGTGCCGCTGGTGTTCACCCGCATGGAGTTCGACATCGTGAAGGCGCGGATCGACGCCATGGCCAAGGCGGTGTCCGAGGAGAAGGGCGCCACCCTGGACTACCAGGTCGGCACCATGATCGAGCTGCCGCGGGCGGCACTCAAGGCCGGTGAGATCGCCCAGACCGCCGAGTTCTTCTCGTTCGGCACCAACGACCTGACCCAGACGGCGCTCGGCATCTCCCGCGACGACGCGGCGACCTTCCTGGGTCCCTACACACAGAAGGGCATCCTGGCGGCCGACCCGTTCATCACCATCGACCAGGAGGGCGTGGGCGAGCTGGTCCGCATCGGCGTCGAGCGCGGCCGGGCCACGCGTCCGGACATCAAGCTCGGGATCTGCGGCGAGCATGGCGGCGACCCGGCGTCGATCGGCTTCTGCCAGGAGGTCGGGCTCGATTACGTCTCCTGCTCGCCCTACCGGGTGCCGATCGCCCGCCTCGCGGCGGCCCAGGCAGCCCTCGGCAAGGTGCAAGGCAAGGAAGGCTGAGCCGGCTATCCGTGGCCGGTATCGGGGGCGGGTCGCCGCCGTCGATACCGGCCGTCAACCAGGACCGATGAAACACTGTTGAAAAAGCGTTTGCGGCTGTTGAACCGGGCCTAGAACGGAACGTTTACTAATTGATCCGGCCGATCGCGCGTGGTGCACATCGCCCCGTGCCGGGCCCAGTGTCAGGCGCCAGAATCACCAGCCATGATTCCCCGTAGCCCACCTTCGCTCTACGTCTACGCCGGCCAAGCGGCTCCCGTCCCGCGGGCGGCCGTGCGGGCCTACGTCGCGACGGTCGCCGGCCTCGGGGCGATCACCACCGCCGTGATGCTGATGATGTCGGTCGCGGCCAATAGCGGCGGCGAGGCCGAGCGTATCGCCGACACGCAGGACGACGGCTACGCCGCGACCCTGGTCTCCGCCCTGGCGATCAACCTCTCGAAGCCGTTGCGCTGAGCTCAGGCTTTTCTACCCATCCCGGTCTCAGCGCGTTCCGGCCGTCGTGCGCGTAGCCGAGCCGGTGAACCGCGCCGCCGTGAGTTCGTCGCCGGGGCTCTTCGCGCTGAATTTGGTCGCCACCGGTCCCGGCCTTGCCGCCACGACTGCATCCGGAGCGGCCTCGCGCAGACGCGTGGCGGCAACGCGAACCGGGGCGTTGCGGCTTGCCGGCGCGGTGACCGGACCAGTGGACGCCGCCTCGAACAGGGAGCGCAACTGCGCCTTCGCGTCTGCATCGGCCGCCACCAGGGGGCGCCGCGGGGCCGGCTCGACGGCAGCATCCTTCGCCAGAGCCCGCGTTGCGGTCGGAGCCGACAGGTTGGCCATGCCGCCCGCGAGCGAGGCGAACTGAATAGGACGCGGCGGCGGCAACGGCATGGTGATGGCGGCCGCGGCCACGACGGCGAACCCGGAGGGCCGGCGCGGCGGCAGGGGTGCGAGAATACCCGCCACGGCCTCGTCGGCGCCCGTAGACGGCTTCTCCACGGTGAGCAGGGCCCGTGCATCGACCGGCGGGCTTACAGCGGTCCTGGCCTGGTCCTGGCGGGTGAACGTGTTGCGAAGCGTGTCGTCTGCGTTCGGTGCGGCGTAGGCGAGGGCGGCGCGGGTGCCGACCGGATCCTGCGGATCTGCGCTGGCCACCGCGACGACGGGGGCCTGGCGGCCTCTCTTCGCGACGGGCGCCGGCGGCGGTGGCGCGACGGGCTCCGGCGTGGAGGAGCCGCCACCGAACAGGCTCGCCAGGAAGCCGAACAGGCCCGGCCCGTCTTCCTCCTCGCCGCTCGCCATCTGGGTGGTGAGGCCGGCAACGGTGCCGCCGCGCGCCAGGATCTCGGCTTTCGCCTCCTCGTAGCGTGGGAACGGGCGGTTGTCGCTCGCGAGGTGGACGGTCTTGCCGTCCGGGAACAGCCGGGCGAGCTGGTCGTGGGTCATGCGCGGCCACATCCGCACGGAGCCGACGTCGAGATGGACGAAGGGCGTGCCGGCATGCGGATACCAGCCGACGCCGCCGCGCTGCATCTGCAGCCCGACTTCTCGAATCCGGTCGATCGAGACTTCAGGCAGGTAGAAGTCCATCGCCTTGCCGAGCATGTGCTGGCTGAACTCGGCGACCATCCGGGAGCGGCGGCGCAGCATCGCGTTGGTGCCGGGCGAGCGATAGGCCGAGACGACATGGATCGGCTGGGTCGCGCCGACCTGCCGGTAGGCCTCCCAGACCGTGTCGAACAGGCGCGGGTCCATCTTGATCGGCTCGTTGACGCGCCAATCGCGCAGGAGCCAGTTCATTTGCTCAAGGGCCGCGCGGTCGTACCGGCCATCGCGCTTGAACGTGATGGTCGCGCTCTCCTTGGTATGCGTGTGGTAGATCGTGAGCGTGCGGGTATCGCCGTTGGCCACCGCGTTCTCGGTCTCGACCGTTCCGGCGATCAAGCCGAGGGCCGTGCCGCACAAGGCGAGGACGAGGTGTCGGGCGGTTCTGCGAAGGCTCGGCACGGTGGTCCTGATCCTCTCCCGAACCCGCATAGGGTGCTCGGCGGATGTCTGGTCGCGGCGGCTGGCCGGTGACGGCCGACATCGCTTCCCTTCGCCGAGTCTGCGATGGGAACGGCTAAGGCTGGACCGTGGCGAAATCGTGCCCGGCTGTGCGGCCGCGCACCTGTGAGTTGAAGGCGCGGTTCGGTGGCGCGCCTACCACCAGCCCCGCGACACAGGCGCGGGGGCGGGCGTCCACAGCCCGGGCTCCCCGTATTCCGGCGCACCGTCCGCGCGGGCGGCCCGGCGCACGCTCCGACGCGGCGAATCATAGTCGTCGTAACGGTCGCTGGGCTGAACGTCGGAGTAGCGGCGGGCGCGCGCGGCCTCACGGCGCGGGGCCGGATGGGCCTGGGCCACCGGCGCGGCCTCGGGCTTCCTGCGCGCCTTCTCCTCCGGGAGCTTGGCGATCGCCGGTCCGCCGCCACCGGGCAGGCCGAGCGCGGCGCGCATCGGCGCGTCGTACCCGTAGAGATCGGGGAGGGTGCGGAACGTGCCGCCGTCGTCCACGTAGGCGGTGAAGTAGGCCAGATGCACCGGCAGCTTCGCGGGCAGCCGGATCGTGCGCTCGCCCTTGCCGATCAGCTTCTTGAGCCGCGCCTCGGACCAGTCCGGCAGCACGGCGTCGGCCAAGCGGAAGGGGTCGTCGACGCGGACGCAGCCATGGCTGAAATCACGCTTCGCCGCGGAGAACAGCGACCGGTTCGGCGTGTCGTGCAGGTAGACCGCGTGCTGGTTCGGGAACATGAACTTGATGAAGCCGAGCGCGTTGCGCTCGCCCGGGGGCTGACGCAGCGAGATGTGGCCGCCGTGGCGCACCACCTCGTATCCGCCCCAGGTCTTGCCGCCGTAACCTGCGAGCTTCGGCGCCATGGTTTTCAGGATCGAGGGCGGCACGTACCACGACGGGTTCACCACCGCGTATTCCATCAATCCGGAAAAGAGTGGCGTGCGCGATTCCGGCTTGCCCACGATCACGCGGGCCTCGTCGCGCAGGCTGCCGCCCCGATAGGCACGCAGGCGGTATTCCGGGATGTTGACCAGGATGTAGTCGGGGCCGAGGTCGCCCGGCAGCCAGCGCCAACGCTCCATGTTGACGATCACCTCGGCCTCGCCGCCGCTCGCGCGAGCAGGCCGGCCGGCGTCGGCGAGCGCCAGGACGGTCTGCACGTTCAGCACGCCGTTCCCCGGCAGGCCGCGGCCGCGCTGGAACTTCGCCACCGCATCGGCCACCGCGGCATCATACTCCTCCGGCTCGCCCGGCGCACGGTCGAGCGTCCCGGGCGGGCGCGTCTCGAGAGCGAAATAGGTACGCAGAAGCGGCACGCGCGGATCCCGCATGCCGGTTTTAAGGGCCGGCCCCGGGGCCAGGCGCAACGGCTTCACAGCCGTGGGGGCTGGCCCGCGCAGCGTGGCGAGTCGTGTCTTGAGAGCCTGATAGCCGGCCGTGGAGGGATTGTACGCCTCAAGGGCCTCGCCAGCCTTGGAGCCCGCCTCGGACAGCTTGGTCAGCACCGCGCTGGCATCGGGCAGATCGAGCTGCGGGGTGATGAGACGAGAGATCGAGGCGAGGTTGATGCGGCCGCCCCGGGCGTCCTTGGCGTACAGCAGAGCCGCCGCCGAAAGCCGGAGATCGGCATCGGCCACCGCCTTCGCGTCGGGCGTTCCGGCAAGGGTGGGGACCGTGTAGGCCCTGGCGTCGAGCCCGTCCTCAGCGGCAGCGGCAAGGCGCGCCGAAACCAATTTGGCCGCCTCGGTCCAGCCCCCGTCGGCGATCCAGAGCGGCTTGTCGGCCCGCGCCTCGTAGAACGCGCGAATCCCCTCACGGTCCTTGCCGGTGAGGCGAAGCAGCAGCGGTGCGGTGTCGGCGAACCGTGCGTAGATCGCGGCGCCGAGCGGATCGGCCGGCGCGACGGGCGCCGTCACCACCGGCGCCGGGGCCGGTTCGGGCTTCGGCGCCTCGGGCTTGTAGTCGGGCAGGGCGGTCGACACTGGATCGGAGCCGGTCGGTGCCGCTTGCGCGGGCTCGACCGGGTGCGCAGGCGTGCCGAGGACCGCCGGGTCCAGCGCAACCGTCTCGGCGCCGAGCGCGCCAGCCGATGCCAGCGATCCGGTCAGTAGGGCGGCCAGCGCGACGAGGCTGGAGCGCGGGACGCGCATCGTGATCTCCCGGGACGCGGCGGCAGGGCCGCACGCTCAGATTGTGATTATCCGCTCAAGCGTGGCGTTGAGCAACTGCAGTCTTCGTCGTCTAGTCTTCAGTTTCTGCGTCGTGACATCTGGTCGGAATAGCAAACGACATGGTGTCGCTTGGTCACGCTCATGGGCTCGACAGAGCCGGGAAGTCGTTCGTCCGGACGTCGCTCCAGGAACCGCGCAGTGCGCTAGCGCACCCAGCGCGGGTCAGGCGGCGTCCTCGGTCTTCTCGTCGCCTTCCAGACCGAGGTCCTTCAGCTTGCGGTAGAGGGTGGATCGGCCAATTCCGAGGCGGCGGGACACTTCGGACATGCGCTGCCGATAGAATTGCAGCGCGAAGCGGATGATCTCAGCCTCCAGCACATCCATGGTCTTCATCTCGCCGGTCTCTTCGGTGACCAGCGACATGGCATGCGGGTCGCGGACCTCGACCCGGACGATCTCGCGCACCGGCTCGGGGGCGTAGGCCGGCATCTGCGGCTGAGTGGGCGCTGCCGGGATGCGGACGTCGAAACCTTCGACCTGCGCGGCGATCTGCGGGAACTCGGCCACAGTCAGTTCGTCGCAATCGGCAAGCACCACGGCGCGGAACAGGGCGTTCTCCAACTGGCGGACGTTGCCGGGCCAAGGATAGCGGGTGAGCAGCGCCATCGCCTCCGGGGTGACCGCACGGACCCGCTTGCCCTCCTCGGCTGAGAACCGGGCGCAGAACGAGCGCACCAGATCCGGGATGTCCTCACGTCGGGCGCGCAGGGGCGGCAGCGTCATGGGGAAGACGTTGAGGCGGTAATAGAGGTCTTCGCGGAATTTGCCCTGCTTCACGAGATCGAGCAGCGAGCGGTTCGTGGCGGAGACGAGGCGGATGTCGACGCGCACGGAGCGCTTGCCGCCCACCGGGTCGACCTCGCCTTCCTGAAGCGCGCGCAGCAGCTTGACCTGTGCGTCGAGGGGCAATTCGCCGATCTCGTCGAGGAACAGGGTCCCCCCCGACGCCTCGACGAACTTGCCGGCATGCTTTTCGGTGGCGCCCGTGAAGGCGCCTTTCTCGTGCCCGAACAAGGTCGACTCGACGAGGTTTTCCGGGATGGCACCGCAATTGACGGTGACGAACGCCTTGCCGCGCCGGTCGCCCGACCCCTGGATCGCCCGCGCCAGCACCTCCTTGCCGACGCCGGACTCGCCTTCGATCAGAACCGGGATGTTCGATTTGGCCGCGCGCTCGGCGAGGCGGATGACCCGCTCCATGTCGGGGCTCTTGGATGTCAGGTCCTTGAAGGTCAGCACCCCGGAGGCGCGGCGGCGCATGCGGCGCACCTCCTCCTCCAGCACGTCCACCCGCAGGGCGTTCTTGATCGAGACCTGGAGGCGCTCGGCCCCGGCTGGCTTGACCACGAAGTCGACGGCGCCCGCCCGCATGGCGTTGACCACGGCGTCGATCGAGCCGTTCGAGGTCTGCACGATGACGGGCGTGTCGAGCCCGCTGCTGCGCATCTCGGCGAGCACGCCGAGCCCGTCGAGACCCGGCATCACCAGGTCGAGGAGGACCACGTCCGCACCTTCGGTCTTCAGCACGGTCAGCGCGTCGGCACCGGTCTCGACCACGCGCGCGTTGAAACCGAACCGGCGCACCGCCGCCTCGGCGAGGCGCCGCTGAACCGGATCGTCGTCCACGATGAGAACGGTGGTGGACATGGCGGCTCCCTGATCGGCGAGTCAGGCCTGGACACGGCTCGGGACAGGCCCGCACCGCACCGCCCGAGTCGGCGACTGTTTCGTTTCGAACCGTAGGGTGCCGGAGAGACGTAAAGTGGCGCTTAACGACGTTTGCATTCGGTCGTCATCGCGTCGGGGCGACCCGTGCCGTTGAACGCGTGGCCGCGCGCTCGATATCACGGTACGAGGCTGAGCCCCCAAGAGGATCGCGAGATATGATGCCGAGCACCACCGCTTCGCCGGTGAACGTCCGTCTGCCGGAGGGCGTGAGCGCCGCACGCGCCGCCGCCAAGGCCGTCGACCTCGGCCATCTCCCGGAATGGGACCTGTCGGACCTCTATTCCGGTCTCGATACCCCGGAATTCGCAGCCGACATGGCCCGAGCCGAGGAGATGTGCCGCGGATTTTCAGAGCGCTATGCCGGCCGGATCGCCGAGCTGGCCGCTGCGCCGAATGCGTCCGACCGCCTCGTCGAGGCGGTTCAGGCGTACGAGGGTATCGAGGATCTGCTCGGCAAGCTGATGTCGTTCGCCGGCCTGATCTATTCCGGGGATACGACCGACGAGGCGCGGGCCAAGTTCTACGGCGACACCCGCGAGCGCCTGACCGATGCCTCAGCCGACCTGCTGTTCTTCGCCCTCGAACTGAACCGGGTCGACGATGCGCTGATGGACACCGCGATGTCCCAGGGACCGCTGGCGCACTACGCGCCCTGGATCGAGGATCTGCGGCGCGAGAAGCCGCACCAGCTCGACGACCGAACCGAGAAACTGTTCCTCGAGAAGTCGGTCACGGCCAACGCCGCCTGGGACCGGTTGTTCAACGAGACGATCGCGGCCTTGCGCTTCACCGTCCAGGGCGAGCAGATGCCGCTCGAACCGACGCTCAACAGGCTGCAGGATCCGGATGGCGCCGTCCGCCGCGAGGCTGCGGGCGCGATCAGCGAGGTTCTGCGTGGCAATCTCCGTGTCTTCACGCTGATCACCAACACTCTCGCGAAGGATAAGGAGATCTCCGACCGCTGGCGCGGGTTCAAGGACGTCGCCGACGCGCGCCACCTCGCCAACCGGGTGGAGCCCGAGGTGGTCGCCGCCCTCGTCGACGCCGTGCAGGCGGCCTATCCGCGCCTCTCGCACCGCTACTATCGGCTCAAGGCCAAGTGGTTCGGCCAGGATGCGCTGCCCTACTGGGACCGCAACGCGCCGCTCCCGAAGGTCGAGCAGCGTACGATTCCCTGGACGGAGGCGCGCGACACCGTGCTGTCGGCCTACGACGCGTTCTCGCCGAAGATGGCCGGGATCGCGAAGCGGTTCTTCGACGAGCGCTGGATCGACGCGCCGACGCGGCCCGGCAAGGCGCCGGGCGCCTTCGCGCACCCGACCGTGCCCTCGGTGCACCCCTACGTCCTCGTGAACTATCAGGGAAAACCGCGGGACGTGATGACGCTCGCCCACGAACTCGGTCACGGCGTCCATCAGGTGCTGGCCGGTCCGAACGGCGCCCTGATGGCACCAACGCCCTTAACCCTCGCCGAGACGGCCAGCGTGTTCGGCGAGATGCTGACCTTCCGCAAGCTGCTGGCCGAGACCACCGACACGACGCAGCGCCGGGCCATGCTCGCCGCGAAGGTCGAGGACATGATCAACACGGTGGTGCGCCAGATCGCGTTCTACTCGTTCGAGCGGAAGGTCCACCTCGCCCGCGCCAAGGGCGAGTTGACCAGCGACCAGATCAACGCCCTCTGGCTCTCGGTCCAGGCGGAATCGCTGGGGCCGGCCATCACCCTCGATGCCGGCTACGAGCCGTTCTGGGCCTATATCCCCCACTTCATCCACTCGCCGTTCTACGTCTACGCCTACGCGTTCGGCGACTGCCTCGTGAACTCACTCTACGGAGTCTACGCGAAGGCCGAATCCGGCTTCGTGGACCGCTACTTCGCGCTGCTCGCAGCCGGCGGCTCGAAGCCCTACGGCGAGTTGCTTGCACCGTTCGGCCTGGACGCTCGGGACCCGGGTTTCTGGCAGATCGGGCTCGGGATGATCGAGGGGATGATCGTCGAGCTTGAAGGGATGGAGGTGGGGGCCTGAACCACTTCCAGGCACGCCTCCGCGGTGTTATACATTGCGTATAACACCGCGGAGGTTGGTCATGAAGCTCGAGGTGAAGCGCGTCGGCAACTCCACGGGCCTGATCCTGCCCAAGGATTTTCTCGGAAAGATGAATCTCGCGCAGGGCGATTGGCTCTACGTGACCGAGAATGCAGACGGCTCCGTGCGGCTTTCCCCTTATGACCCGGCGTTCGAGAAGGGCATGAAAATCGCCGAGAAGGCGATGAAGACCTACCGGAATGCACTGGCGGAACTGGCGAAATGAGCACCGATCACGAGATCGTTTGGCTCACGAGCGAACTCGTCAAAACGTTCCACTCCCTGCAGTTGAAGCAGTTCGGCGGGCCTCCCGGCCTGCGCGACGAGGGAGCCCTCGAATCGGCGCTCGGACGGCCGGTCAATCGAATTGCCTATGCCGAGGATGGCGCTCGGATCGACCTAGCCGAACTCGCAGCAGCCTACGCTTTCGGTATCGCCAAGAACCACCCGTTCATCGACGGCAACAAGCGGGCTGCCCTTCTGGCGTTCATCACGTTCCTCGGACTCAACGACATCGATTTCATCGCCGACGAGGCTGAGGCTGTGGTGATGATACGCGGCCTCGCGGCGGGCGAGATCGACGAATCCGGCCTGACCCGTTGGATCCGAGACAACTGGCCGGCCACTTGAGACGCCGCGGCGCAGCGACCCGGCGCTCTGGCGCGCCGGCCCCGAAGGCTTATGTCCGGACCTGCACCGAGGAAGATCCTGGACAATGGCCGAGACCGACCGCGAAGCCAATCGCTTTTCCGCCCGCGCCGGGCGCTACGCCAGCGTCGGCGCCAATGTCGGTGGCGTCGCCGCCCGGATGGCGATGTCCCGGCTGTTCGGCAAGGAGGGGACGACCAGCGCAGCGGCCCTGGCGCAGGCTCTCGGCGGGCTGAAGGGCCCGATCATGAAGGTAGCGCAGCTTCTGGCCACCATTCCCGACCTGCTGCCACCCGAATATGCGGCGGAGCTCCAGAAGCTACAGGCCGACGCGCCGCCCATGGGCGCTGCGTTCGTGAAGCGCCGGATGCAATCCGAGCTGGGCATCGCTTGGCAGGGTCGTTTCGGCAGCTTCGACCTGAAGCCCGCAGCCGCCGCCTCGCTGGGTCAGGTCCACCGGGCGACGACGACGGACGGCGAGCTGCTGGCCTGCAAGCTCCAGTATCCCGACATGCAATCGGCCGTGGAGGCCGATCTGAAGCAACTCGAGATCGCCTTCGCGCTCCACCGGCGCATGAACAGCTGGCTCGATACCCGCGAGATCGCCAAGGAAATCGGCGCCCGGGTCCGCGAGGAACTCGATTACGAGCACGAGGCGAAGCACGCCAGCCTCTACGGCGAGGTCCTCAAGGATATCGACGCGGTGCGCGTACCGCGGGTCTATCCGGACCTGTCTACCAAGCGCCTGCTCACCCTCAGCTGGCTCGACGGCGATAAGATCCTGAGCTTTGCCGAGGAGCCCGTCGAGGTCCGCAACCGCATCGCGCAGTCGATGTTCAAGGCGTGGTGGCATCCGTTCAGCCGCGCGGCCGTCATTCACGGCGACCCGCATCTCGGCAACTACACCGTCTTCTCCGAGGGCGGTGAGGCGGCCGGCATCAACCTGCTGGATTACGGCTGCGTGCGGATCTTCCATCCCCGCTTCGTCGGCGGCGTCGTCGATCTGTATCGGGGCCTGTTGGAGGATGACGCCGCCCGAATCGTCCACGCCTACGAGGTTTGGGGCTTCAAGAACCTCGACAAGGAAAAAATCGAGATACTGAACATCTGGGCGCGGTTCATCTACGGCCCGCTCCTGGAGGATCGCACCCGCACCGTGGCCGATGGGGTCAAGCCGGGTGAGTACGGCCGGCGCCAGGCGTTCCAGGTGCACCAGGCGCTGAAGGAGCGGGGTCCGGTGACGGTGCCGCAGGAATTCGTGTTCATGGACCGCGCCGCCGTGGGCCTCGGCGCGGTGTTCCTCCATCTTCGCTCGGAGCTGAACTATCACCAGCTGTTCGAGGCCGAGATCGAGCATTTCTCGCTGGAGGAGCTGGCGCAGCGGCAGGCTCAGATCCTGACCCAGGCCGGATTGCCGATGCCGGCCTAGTTGGCTCCACGGGAGTCCACCGAGGGGGCAATCAACTTGCGTGCGTCCGATTGCGGCAGGAAAACGCTTGAGCTACATCCCAATGCGACCCCAATAAGTCGCATCCAAGGGAAACGA
>Ga0265798_10009819_pt1 | contig 11900 bp, 19 predicted proteins | sample P3T30metagenome_FD_192430 | JGI IMG/M metagenome (GOLD analysis project Ga0265798, IMG submission 192430) | Plant litter microbial communities from East Loma Ridge, Irvine, California - P3 T30 | ecosystem: Environmental > Terrestrial > Plant litter > Unclassified | place: USA: California... | reverse complement strand
ATCGCGAACGACGGCCGCGCTGGTCGCGGCTACACCCTCCGACCCGGGCTGCTGCTCGCGCTGGAGCCCTGGATCATGGCGGACACCGACGAGCTCGTGACCGACGACGACGGGTGGACACTGCGGAGCGCCACGGGAGCCCGAACCGCGCACAGCGAGCACACGATCGCGATCACCGAGGACGGCGCCGAGGTGTTGACGCTGCGGTGAGGACCCGCCTGTGAGTCAGTACTCGCCCTTGATCACGAAGTGCCCGAAGGTGGGTGTGCGGATGTGCCGGTGCGTGTGAACGTTGATTCTGCGCGGCTTCGGCCGTGACGCAATGAAGTTCAGATGTGTCCCGCGGAGCAGGTTTTGCGGACTCCCTGCGGACTCAGCACGTCTGCGTCCGTTTGCGCGCGCTGGGAGCGCCCTGCAAGGTCTGCCCCGTATGGAGAGACACCCTGGGGCACGCTCCTGTGCATGGAAGTAGACGACGCAACCCGCATGGTGGCCAAGAGGATGAGAGCGGCGCTTCGAGATGCCGGCATGACTGTCGAGGGGGCGGCCTCGCAGGCCGGCATGTCCTCCTCGAGCTTGTACCGGAAGCTCCGCGGCGAGCGGCACATCACCTTCACCGAGCTCTCGCGCATCGCCGCTCTCACGGGACGGCACCCGAGTTCGTTCATGCGAGACCTCGATGCCCAATCCTGACGGCGACATCGAGAGCATCATCCGGCGGATCATTCGTGAGGAGATCGAGAGCGCGGGCGCAGCGTCGCAATCCGAGCCGGTAGGCATCAAGCGGAAACTGCTCTACAGCGTTGCCGACGTCGCGGCCCTGACCGGCATGTCCACCCAGTACGTCCGCAACGACATCCGAAGCGGACATCTAGCGGCGGCCCAGCCGAGCGGGAGCAAGTACCTCATCGAACAAGAAAATGCCGCCGGGTACGCCTCCTGGCTGGCAACCGGACGGCGGTGAAGGTGCCTGGTGGTCGCCGCCAGGGGCAGGCACCAGACGCCCACCCCTTTCAGACGTCCACAGCGGCCGACAACAGAGCGTCGGACCGTTCGGGCCGTCCCCGCGTGTCGTCGATCCGTCGTCCCCACCCGACCCTCATCGTGCCGCCATGGAACTCGACGACATGAACACTGCAGACGAGGTCGCGGAGTACCTCAAGCTCACCGCCGACAAGGTCAAGGCCTTGGCTCGCAGGGGCGAGCTCGGGCACATCCGCGCTGGCCGTTCCTACCTGTTTCCACGCGAGGCAGTGCAGGCCTGGGTCGAGCGGAACACCCGATCGGCAACGCCGCCAGTTCAGCCGCCCCACGGGCTGACCGAGGGCGCGTGGAGGAACATCCAGCGCGGCCGGCGGCGCTGACCGCGAATGTTCTGAACCCTCCGCACCTTGCAGACACCTCCCCGGCGGTACAACGCACGCACGTCGTGGGGTCCCCCCCCCCCCCACCCTGTCTGGTGGGTCGTCGTCCCCAAATCCCCGCCCGCTGATCCGCCCAGAGAGTCCGCCTCACGACTCGCGCGCACGTATCGTCGCGCACACCAAGAACGTCCGGGGGACGACAGGATCAGCAGCGCGTTGATGCGACGCGTTGATGCGACAAGCGCGCCCCCGTACGTCTCGCACGCAGGCAGGTCTCGCCGCGCACCACGTCTCACCGCACAGCGTGCGCAGAGGTACTCGTCTGGCATCGACCTAGCCGCCATGCACGAACCCCCTGCGATCGGACGTCCGATCGCAGGGGGTTCGAGGTGACAACTACGCGAGCTGGGCTACCGCGCCAGTGTTATCCCAAGCGTCATCGGCACCATGCTCCCGCACGGCTCGCGGAGGTACCGACCACCACGGCACAGCGGCGAGACCAACCTGTTTTCTGTCGACGACGCGCGTCCAGGAGGGTGAGTAGCTGAACCTCAGCTCGTTCTCTGCGTCGCGAATAGCGGCGAGGATCCGCTCTGATCGGACCGCGGCGACAACCTTGTCGGCATCGCGCTCTTCCACGAACACCGCGTCCGAGAAGACAGCGAAGATAGGACTTGCGACTCGGCCGCGCCAGGCCTCCGCGGAGTACTGGCCATTTTGGCTGGCTCCGATCGCTCCCAAGGAAACAAGCACTCGTTCGGCGGCACGCTCTGCGTCGGCAGCACTCTGCAGCGCACGCTGCTGTGCTCGAGCCACCGACCTACTCGACGGGGTTTTCACGACGACGATGATCGACCCGATCAGAGCTCCGACGCTCACGAGTGTCGCGATCATAACGATGATGCTGGCCACTGTTACCTCCCTACCGGAATTCTGTCTACCACTGCTTGCACGTGGCTGAGTTTCGAGTCGATGTTCGCCAGCTGCGCAACTACCTGGGTGTTGATCAAGTCCAAGCTGTTGCTCAGCCGCTCGCTACTGCGGTCCATCGCCTTCGACTGGTCCCGAACCACTTCCAGGCTCGAGTCCTTCTGCCGTTTGAACAACATGATGAAGTTCAGGAGCGCCGTCACTCCCGCGATCCCGGCGGTGACGGTCTGCGCGATGACGATTTGGTCGGTGTTCATCCGTCCACCTCACGTGCCCAATCTGGCACGGAGATGGTCGGGGTGACGCCTCCCGAGAGGGCACGAAGGCCTTGCCGAAGCTCGAGCAGCTCCTCCGTGAACTCATCAAGCGTGGTTCCGTTGAGCTGGAAGATAATTGCCTCTTGGCCGCCTACTTGCTCGTCAAGCTCAAGGCGAGCGAGCACGATGGGGACGACCTCGACGCCGGCACCGTGATTCCCCTTCGGCTCCACGACACGAAGATCGAGAGTGAGCGATGCACCCAGGAGGTTCGGAAGGAAACCCTCTCTCACCCTCACGCCCTGCTGTCGACGATCGACTTCCTTTGACGGTGTGATGATCAACCGCAGGGACTCCAACGCCTCAGGGTCCAACTGGTCCTGCATCACCTGCTTGACGTCCTCGAGGACTGCTTCGGCCCCGTCCTGAGCGGCGGCCTGATAGGCGAACCGCACAGCCGCTCGGAGACCGACCCAGTCTTCGTCATTGATGCGTTCGGGCCGTCCGACGTCGCGGAGCAGAGTTTGCGCGGCGAGCTGGCGGTTCTCGGGCTCCAGCGCTTGCTTCAGGGACAGCTGGAAACCGGTGATCTTCAAGGTGGATCGCAGGGACGTCATCGAGTCCGCCGACGGCTTCGAGCAAGCATGACTGAACCGTACCCCACCCGGGGGTACCAGGGCAGTCCCCTTCGGGGGACGACGGCGGGGGTCCGCACCGCAAATTTCAGGTCTGTGAACTGCGAGGCACCTCCCCGGCGGGCCGGCCGACGCGGAGTGGTGGAGGTCCCTCCCCCACCCCGCGCTCCCGCTCCGTGCTAGCGTCCGCCGTTGCGCTTGCTCTCGTAGCGGTCGTAGGCCCAGCGGGACTCTTCCATGTCACGGCGGGTGCTGCCAGAGGAGACGTACGTCGGCGCGAAGACCGACGAGCCACCGCCTCCACCACTGCCGGTCATCGCGGCCGCGGGTGCCTGCGCATAGACGACCTGCGGGGGCGTGGGCACGTACGTCGGCCGCGAGTAGCCGCCGTCGGCGAACGCCTGCAGGCGGCGGCCGGTCTCCTCCCAGATTGCGAGTGACCGGGGCCGCTTCGACGGCGCAAGGGGGATGTACGCCTCGCCGCCGGTTTCCGGTTCGGCCCACACGCGCCAGGCCCCGCCCGGTGCGATCTGCGCGACGTGGTCCTCGGACGTACCGCCGTTCGCGTAGTAGTCGACGACACCGCCCTCGGCGAATCCACCCAAGCGTCCGGTACCCGAGACGGCACCGTTCAGATCTGGCATCGAGGACCGAGCGATACGGATCTTCGCGAGGAGAGAGTCGATCTGACTCGAGTCGACGACCGCGCCGATGTAGATGCTCTTGTCGCCGAGGCTGGCGACGAGCTCACGCATCGTCTGCACCTTCTGCGCCGCGGCCTGAGTGTCGGCGAGGACCTTGATCTCCTTCGCGGAGGGGAGCTGGAAGACGGCATCTCCGAGCTTGTGGACCTCGTCGCGGTTGAATCCCGCGGCCACTGCGGAGTCCTCGAACTTCTGCCGCTGCGTGGCGAGCGTCGATGCGTACTTGTCCGCGGCGTCCTTCGAGGACATCGTGGACTGATCGAGCGTGTACTGCTTGGCAGCGGCATCCTGCGCCTTCTGCGCGATCGCCGAGAGCATGGAAGCGTTGCCGGACCCGACGGCCGTGTTCTGGTCAAGGCTCGTCGTGTAGCCGTCGACGGAGTCCTTTTGCTGCTTCACCTGGTTCGAGAGGCCAGAGAGAGCTTCCTGGTAGTCGGCGTTCGCCGTCACGGCGTCCTGGTTGACACCATTCGCGGTGTCGATCTGGTCGACCAGCTGCTTCAGTTCAGAGGTGAGGTTGTCGACCTGGTCGGCCTCGGCCTTGTAGGACTCGGCTGCGGATGCGACGCTCGATGCAGTGTCGACAGTGGCGGCCTTCTGGTCCTCGAACGCCTTCTGGCTGCCCTTCACGGAGTCCGCGACGTTCTTGATGTTGAGCTGCGCCCACCCGGCTTCCTCGGCCGCGCCGGTGAACATGCCACCGAAGGTGTTCCGGCCGCTGAGCTTGCCCTGGACCTTCTCGAGGGCGTCGCCGCCCTCGAGAACGGCGTCAGTGAGCTCTCGCTGCGTGACGCCAGCCTTCCGGGCTGCTTCGAACTGACCGCCCTCGGAGAGCCGGCGGGCGACCGAAGCCCGGGTGTACTTGGTGACTGCGCCGGTCTGCTCGTCGAGGGTACCGGTGAGCTCTTCGGTGGCTGCCTTCGCCTGTGCCTGCATGGAGATCAGCACGCCGACGCCGACTGCGATCCCAGCGAACGCCGCGCCGGCGACCGCGGTCCGAGTTGCGGCCGTCTTCAGGCTGACACCCATGGTGTCGAGCTGAACCTTCATGGCGGCGAGCTTCGGGACCGCGATGAGCGCGCCGCCACCGACGAGGGTGACGCCTGCGGCAAGGGCGGTGAGACCCACACCGGTCGCCATCACGGGACCCGGCACGGAGCCGACGGCGTCGACAAGGAACGTCGCGCCCTGGGTGAGTGAGCGGAGCACGCCGTTCGCGCTCGACCCGCTCTTGATCAGCGCGGTATCGAACGCCCCGCCGAGCTTCTCGACGTCGCCCTTCAGGTTGTCGAGCTTGAGCCGGGCAGTCTCGGCGGCGTACCCGTTGTCGTTGACCTTCGCGGTCCAGTCGGCGATGCCGTCGGCACCTTCGGCGTAGAGGACGTTCGCGGCACGGACAGCGTCGTTGCCGAAGATCTGGGCGAGGGCGGCGTTGCGCTGCTCTTCGGTGAGGCCACCGAGCTTGTCCTGTAGCTGCGCGGCGATCGCGCCGAACGAGAGCATGTTGCCCGACGTGTCGTAGACGTTCAGGCCGTACTGCTGCATCACCGCGGCGGACTGCTTCGAAGGGTTCTGCAGTGCCAGGATCGCGGTCTTGAGGCTGGTGCCCGCATCGGAGCCGAGGAGACCGGCCGAGGCGAACGCAGCGAGAGTGCCGGTGGTCTCCTCGATGGAGAAACCGGCCTGTGAGGCGACGAGGCCGCCCTGGTTGAGCGCCTGCGAGAGATCCTTCACAGAGCCCTGCGCCTTGCCAGCACCGGCGGAGAGGAGATCAGCGACGTGCGGAACCTCGGACCCCTTCTGGTTGAACTGGGTCATGGCCGTCGCCGCGATCTGGGCGGCGTCGGCGACCTCAAGCTCGCCTGCGGACGCGAGGGAGAGCGCGCCCGTGAGGCCGCCGCCGATGATGTCCGAGGTACCGACTCCAGCCTTCGAAAGCTCCTCGATCGCGTTCGCGGCCTGCGTCGCGGTGTAGACCGTGCTCGATCCGGCCTCGATCGCGGCGTCACGAAGCTGTCGCTGCTCGTCCGACGTCGCATGGGTGGCGGCCTGCACGGAGGACATTGCCTGGTCGAACTCGGCGTACTTCGCGACCGCGAGGCCGACGGCAGCAGCGGCCACGGTTCCCATGGCAGTGAGGGCGGTTCCGACACCCGCGATCGCTTCCCGCTTCTGGCCGAATTTCTCGGTTTCGGAGCCGAGCTCGCGCGTCTTCCGCGCGGCGGCTTCCATGCCGGAGAGGTACCCAGAGACCTCTGCAACGAGCGAGACTTTCGTGGTGCGGTTGGGCACGGGAGGACGCTTTCGAGGGCTACCCCGGGAGTCGCTGGGGTGATGTCCTCCGGTACGTCAGCTGTTGCAGCTGCGCACCCACCGTGGATCAGTCGTAGTGGTGTAATCCGCTCCCCAAGCTACCGGTCTCCACCGACATTGCAGCGAGCGCCGTGGTCCGTGTCGCCCGGGGGTGTGGGAGCGGCCAGGGGTCCGTGGTGTGGACTCCCTGGCCGCTCTGGTGGTGCTGGCGCGTCAGCTGCGCTCAGTGATGAGTCGCCGCGTCGAGGGCGTCGCGCTCGGCCTGCACGCGTGCCAGGTGGCGGGTGCGGGCTTCGGTGATCTGCTCGAGGTTGTACTCCTCAGGCGAGTTGACGATGACCTGGTTGTCGGCGTGAGCAGCGAGGAGCTGGTCGACGTCGGGCAGCCACGGGGTCATCGTGGTCATGAAGAGGATCAGGCGGAGCGGCGCTTCGGTCTCCTCGAACGCTGGGGACACTGAACCCTGCGCGAGCCAGGCGTCGTACTCGGCGTAGTCCGCCGGGCGGTCCGTGTACTTCTGCGCGGACATGTGTGCGTTGCGGAGGCGCTCGTCGACGAAGCTGCGGAAGTGGTCGACGGCATCGACGAACTGGCCGGCCTTGTCGTCCATGTCTGGGTTGAAGGCCACGGTCTGCCCCTTGTCCCACCCCTCCGCGTACAGCGCGGTCTGCGCGCTGCGGATCTCGGCGTAGACAGCGGCGAGTTCATCAGCGCGTTGTCACGCAGCAGTCACGCTCGGGTCTTTCGACTTGAGGACATCGGCGGCACCCTTCACGCGTGCGAGGGTCGGAGCCAAATCGGCAGCTTCCACCGCGATTGCTCGGAGTTCCTGGCGGAGGAAAGCTAATGCCGGCTTGATCACGGCTGGACCGCGGACCTGCTCGACCGTCTGGATCCCCGCGATCGCGGCGTCCATAGCCCTGGCGCGCGCCTCGCTGAGCTGGTCGGCATTCCGTGCGGCGATGATCGGTGCCGCGATGTCCTGCGGGACAGGCAGGCCCTGCGCGGCCAGCCTGCGGACCTTGCGCTCCACTGCCTCGCGGGCCTTCGGTTCAGTTGCCGCGTAGCCGACGGGGGCGGCGGTACCCCAGGTACGGAGTCCGAAACCCTTGATTGCGGCCGCGGTCATGCCTCGGTTGGGTAGGAGCGCGAACGCTTCGTCGTAGATGCTCATCGAGCCCTTCCGTTCTTGTAAGCCTGGTACGAGGCACTGCCGGCGGCGAGGTACGTGTTGAGGCCGTCGCGGCGGTCATCGAAGGGCTCGACACCCTCGACGCCTGAGTCGGTCGTGGTTGCCTGATTGTTCTGCGCCGGCGTCTTGCCGTGTCGGCGGGCGTACTCGGCCCGGCCGTCGTCGATGTTTCTCAATGTGTGTCCTGCTTCCTTGTGGTGGTGGGGATGACCGCGGGTCGCGGTCCGGTCTCGTCGACGTCGTCCTGCGGCGAGCGCTGAGTCGGCGACGTGTCAGTGGGGCGGTCTCGGTGGAACTCAATCCACCCGCGTTCTCGGAGGCCGACGATGACGCGTTCGGCGACGAGGTCGAGGAGGGTGTCGAGGAGCTCGCCCGATGCATCCGCGTCGGCCTCAGCGACCTGCGCACGGCGACGCGTGCGTTGGATGGCGGCTCCGACCTGGGCGAGGTGCTCCTGACGGCTCATCAGTCGGCCGCCCGAGACGCGGCGGCCGCCGCGTGGAGGTTCTCGGCGTACTGCCGGTAGACACCGCGGATCGGCGTCTTGGTGTCGTCAACTACCGCGAGCGCTGGCTCGAGGTGCTGCGCGGTGAGGAAGATCAGCGCGGAGACGAGGACGTCGTTCCAGGCTTCCGCTCCGAGCGTGTTCTCCGCGTGGTGCCAGTGGTGGGCGATGAGGTCCGCGAGGGCTGGTGCGTCCTCCTCGGACTTCGATGCGAGCTCTGCTGCGAGGAACAGGCCGGCGGCGTTGATCGTGCCGACGCCGGCCGCAGCGGTCGGGACACCGTCGGCATCGGCGTACACGCGGGCTTCAAACACCTCATCGGCTGCTTCCGTCAGCACGTCAAGGAAGGTCGCGAGGAACTCGGTGTCCGGCTTCGGGGTGGAATCACTCATGCTGCTGTCCTGTCGTCTGGGTGGGTGAGGCGCTCGCCGCATCTGGGTCGATGGCGAGGTGGTAGCGGTTCGCGAGGGTGCCGCCGTCGTCGGCCGTGGTGTGCTCTGCGTGGACGAGACCGCGCTGACGCAGGGTCGTGATCGCGAGACTCACGCTCTTGCGATCCATCGAGGTTTGCTCTGCGAGACGGGCCTTGGACAGCGTCACCGTGGTTGCACCGTCGTTGCAGGCGGCTGCGAGGGTCACGAGCACGAGCTTCGGGCGAGCGGCGAGTCCGGTCTGTGCGATCGCCCACCGGATCACGCGCATCTGCGGTTCCGGGTCGGAGCGGATGTGTCTGGTCAAGTGCTGTTCCTTGTCATGAGGGTTCGGGAGGGGTACGCGTCTGGTGAGTACCCCTGGATCAGATGGCGACGTGCAAGCGCTCGTACTCGGCGTGCTGGGCATCGTCCGAGGCCTCGCAGTAGTCGGCGGTGCTCCCTGCTGGAAGCTGGGCGTCACAGACCACGCATCTCGGGTCGGGGGCCACGGGGATCTGGACGACGGGCCAGGTGGCTACGGCGTTGACCGGCTTCTCGTCGGGAACTGCTGTCAGAACTTCTGCCTGTCCTGGCCTGTCCTGTCCTGCCTGGCCTGTCCTGTCCTGTGCTGTCCCGGGGACATGTCCCGGGGACGGTCCCGGGGACTCTTTCTTCTGTGCCCGCTGCCGAGCCTTTTTGTCCCGGTCCGCCTTCCGTGCACGCTCGAGTACTTCTAGGTCGCTGCGGCTGGTCTGGTCGCGCTCGAAGTCGACGATCTGCCACCCGTCGTGCGCCTTCACCCACAGGCCGCTCGCCTCGAGCTTCGCGGCGATCGCGGGGGCCATGAGCGGGATGAGAGGCAGGTCGTCGACAGCGATTGCTCCGTCGGTGCGGTTCGACACTGACCAGATCGTGGCGAAAGCCCATCCGGCCGCCTCGACCGGACCGAGGCGACGCACGCGACGGTCGCTGAGGTAGCGCTCGGGGAAGCGGGCGTCTGTCATCGCCGCCCCTCTCGCGTGTCGGTGGTGTGGCTCAAGCTGGTGTCCTGTCCGGGCGGGGTCGAGTGGTGTCGGCCCCGCCCTTCGTGCTGCTACGGAGTGTTGAACTTCTCGGCGCTGCGGAGCGCGTACAGGACTGCCGCTCGCAGCTCCATGTGGTCCTCGTGCGATGTGGACGGCGTCGGGTCGGGTGGCGTGGTTACCTTCCGGCGCTCCTCGCCATGTGGGGCGACCCAGACGGACCAGGGATCGCTCTCCTCGGGCTTCTCGACCGTCACCACGGCGAGCGCGGTGTGGAGCGTGCGGAAGCGATGCGCTGACTCTCGTGCGCTGTGCCAGAGCCCGAACTGGATGCATCCGCGCTGCCGGCAGCGCTCGTACGAGCTGGTGTCCATCAGCTGCAGGGCTCGGCCGACGCCGTGTTCAGCTGCTGCGCGGCGGCGTACGCGGCGTCCCAGGCGGTGGCGAATGCGTGGACCTCGTCAGCGGTCAGTGGCGCGTTCACGTCGCTCAGGTGCACACTTGCGTGCCAGCGGCCGAGGTCCGCATCGAAGTAGCAGGTGATGTTGCCGGGCGCGGCGTTCCAGGGGCCAGCATGCCGGTGCTCCACGGCAGTGGGGTCCCACTCGAGAGCCTGGTGACCGGTGACACGGGCATCGCAGCCAGGTTGGGTGCATGGCACTTGCACGAACGACGGGTCCGGGGCGGACTCATTGCCGTGATCCGCGAGGGCAATGTCCCTCGAAGTGGCGGGTTCCGAGTTGTCGGGGGTGTGTGCGATTCTTGGCGAAGTAGTGTTCATGACGATCGGTTCTTCCTCGTAGGTGTTCTGGTCCTGGCCCTCGATGCCCTGGTCGGCATCGGGGGTCTTCTTTCTGAGTGGGGTCGGTGTCGCCGACGGCATCAGGACGCCTCCGCGAACTGCGCGTCGATGTGAGCAGTGACGTCCTCCTCCCGAATGAAGAGGCGACCGCCGATCTTCGCGGTCTTGATCGGGCAGTTCTCCTGCCGGAGCCACCAGCGCATCGCACCCTCGGTCTTGCGAACGAGAGGCGCGGCCTCTTCGATCGTGAGCAGCTTCGTCATCGCCATTCCTTCCATCAGTGAATCCAGGCTTGCGGATGAGCATAAGTCTCTAGCGAGGACTCCACAAGCACCAGCGCATACGGGTTTCCGTATGTGCACTGCACTGTGCAATGCTGTGCACGTGGTTGATGAAGATGATCTGCAGGACGCAGAGCGGAACTTCGCGCGGGAAATGAAGCGCCGCCGCAACGAGTTCGAGATGAGCCAGGCCGAGCTCCTGTCGCGACTCCACGACGCGGGTCTGACCTACCTGAACCAGACCGCGCTGTCCCGCATGGAGAACGGCACTCGGCAGGTTCGACTGGTTGAGGCGCAAGCGATCGCACACATCTTCCTGCAGACGATCGAGTCCATGATGCAGCCGAGCGCCGCACTCTCGCTGTCTGAAACGATCATCCGGCTTGTGGACCGGGGCGAGCAGGTGCGGGCAGCCCTCGACGACAACGCACTCGATTTGATTGACACGACCGGCGAGATAGATCGGAGGCTGGGTGACCTGGAACGTGAGGTTGGCGACATGCTCGCGAGCGACGCGCCTCCGTTGGTGAACAACGCCCTGGTCAGGGGTCGAGCGTTCAAGCGGATGATGCAAGAGACCCTTCAGGGCGACTGGTTCCGCCAGACCGCCGAGAGGTTGGTGAATCGAGATGGCTAGCATCCGACAACGCCCGAACGGCAAGTGGCGAGCTCGCTACCGCGACGAGGACGGCAAGGAACACGCGCACCACTTTGACAGGAAGCGAGACGCGCAGGCCTGGCTCGACGCTACGGCGAGCGCCGTCCTCACCGGGACCTACGTGGACCCGAAGACGTCGAAGGTGACGCTGCGGTCGTACTACGCCGACTGGTCGCCACGGCAGCTGTGGGCGACGTCGACGCGGTCGAACTTCGACACGATGATGAACGACTGCAGCTTCGCTGACGCCGAGCTCGGCAGGATCCGCCGGTCACATGTCGAGGCGTGGGTGAAGTCGATGGAAGCCCGGTATGCACCGGGCACGATCCGGACGCGGATCGGGAACCTCCGGACCGTTGTGCGCGCCGCCATCATGGACAGGCTGCTGTCCTCGGACCCGTCCCTCGGCGTGCGTCTCCCCCGGTTGCGGCGAGCACAGGCGGCGATGCGGGTTCCATCACCGGAACAGGTCGGGGACCTGCTGGACGCGGCGGAAGAGTGGTTCAAGCCCTTCGTCGCTCTCGCCGCGTTCGCGGGTCTGCGGCTCGGTGAGGTGGCCGGCGTTCAGGTAACCGACGTGCACTTCCTCAAGCGGACGCTGCAGGTTACGAGACAGGTGCAGAACGAACCGGGGAGGCTGATCGTGAAGCCGCCGAAACATGGCAGCGAACGACCCGTCCCCCTGCCGGATGACCTCGTGGCGCTCCTCTCGGCGCACGTCTCGAACGTCGGCGTGCACGGTGACGAGGGGTGGCTGATGCCCGGTCAACCACCGAACCCGGACTCCCTTAGCTGGCACTTCAACAAGACGCTCGAGCGGGCCG
>Ga0265798_10009818_pt1 | contig 11901 bp, 17 predicted proteins | sample P3T30metagenome_FD_192430 | JGI IMG/M metagenome (GOLD analysis project Ga0265798, IMG submission 192430) | Plant litter microbial communities from East Loma Ridge, Irvine, California - P3 T30 | ecosystem: Environmental > Terrestrial > Plant litter > Unclassified | place: USA: California... | reverse complement strand
TAGCCGGCGCCGTGCAGTGCGCGGGCGGTGGCTTCGCCGATGCCGGAGGAGGCGCCGGTGATGACCGCGACCCGGTCACGAGGAGTGCTGGTGGTGGTGTTGTTCATGCGTGGTGCCTTTCGGGGTGGGTCACTCGGCGAAGACGGTCTTGGCGACCTGGATCGCGGACATGGCCTTGGGCCAGCCGGCGTAGAAGGCGAGCTGGATGATCGCCTCCTTGATCTCGGTCTCCGTGAGGCCGTTCTGGCGTGCGAGACGGAGGTGGCTGGGGAGCTGTTCGAACGCACCCGAGGTGATGAGGCTCGTGACGGTGATGAGGCTGCGGTCGCGCCTGGGCAGTTCCTGGCGCTCCCAGACGTCGCCGAAGAGGACGTCGTCGGTGAGGTCGATGAGCTTCGGGGCGAAGTCGCCGATGGCGCGCTGGGCGGGGGTCTGGTCGGGCATGCGGGTGCTTTCGTTCAGTGGTCGAGGTCGGCGTCGTTGCCGACCGTGGTCGTGGCAGGGGTGGCGGTGAGGCTGCCGAGGAGGGCAAGGCGTTCCTCGGTGGGAGACCCGGCCGCTGCGGTGCAGGCGTACATGCTCCAGCCGGGGCTGTCGGGGAGGTCGAATGCCTCGTAGGTGAACTCGAGGTCACCGACGTCCGGGTGGCGGATCTGCTTGGCGCCGGTGCGGTGGTACCGGACGTCGTGGGATGCCCACCGGACGCGGAACTCGTCCGAGCGGGTGACAAGTTCGCCGATGAGGCCGGTGAGGGCCTTGTCGTGGGGGGCGCGGCCGGCCTCGGTGCGGAGGGTTGCGACGATGCTGCTGGCGCCCTGCTCCCATCCGGGGTAGTAGATCCGCGCGGCGGGGTTGAGGAACGTGAACAGGGCGTTGTTGCCGCGGCTCGCCGGGTCGTCGAGGACGGGGGCCAGGAGGGCACGGCCGAGGGGGTTGGTGGCGACGATGTCCATCTGCTTGTTTCGCACCCACGTGGGTGTGCCGGTGATGGTGTCGAGGAACCGCTGCAGGCTCGGCCTCACGGCGGACTGGGGTGTCTTGGGACGCCGCCGGACCGGGGACGGGTTCGAGGCGCGGGCCAGGTTGTGGAGGTGCTCCGTTTCGGCCTCGTCGAGCTGCAGGGCGCGGGCGACGGCCTCGAGGACCTCGAGGGAGACGCCGGCGAGGTGCCCGCGCTCCATGCGGGTGTAGTAGTCGCTGCTCGTCCCGGCGAGCATCGCGACCTCCTCACGGCGAAGTCCTGCGACCCGTCGGCGGCCGCCGCTGATGAGCCCGGCCTGTTCCGGGGTGATCCGGGCGCGACGAGTGCGGAGGAAGTCGCTGGCCTCGGCTTGGTTGTCCATGTCGCCACCGTACGACCGGGTCGAGGACGGTGGGAGTGTCTGCCAGACAGGGTATGAACCCTCACTCCCACGCCCGTGAAGGCGGGAGTGTGATGGTCACATGCAGACAGTCACCCTCAACAACGGCATCGAAATGCCCATCCTCGGTTTCGGCGTCTTCCAGGTCGGCGCCGACGAGACCCAGAAGGCCGTCGAGAGCGCCCTCTCGGCCGGCTACCGCCTCCTCGATACCGCCGCCGCATACGGCAACGAGGACGCCGTCGGCGCCGCGATCAAGGCATCCGGCATCGCCCGCGACGAGCTCTTCGTCACCACCAAGCTCTGGATCCAGGACGCCCCCGCGGAGGAGAACACCACCCGCGCGTTCGATGAGTCCCTGCAGAAGCTCGGCCTCGACTACGTCGACCTGTACCTGATCCACCAGCCCTTCGGCGATGTCTACGGCCAGTGGCGCGCCATGGAGAAGGCCAACGAGGAAGGCCGCGCCCGCGCCATCGGCGTCTCCAACTTCGCCGCCGACCGCCTCATCGACCTCATCGTCAACAACGAGATCGTCCCGGCCGTCAACCAGATCGAGACCCACCCCTTCAAGCAGAACAACGACTACCACGACCTCCTCACCAAGGAAGGCGTGCAGATCGAGTCGTGGGGCCCCTTCGCCGAGGGCAAGAACGGCCTCTTCACCAACGATGTCCTAACGAAGATCGGTGACGCCCACGGCAAGTCCGTCGCCCAGGTCGTCCTCCGCTACCTCACTCAGCGTCAGATCGTCGTGATCCCGAAGTCGGTCAACCCGGACCGCATGGCGCAGAACCTCGACGTCTTCGACTTCGAGCTCACCGCCGACGAGCTCGAGAGCATCAAGGCCCTCGACACCGGTGCGTCGCAGTTCTTCGACCACGCCGACCCCGAGACCGTCCGGCACCTCGCCGCCCGCCGCCTCAGCTAGTAACCCCAGAGGGCGGGTGCGACGCAGTTTCCTGTGTCGTACCCGCCCTCTGTCGCTCCCGCCCCGCACCACGAACGGCACCTCCCTCGACCACGGAAGCGACGCTCATGCCCCACGACCACGGTCACCCCCTCAGCCGCCGCACCGTCCTCCGCGGCGCGGGCCTCGCGGCCGCCGGCCTCGCCGCAGCGACACTCGCGGCGTGTACGACGTCACCACCGGCGCCGGCAGGGCCGGCTGCCACCTCGACCTCGACAGGAACCCCCGTGAACCCGTCCTCCCGCAGCCGCATCCTCCTGGCCTACTTCTCCCGGCCCGGCGAGAACTACTGGTACGGCGACCGCCGCACCCTCGAGACCGGGAACACCGAAGTCCTCGCCGGCATGATCCGTGACCGCATCGACTGCGACGTCTACCGCATCGAGGCCGCAGACCCCTACTCGGACGCCTATGACCCCACGGTCGCTCGCAACTCCGAGGAACAAGACGCGGACGCACGCCCCGCGATCGCAGGCGCCCTCCCAGACCTCGCCCAGTACGACACAGTGCTCCTCGGCAGCCCGATCTGGAACGTCCAGCCCCCGATGATCCTGGCCACCTTCGTCGAGGCCATCGACCTGGCCGGCAAGGACGTCCACCCGTTCGTCACCTACGCCGTCAGCGGCCTCGGCTCCACGGCGCGCTTCTACCGCGACCTCGACACCGGCGCCCGCCTGGGCGACGGCCTCGCCGTCCAGGGCGAAGAAGTCGCCGACGGCGCCACCGACCTCGACCAGTGGCTCTCCGCCGCTGGCCTCGCATGAAAGGCACCACCATGACCGACCAGCACCTCACTGTCCTCGTCGTCGGCGCCACCGGCAGCATCGGCCGCCACGTCGTCGCCACCTCCATCGCCGCCGGGCACACCACCCGCGCCCTCGCGCGCAACACCTCCCGGGCCCATGGCCTCGACCCGGCCGCGGAGGTCGTCATCGGCGACCTCACCGACGCCTCCACCCTCACCGCGGCTGTCGACGGCATCGACGCCGTCGTCTTCACCCACGGCGACAACAGCAACGGCGAAGCCGTCAACTACGGCGCCGTCCGCAACGTCCTGCAGGCGCTCGACGGGCGTCCGGTGCGGATCGCGCTGATGACCACCGTCGGGGCGACCGTCCGGCACCCCAGCTCCGAGTGGAAGCGCCGAGGCGAGCGCCTCGTCAGGGCCAGCGGCAACCGGTACACGATCGTCCGGCCCGGCTGGTTCGATTACAACGACGCCGACCAGCTGCAGATCACCATGCGCCAGGGCGACACCCACCAGGCAGGCAACCCGGCCGACGGCGTCATCGCCCGGCATCAGATCGCCCGCGTCCTCGTCGACAGCCTCACCGACGACCGTGCGGACCGCCGCACCCTCGAGCTCGTCGCCGACCGCGGCCCCGAGCAGGACGACCTCGGCCCCGTCTTTGCCGCCCTCGACGCTGACCCTACGAGCTCATTGGACGGAGTCCACGATGACGCGAACCTCCCGCTCGACGAGGAACCGGAACGAGTACGAGATGACCTCGACCGCATCCGAGCACGCCCCTAGGTCTCATCACGCGGACCTGTTGCAACACGGCCGTGGTGCCGTTGCATCGGCGTCGAGGGTACGAAAAACGAGTGTCCCGATACGGGATGGTCGACCGGCCTTGAAGGGCTGACGCGCCCCAAGATCACTGACGAGCGAGTCGATCAAGGTCTTCGTCGAGCTGAGCGAGAGCAGTTGCGTGGCCAGAGCCCGGCCAGTGAGAGCGAAGCCACTGACCTGCTTGAAGTAGGTCGTCTCGATCCCTGTCGTGATGGAGAGCATGGGCGTGCAGGTCGTCAGCAGCAAGCTCGAAGGCGCCAGGGTCGGGATTGATGTTCAAGGCAAAAGACAGCTCGATGGAGCGTCCGCCCAAGCCGAGTGACGGGTGTACCGCCGGGGGCGCAGTGGGCGCTTGGGCGGCGTGTTGCCGGGCGCGCCGATCTTGGTAGCGCCGGAAGACAAGTGCCGCAAGCAAGGTCATGGGGCCACTTCTACCTGACGGGCCTGTGTTCCGTAGCCGATCGGCTACCGGGCGCGGCTACCTGCTTCGTAGCTCGTCAAGCATGCGAGTGAGCTTGTCGTAGCCCCGCCAGGCGCTAACCGTCGACACGATGAGCAGAGCAAGGAAGAACAGACCGAAGACGAACCAGACCGGACCGGCCGTAGCAGCAAGCCAGAGGCTGAGCGCAATGAAGCCCGTGAACATGACGGGCGCTAGCCACCTCGTCCTTCGGTTCTCGGTCTGCCACTTCTCGAGCATCGGGATCCAGGTCGAGGTATCGACGTCCGGTGGGACCGCTCCGGCCTTCACTGCCCCCTGCATCCGGGACAGCTCGTCGACACCGCCGGCACCACGCCGTGCACGCTTGATGGCCAGACCGAAAAAGGCCGTCATCACGCCCGCGTAGAAGACCGTGCCGATCAACCGAGCTATGAGGGACTGATCGCCCGGCATGACGACGACACCGACACCCAGCCACATGGCAGCCGTGAAGACGAAGAGCACGGGTAGGAGTGCTCGAAGCGGCAGGGAACGGAAACGGGCCATCAGACGTACTCCTTCGGGTTAGGTCATACCTTCCCCTAGATCGTCTGGTCATGAACGCCTCGCAGCAGGCCCGTCGCACGCGTACGGACGCGGATTGGCTATCGGGCCCCTCGTCCCCTCGTCAGATGGTCAGGCGCTCGACTCGAATGCGGAGTGAGTCCCAAGCGCGGCCTGCGACTCCGGGCCCCGGCTCTTGTGCCGTGACGATGTGAGGGTGAGGCCACACTGTCGCGCCGATGGGAGGCGCGTCCGGGTCGAAGTCCGCGAGCACGACACCAGCGGCGTAGGCGACCTTCTCCGCGTCGCTGAATTCCAGACCGATCACGGAGGGGAACACGACGGGATCACCGATTCCGATGCTCATGAGCTCAAGCTAGCCCCGCCCAGAGAGTCACCGAAGAACCATCGGTGGCAGGGCGCCTGAAGAAGCTTCGAGACGGTCGTCGACGGACATGTGCTTACGGGCCCGCCACTAAGACGGTGTAGGCCCACAGTGCTGGTACGTACAGGAGTGCGAAGAGACCTGATCCCACGACCCAGAGGACCTTGCTCAACTCGCTGCTGTGCCGGTCGAGGGTTGCGGCAACGGTAGCGGCGATGGCTAAGAGGGGTGGCAAGGGAAGTAAGAAGACAGTGGCCTGCGTCAGGCCCCAGACGTAGTCGCCGGGCAGCACGTCGACCGCGACCACGAGGAGGAGCACGAGGGCTGCTGCCGAAAGTGAGGCGGTCACCACCGGAACTTGACGTCGCCGAGGGCGAAAGAGGGAGTCGTCGTGTCCAGGCATGCGGCCATCATCGCGTGCAACCGCACCAGCAGCTCTGCTTTCCCACGAGCCTTCCGCTACCCGACAGACGACAGCCCTGCGGGCGGCGCTGGCTTCAGACGAGCCAGCTTGCGACGTAGAGGGAGACGGCGACGAGCATGACGAGTCCGGCTATACCTACGATGCGGAGTCTCGTCCGTCGGGGCAGTTCCTTGCCCTGGCTGTACTTGATGCCGATGTAGGCGAGCAAGCCAAGCGCCACGAAGAGCAGCGGCGAGAAAGCGAGGCGAAGCGCCTCTGAGGTCGTCATGGTGCATTCTCTCGCACCTCGGGTACGCAGTTCCGGACGGTGCCCGGTAGGGGATCGGCTACTGCGTCGCCTGAAGGTGCAGCCTCGTGCGCTTTCCGGGCATTGGGTCGAGTCGGAGAGCAGGTCCGCGCCGGTGATGTCGACCCTTCTAGTTAATGGTCGTTCCTGCGGTGAAGGAGGTGGTGCGTCTGGTGGTGATGAGTCTCCAGCTCCTCGAGCCCAGGATGAAGGCAAGGAGCACAAGGCAGGTCGGGACCAGGAGCCAGGCGACCCCGCTCGTCCAACCGATTCCGATGCCGTCTGGCCCGGAGAAGGCGGTGACGTCGACAAGGGCGAAGGTCGCATTCGCCTTCGCGGGCGCGAGGTTGTCGACGGCTGCGAGCATGCCCCCGGTGAAACATAGGAACAGTGCCCACCAGACGGCTAGAGCGGATGCGGCAGTGACGATCCCGATCGACCACAGGGGCCTTGGGGGTGCGTCGTCGCCATAGCGGGTGGCCAAGGCCGAGGGTGCGCCAAGATCTGCAAGGGCAAGCTTTACTCCGCGAAGGTCTGTGCTGACCTCATCGCGGAGCGACCGGACCGCGTCTTTGCGGTCGCGTCCGGCCAGCTTGCCCTCGAGATGCCATTCGAGTCTCAGGATGAACATGTCGAGGCGCGTCTGGTCGGACGTTGAGAGCTTGGGTCGCTTTGTGGGGGTCATGCGTGATCTCCTCATGCATCGGTGACTTGGTCGATCGCTGCGGTGATCTGTCGCCATCGTTCTGCGGCTTCGTCCCTGGCGCGTTCTCCGGCCGGCGTCAATCTGAAGTACCTACGAGGTGGGCCGTTCGTCGATGCGGCTGTGCGGGACGCCACGAGGTCCTCGCGTTCGAAGCGTGTCAGTACGGGGTAGACCAGGCCGGTGCCAGCCTCAATGTCGATAGCGGCCAGGCGCTCGACGAGTTCGTAACCGTAAGACTCACGCTGACCGATGAGAGTCAGCATCAACAACGGCAACGCTGCTCTTAGCGCTTGTGCCTCTTGGCGTGCCTCTGCTCTTACCACGGTAGTAGTGAATCAAAACTACTGATGAGGCGCAACCACGGATTGTCAGTGGCCACAGCCTTCACCCCCTCGCGCGATCGCCGTGCCCGGTAGGGGATCGGCTATAGGTGTGGCGCTTGTGCCGCCGAGCATCGCGCAGAAGGGGCTGGTGCCGCCCGGTTCACTCGGGTGTCGCGGCCGCGGTCTTGACAAGTGCCCGCAGGATCGAAGTCTCGACGGCTCCCAGGACTCGAGCGCTCACGCGGCCCTCAGGGTCGAGGACGAAGGTCGCCGGGGTCGCATTTGGGGCCGTCGTACCGGCGAATGCGAGCTGGACGTTGCCGGTGTTCGCGTCGATGGCGGTTGGGTAGGTGACGTCGACGTGTCTCTCTGTGTCTATCGCGGGGTTGCGGGCGACGCGTGGTGGCCGAGTGGCATCTAGTCATCTTCAGGTGTGTGGATTGATCAATCCGCTTTCATAGGCGACGACGACGAGCTGGGCTCTATCGTGTGCTGAAACTTTGGTCATGATCCGGTTCACATGGGTTTTGGCCGTGTGGGGGGAGATTGCTAGCTGATCAGCTATCTGGCTGTTGCTCGAGCCGTGGGCGACGAGCACCAGGACCTCTCGTTCCCGGTCGGTCAGGGACGCCAAATGGGGAGAGCGCTGGTTGGCGGCCTGGTCGGTCTTGCGGTCTTGGCCGGCGTCGCCCTGGATGACTTGCTGCACGAGACTGCGTGTTGCGTTCGGTGAGAGGGCGGTGTCCCCGTTCCTGACCGTCAGGACGGCGGCGACAATCTCGTCGGGTTCGGCACCCTTGCCGATGAAACCATCGGCGCCGGCCCTGAGTGCTGCGACGACGTTGTGGTCTTCCTCGAAGGTCGTCAATATCAGGATTCTCGTGCTGGCCAGGCTCTCGTCCGCCCTAATATCGGCGGTGGCGGTGATTCCGTCCTGTTGAGGCATGCGAATGTCCATGAGGACGACGTCTGGGTGCAGTTTCCTTGAGAGCTCCACGGCCTCGGCACCGTTGGTGGCGTGGCCGATGACGTCGACGTCGGGATGCGCGTCGAGGATCTCCGTGACCGCCAACCGGATGGGGGCCTGGTCGTCGGCGATGAGCACGGTCGTCACGGGCCGGCCTTTGCAGAGCGCGGCTGTGGCGGGGGTGAAGTAAGTGGCAGAACTGCCCGCGCCGTCCAGGCGTTGTTCTCCGCATCGGGCCCGGCGGTGAAGCGTCCTCGTGAAGCAGCAACCCGTTCATGAATGCCTACTAGGCCGTATCCCGTTGCTGGGGAGGAGCGTGCGCCTGCTTCGGGCAGGGGATTCGTCACAGTCACCGCGACTTCATGCGGCTGAATGGTGAGGCGTACATTCGTGGTGCTACCGGTTCCGTGCTTGTGCGCATTGGTGAGGGCTTCCTGGGTGACCAGGTAGGCGACCGCCCCGACGGCGGTGTCACGGGTCAGGTCGACATCACCGTCGACGTCGAGGGAGACCTTGTGTCCTGAGTCGCGGAAGGCCTGAACGAGCGCGGGCACACGGTCCAGCCCTGGTCGCGGTGCTCGGGCGGCATCGTCGTCGTCATTGCGAAGAACCTCCAGGAGGGCACCGATGTCGTGGAGAACGGTGCGAGATGCCGACCTAATGGTTGTCAGTGCCTCCTGCGCCCTCTTGGGTCGGGAGTCCATCGCCGAGCTCGCCACCCCGGCGTTCAAGCTGATCACCGCTATCTGGTGGGCCACGGTGTCGTGGAGGTCGCGGGCGAGGCGAAGCCTCTCCTCTGTCACGCGGCGCTGCGCTTCGACGTCTCGACTCTGCTCGGCCTTCAGCGCACGGTCTCTGATTGCTTCGATGAACTCCCTACGGGACCTTGTGGCGTCTCCTCCGGCGGCCGCGAGAGCGATCATCAACCCGAGTTGCAGTCCGCGCGGGTCGAGAGCATTCCCGCTCTCGGCATAGGCCGCCGCAGGCATCAGTGCGATCACGGTGACGACAGTCACCATGACGGCGCCTCGCCTTGCGAATCGGTTCGACGCTCCGAACACCGCGACCAGGAGCGCGATCAGGGGACCGAGCGCGAAGTCGCCTCCAGCGAAAGCCAGAGATGCCAAGAGGCCCGCACATGCCGCAACGCTGGCGACGGGATGATGCCGTCGGGCAAGAAGAACCACCGCAGGCAGCCCCGCCGCCACCACCTCCCATGCTTCACCGGGCTCGATGCCGGTCTCGCTGGAACGGACCTGCAGAGACACCACGAGGCAGAGGAGAACAGTCCCGGCAGCGAGCACCTCGCGGACCACGAGCGCTCCTCGACGCCGATCAGGCCGCTGTGCGTCCGCCTCCCGGGCGATGAAGGGCTCACCGGTCATGGTCACAGTCTGCACTCGGAGAGACCAACGGTCGTCCCTCACAGTGGTGACGTGCGTACTGCAACTGCGGTATATGGAATCCCGCCGCGGGAGGACGCCATATGGCACGGATCTCGACAAGCTGAGAGAAACAGCGATCTCGCTACTTACTGAACCCGGAAAGCACACTCCCATGACCAGCACGACCATCTCCGACCGCTCGCCGAAATCGAAGTGGGTCGACTTCTTCCTCGGTCTGTTCCTCGGCGCCCTCGGAGTACATCGCTTCTACGAAGGCAAGATCACCACCGGTGTCATCTATCTCCTGACCCTCGGTGTCTTGGGCGCAGGGGTCGTTGCGGACCTGCTGCAGATCCTGCTCGGCGTCCGGGTCGACAAGCAGGGACGCCACATCGGTACGCACCGCCAGGCCCACCGGGGCGCAATCAAGGCCGCGAGCATCGTCGCGGGCATCGTCGTCATCGCCGTCGCGGCCGCGAGTTTCGTCCACTACAACAACAACAAGCCACTGATCCAGGACGAGGAGTACTACAGGAACACCGACGCCACTCTGCCTCAGGAAAAGACCTACGCCGGGCTCGGTCCCGAGAAAACTAGTGCCTACGACGCCCATCACGACGCCGACGACTTCACGACCTTCTACGTCGACTACCCTTCGGCCGTCCACGACAACGACAAGAAGTACCCCGTTGTCGTGTTCGCCAACGGCTCGAACGCCCCTGTGGCCCTGTACCGACCCATCCTGAAGCACCTCGCCTCATGGGGCTTCATCGTCGTTGGCAACGACGACGCCACCGCCGGCACCGGAGCATCCACATCCGCGACACTAGATTTCATCCTCGCCCAAGGAGCCGACCCCGACAGCGCCATCTACGACAGCATCGACACCGACCACATCGGGCTCGTCGGCGCATCACAAGGCGGCGCTGGCGCCCTCCGCGCCGCGACAGACTACGACAACAGCAGCAAGTTCACCTCCGTCTTCACACTCAGCGCCACCGCCCTGCCTCTCATTGCCGGTCTCCGACGTGACGGGATGAAGGACGACTGGACCTACGACCCCTCCAAGCTCACCATTCCCTACGCCGCTGTCGCAGGGACAGGGACCTTCGACTCCAAAGCGATCGCTCCTCTCGTCGACATGAAAGCCACCTACAACGCACTTCCCGAGGGTGTCCCTGCAGTCATCGCCCGCAGGAATGATGCCGACCACCCCGACATGCTGATCGACGCGGACGCCTACATGACCGCCTGGTTCCGGTACACCCTCATGGGTGACTCCGACGCCGCATCGGTCTTCATCGACCCCGAACCTGAACTGGCGCAGAACACTGATAACTGGCGCGACTTCGAGGCCAAGAATCTCTTCGACCCCAGCGTCTACAGCGAATGAGCGTCCGTTCAATCGAGGAACACACGCTGAGCTTCGAAGGGCCGGCGGGGTAAAGACCCTTTCTCGACTGCACGTGCACAGATGATCCTTCTACGAGACCTCCGCACTTCGGATAGTCTTCCGCAGCTGATGTCGACCACGATGCCGCATCGCCGTGTCCGATAGGGGATCCTCGACCGGGAGCGGCCGCCGTGCTGACTAGCCTTGATCGATGATGTCCCAGCTCAGTCAGCTTGCAGGTCTAGCCGCAGGGCTCTCGATCCTGACCTCGATCCTCGTCGTCATCGTCTTGGCGTTGGGTGCCTACGCCCTCGTCCTCACGATCAAGTTCCTTCGACTGCGTCACGAAAAAGACGGCTTGGACCGGAGCGTCGACGAGTCCCGATAGGCGATGGGCTCAGCGGTCGGAGTTCGTAGCTCTGCGTGAAACGCTGCGTTCCGCCAGCGCGCCCAAGAGGCCGCCGCCCACACCGCCGGAGACGGCGAAGGTACTCGCGATCTCTGCGAACAGAGGGATGACTGTCAAAGCAGTTAGCCAGGCGCCCGCGGCAGAGACCGCCGCCGCTACCGCCACGATCACGGGCAATCGAAGCCATATCGAGCCCTCGGCAACGAAGCCTCGCGCGAACAGAGCAGCAGCCCCAGTCGCGACACCCAACACAGCGCCGGCTGGACCGGTCGTGAGGAAGGCAAGGAGGGCAAAGCCGAACATCGTGCCTGCGCCGAGGATGCCATTCCTCCACCCGCCGGCACCCCCTCCCGCGATAGCCCCCACCGCAGCCGGCACCACAAGGGCCAGAACAAGGCCTCCCCAGAGGCCGGTCAACAGGTACAGCCGCGTTGGAGCGGGAGCAACCTCCACCGGACCCCACTCGGCACGGATAGCGTCGTCGATCTCGTTTCCTCCAGCCCCCATGTGTCCCGACGGTACTCCGAGGGAATGGATCCGAAGATCTGGAAACCGTCGCTCTGCTTGAAAGTTCGTTCATCACCCTGCAGCACGCGGGGTCGGGGTCGCCCGATAGGGGATCGCTCTCCGGCCCCTAGTCCGGTCGCGCTTCCCGCGGCTAGGCGACGACGGCGAAGCCGAGTGCTGCCACGGCGACGGACAGAACTGCCAGCACCAGCGGGGGCACGACCGGT
>Ga0265798_10009817_pt1 | contig 11901 bp, 8 predicted proteins | sample P3T30metagenome_FD_192430 | JGI IMG/M metagenome (GOLD analysis project Ga0265798, IMG submission 192430) | Plant litter microbial communities from East Loma Ridge, Irvine, California - P3 T30 | ecosystem: Environmental > Terrestrial > Plant litter > Unclassified | place: USA: California... | reverse complement strand
ACTACAGGTGCGAGCGGCTGTGCTGAACCGCTTCACTCGGCTGGGTACGCCGATTACGATCCCAGTGTTATAAAACGAGCCACAAATAGCGTCAGCTCGGCCTTCGCCCGATTTGCTCAACAAAGCCCATCCTCTTCGACTTTTTCCGCTTCTTGTATCCGCCCCATACTGCGCAGTTGTTCTGCGGTATTTTCGCCGATGTCTGGCATTCGACGAGCATCCAGCGCTGCAATCTGTTTTTGAGCCACGCCAATGCCGTGTTTCAAAAAGCCACTTTTGATGTCTTCGATAGCTTGTGCCACTTCCAGCTTGCGTTGGTTATCGATACCTTCGCTGTCCTTTTTCTTAAGAAGCTGTTCTATTGGCTGTAGTGCATCATTCCTGAAATCATTGAGTTCCTGGGTAATACCGATATGGTCGTAGATGACGAAGCTTGCAGCGCCACGCGCGCGCATGTTCAGGTAAAGCGGCTGCAGCCGATCCGCAACGGGTTTGTTGTCGTTTTTACCCAAACCGGGATAAGCGGATGGGGCCGGTCGGAACAGGTTGTTTTTAAGACTGCGGCTTAGCGGTGAATTCCATTCCTGCGCCCCTTGGTTGTGTAGTATCCACTCCGTGGTGTGCTTGTGCGTTTCGTCAGCCAACATTGCATGCGGCTGCTTGGTTGTGCCAGCCAACCATGCCTTTGGATTGAAAATCTGCATCTTCCCCTTCTTGACCATGTCCATTGGGTCTTTCTTGTATTCCTCCAGCTTGCTCATGGTTATGGGACTGGGTGTAAACAGAAAGTAGACTTTTTCGATTTCGCTGGCGTGCTCGATGGAGATCATCGATGCGTCGATGCCGCAGCTGTCGGGCGCGCAGGTGAATTCGATCCTGGTCTGCGGCGGAGCGTCCACCGGGAACTTGTAAAGATACGCGTCTTCGGTAACTAAATAGCCTTCCCAGCTTTTGATGCCCTCCCGGTCGATCAATACGTACAGATAGCCCGATCGCAGCATCGCCGGAACATACTTGCCATGCGAAAGGGCCAGATCGCTCACACCCTTGCCGAGGCTAGACGGCAGCGCCGGTATTGCGCTTAATGCCGTCATTTCGTCAGCGAGCGCCACGCTGTAACGCAGAGGCAAAATCATCAACCCTTTTTTGTCGCAGAATTTGCAATCTTTTTTCATCGGGATTTGTGTTCGCAGGTGTTATGCATGGCGGGCGGCCGGAGATAGAAGCGCGATACCATCGGCTTCCAGAACGTCTTTCAGTGGGAAGGCGCGTTCCCGCACCAGTTGCAGTGCCCGCAACCATTGCGGCTTGCGCAGAATGTCTTCGCCGAGACAGACAACGTGGCAAGCCAGCGTGGCGCGGTTTTCCTTGGTTGACAATCCGTAGGCATAGGCGATCTTCAAGGCCGCATGTAGCGCAGGTTCGGTCCTTTCGTCCAACGTGTAACCCCCCTGCCATAGCAGGTTCAATGCGAGGTTGAAGGTTTCGATCTCCTGCAGGGCTTCCAATTGAGCGCTGCTGAGGCTCATGCGAACGTAAGCAGGTTTATCGGGTAAGGGGCCGTAGTCTTGCACCTTGAGGACGATGCGCCTGTCGCTCCAGTGCAGATAGCACCAGTAGTCTATGCCGTTGAGCAGTTGTGCCATTTCCATCGGCAGAAGCAGACGCGGCAGATGGTGCATGACACGCGGATCGAAGAACCGGAAGAAAACACGGTTGCCGGTCTTGATGCGAAGGTCGAGTTGGCGGGTCAGGTGTCTGACAAGCTTGTTACATGGCAGATGGCTGAACAGGATGGCGCAAATCGCTTGCCCTTGTCCTGGGCGTTGCGTTTCCTCTGCAGCTTGGGCGAGAAAGCTTGCGATGAGGCTCGATGCGTCACCAGACAGGCGTACCAGAAGCGGTGCCTCATCGGGCATCGTCATGAAAAGAGGATCGGTCAGCGGCAGACGCTCTGTCACGTGGTCTTCCAGCGCTTCGAGTTCTTCGCGCAAAGGAAAGCCCCGCATCCGGTCGATGAGGATGTCGCAGTGGCCATATTCTTCCAAATGCGCTTGGAAGGATGGGTCGAAGTAGGGGGCGATAACGGGGGCCGAGAATGACATGGAAGCCTTATCGTTCTACAACGGCGGCACCGGCGTCACTAGCGCCGGATAATTGCATCTTGCAAGGTTTGGCCGTCCCGGTAGGCAAGGTCAACGACGTGCTGCCGTTGGCCGGTCCCGCCAAGTCATAGTCAGTCGCCTTGAGCGATAAGGGGCCAGGGTTGTGGATATCGATCTGGTCGCCCACATGGATCAAGCCTCCTTCGCCCTTGATCCACACTCCTTGCTCCGCTTCGATGATGTATTTCCCCTTTGTCTTGAACACGATATGACCGTTCGACTCGACGAGATATTGCCCAGCCAGCGTGCGCTGCAGCATGTCGCCTTTGGCGACGGTAGTGTTGAACGTATATTTGACGTTGGCTTTGCCGCCTTCGATAAACAGGCTGGCCGATTCGCCGATGTTGTGGACCCAGCGCCGCCCGGTTGTCTGGTTCATATCGCGTTGCGCGATCTGGTCCAGGTTGCTGTTGGCGGCAACGGTCACGCTGCTCTGGCTGGTCAGTGCCGTGCCATCAGTTGAGCCAAGCATGAGGATGCCCTGCTGGCCGTGCTGCTCGCCTCGGCCGCCGTTCCCTTCCGGGTCCGTATTCCATCCCCGCTCCAGGTTGTCGACCGCTTCTTTTAACTGGGTTTGATGGCCGCTCTTGGAACGCGGGCCGGGTCTGCTGTCCTCCTCGACCAGCGTGTTGTCGCGCCCCGTTTCCGGCAAGTGGGCTTCGACTTCGGCTGCATAATCGCCTTGGCGCTGCACTTGGTCGAGCGCTGCGGTAAGCACCTGGATAATGGCGTCGCGCATCAGTTGCCGTCCGCCGCCGCTTTTCTGTTGCTCTGTTGTCAGCAGTAGCGAGCATGCCCGCAATACGCCGGCCGCTTCGCTCGCGATTTCATAGCCTTCGCCTCGTGGTTCGGCGTGACCGTCGGATCGCGGAGTCGTCAAAAATCCCAGGTTGAGTTCGCTATGGCGATGTTCGCTTGCCAGCTGCGCACTGATCTGGCCGGTGGTATCGTCCAGGCGCAGCTGGTTATGGCGCTGGCCTTGCAACTCCTTGCTTAGCAAGCCGGACAGCGCTTTGTTGCCCGGCAGGCTGCCCTTGCGGCTGAACTTCGGCGGCAGGGCGCGGCTGTTGTATGCGCTGTGCACCGCAACTGGTCGATCGCAATCGCCGTTGATGAACTGGATCAGAACTTCATCGCCGGCCCGGGCCAAAGAGATCATGCCGTAGCCATCGCCAGCGAAAGGGGCGAGCAGACGTATCCACGCCGAGTCGCGCGCAGTGCCGGAAGCACCTGCGCCATTCGCGTGGGCGTGATCTTCGACCGTACACTCCAGGAAACGTACTTTGACGCAGCCCACTTCATTGCAGGTGATTTCTTCGCCTTCGTCCGTGACCACGATGCCAAACATGGGCGGCGCCGGCGGCAAGTCCGTGCGCGGATCGTAGGACGGGACAATCGGGATGCCGCGCCGCAAGCAGGTGAAGCGGTTGCTGTAGCGCGCGTTGCGCTCGCCGTTGGCCTGCTCCAGCGCCGCCGTGCTGAAACCGGCCACGGACATGGTGTCCCAGCCATTGAGGCCGAACAAGCGCCGCGCCTTGTCGCTAAGGGTCTTGGGAAGATTGTTTTCCGCAGTAACGTGTAGTTCGGTGATAACGAATTCGCGTTCCGCGAGTGGGTGACTGTCGATTTCCGCGTGTCCGCTCATGCAAAACGATGCGCCAACGCAGGCGCTGCGCTGGTCGGACTCGGCATAAAACTGCTTGCTTTTATACTCGTGATGCTCGATGCGTAAGCGAGTCAGGTAGCGGAAATCCGCGCTGTCGTCGCCCACATGCGGCGAGTCGAGCCGGCTGTCGCTAAGTGCGGCGGCGCACTGGTTGCCGAGCGCGCCTTGGTCGAGCAGAGTCGGGGCGATGTAGGTATCCATGCGCGCCGTCTTGTAATCCCAGCTGTGGCGGGTAATGTTGCCAGGGGCGAGGCTGCGCGTCGCACTCCAGGCAGTGATGCTGTCAGCCTGTTCAGTACCGTCGGCGCGATGGTAGCGCCACGCGGGCTGCGCGGGTTTGGGCAACTTCCAGGCGTCATCGCACAGCACCAGTACATGGCGAAGCGGAAGATCGCTACCGTCGTCCTTGGACTGGTCGGGGCGGATGAACCAGGCAATCCCGCGCCGACGCAACAGGCGCCGGACGAAGTGACTGTCGCTTTCGTTCGCCTGCATCGTAAATGCCCTCGCCGGATGATTGGCGGCCGTTACGCCGGACATGTCGAAGTCGAAAGTGCGAGCAAGGACCGGATTGACTTGGCGCCATTCAGTCAGGAGACGCCGGACAATGTCGACTTCGCTCATATTGAGGAAGACGCGCTTGTTGATGCGCAACTCCATCAAGGCCAGGGCATCGCGTACCACCAGTTCATAAGTGGCGAACCCGCCGTCGCTTTGGCCTTCGGCGGCACTCTGGACGATGCCGCAGACCGAGCGCAGGTTGCCTTCTGCGGTAACGAACTGCACTTCCGCTGGCACCGCAATGAATTGCTTGAGGGGGAGGCCGACGTGGGTGGATACACAGTACAAGCGGTATTCAATCCCGTCGCCGCACATGGTTTCGACGCCAGTCACGCGCTGGACCATGAGAATGTCGTCGACCTCGGCAGCACCGTCTTCGGGAAACAGGCGCAAACGGATGGGACGGTTGGATTGCGTGAAACGATCTCTTGATGTGAATAGATCGAGCAGGTCCATGGAACTCCGTTTAAGTCGAATGGCGGGAAGGCTTAAAGCACAAAAGACGACATGGTCCGTTGCGCGCCATTAAAAGGTATTAATTTATTCGGTTGAAATATTTAGCAGGCACCGATCCTGTTAGGAAGCACGTGCCGTGTCATATATTTATAATTGTTTTGGCTTGTACTGGTAGCCTCTAAAATCAAATGCAACACTCTTTCCTGTAGAGTGTTGCGAGGCTTTTTTGCACAAATCAGCTGAAGTGCATAATTCCCAAAATTTAAACGGAATTACGGCATAACTACGGTCGTGGGCGTACCGAGTCGCGGCGCGTGGCTTCAAGGATGCGTCGATTCAGTCGAGCAGGCACGGCAGCATTGGACATTTTGTCAACAAGGAGACCGTTGACGAAGTGAATACGTCTACACGAATTTAGCCGCGAGTTGAGGATTGACGCTCAAGAGGTATCGGTGTGAGCGCAACGCACGCGATACCGGAAATGGATTGGATGCGAGGCTCTGTGAAGCTGAAAACAAAAACGCCGACCTGCGAAGGATCGGCGTTTTGTTTGCACTTTGTGATGCGTGCTGCATTCTTGGTGGCCCGGGGCGGAATCGAACCACCGACACAAGGATTTTCAATCCTCTGCTCTACCAACTGAGCTACCAGGCCAAGGCGGAGAAGTATAGCACGAAGTTATGAAAAGTCCATAGCTTCATGAGCGCTCGATGCGCAGGCGGGCGCGTTCCTCGTGCTGGCGGTCCAGCGCCAGGCGCGCTTCCTTGCGTCCCTTGGCTTCCTCGTAGCGGCGCTGCTCGTCCGGCGTAAACGGGCGCAGCGGCGGCACCGGGACCGGCTGCTTGTCGTCGCCGACCGCCACCATCGTGAAGAAGCAGCTGTTCACATGGCGCACTTCCTGGGTGCGGATGTTCTCGGCCAGCACCTTGATGCCGATTTCCATCGAGGTGCGGCCGGTGTAGTTGACGGCCGCCAGGAAGGTGACCAGTTCGCCCACCTGAATCGGCTGGCGGAAGGTCACCTGGTCCACGCTCATGGTGACGACATAGGTGCCGGCGTAGCGGCTGGCGCAGGCGTAGGCGACCTGGTCGAGCAGTTTGAGGATGTGCCCGCCGTGGACGTTGCCGGAAAAGTTGGCGGTGTCCGGCGTCATCAGGACCGTCATGGTGAGTTGGTGGGCGGGCAGGTTCATGGCAAACTCGTCAATGATGAAAAGAAATATGAGCTAGTCTAGCGCGTCCCGACCATACCGCGCACGGAAGCATGCAATTTGTCGGGGTCGTAGCCGACGCCGTCCTTGAACACGATCTCGACGTTCTCGATGTCCTGGATGCGCGTGTTGGGGTCGCCGTTGATCACGACCAGGTCGGCGTTCTTGCCGGCTTCGATCGTGCCGATGCGGTCCAGCTTGCCGAGATAGCGGGCGCCGTTGGCGCTGCCAATGCGGATCGCCTCCACCGGCGTGAAGCCGGCTTCGACCAGCAACTGGATCTCGCGCTGGTCGCCAAAGCCCGGCAGGACGCCGCCGTTGCCGGTCGGGTCGGGCCCGGCCAGCAGCAGGCCGCCGGCGCGGACAAACGCCACTTCGAACGCCATCTCCTTCTTCAGCGCCGCTTCCAGCTTGGCGGCGCGTTCCGGCGCCGCCGCCGCCGCGGCGCGCGCGGCCAGGTGGCTGCGCAGCGATTCGGCCGACATCAGCGCTTGCTGCTTGCGCGAGAGCAGGGGACGGGTGGCGACGAACGCTTCAAACACCGGCAGCGTCGAGGTGATCGCGACCTTCCTGTCCACCAGCTCGCGGATCAGGCTTTGCACCTGCGGGCTGCTCACCTCCAGCTTTTCCCAGGAAGCCGAAATGGCGCCGCCGCCCGGGCACACGTCCTTCTTGCGGTCCGCGACGAATTCGGAATCGGTGAACACCGGGCCATGTTCGAGGTCGTCGATGCCGAGCGCCGCGGCCTGGCGGTAGTCGACCGAGCACAGGTGGCCGGTCAGCTTGGCACCGCGCTTGTGCGCTTCGTCGATGGCGGCGCCCAGCACCGCTTCCGGGATGTTCATGTAGGCCTTGAACGAGGTCGCGCCTTCGCCGGCCCAGAACGCGACCGTGCGCCGCGCCTGTTCGCTGGCGTCGAGTGCCGTCATCTGCGGGAAGGTGCTGGCCTTGCCCTCGAGGTAGGGGCCGGTGACGTCCAGGTGCGGACCCGGGATCTGGCCGGCGTCGATCAGGCGCCGGATGTTGAGGTCGGTGTAAGGCTCGACGCTGCCGGTGGTGCGCATCGTGGTGACGCCGGCGGCCAGGTACATGCGCGGCGCCGAGAAGGCGATCTCGGTGACGAAAAAGCCGGGCGGCGGCAGCTTGCCGTCTTCGTCGGAATGCAGCGACGCCGTGTACATCAGGTGGTTGTGCATGCCGACCAGGCCCGGGATCACGGTGCGTCCGCGCAGGTCGAGTACCTTGGCGCCGGCCGGGATGGCGGCGCTGCCGTCCAGGATGGCGTCGATGCGGCCGCCGCGCACGATGATGGTGCGGTCCTCGCGCGCGGGTGCGCCGGTGCCGTCGATGACGCGCACGTGGGCCAGCGCCAGCAGCGGCGCTTCGGCCTTGATGTACTTGCGCACTTCGGGGCCGAAGCTGGGCGTTTGCGCCGCGGCGGCGCCGGCCAGGACCAGGGCCAGGCTGGCCAGCATGCGTGTCTTGATCATCGTTGCGAACCCATCGTTATCAAAACCCCATGCTGACACGGAAAACCCGGCCAGGCAATCGCCGCCGCGGCCGAGATGGCGGAAAGCCGCTTCTGCTAGGATGCCGCCATGGCTATCCTTCTCGTCCCCGGCTTCATGGCCGATGAAACCCTGTGGCGCGACATGACGGCGGCGCTCGAGCGCTTCGGTCCAGTCATGCACGCTGATCTGCGCCACGACACCTCGGTCGAGGCGATGGCGCGCCGTACGCTGGCGTCGGCGCCGTCTTCCTTCCTGCTGGTCGGTTTTTCGATGGGCGGCTACGTGGCGCGCGACATCGCCCGCTTGGCGCCGGAATACGGCAAGCGCGTCGAAGCGCTGGTGCTGATCGCCACCTCGACCCGCCCCGACACCCCGTCCATGCGCCAGAAAAAAGGCGCGGTCGGCCACGCGGCGCCGTCGATCGCCTTCAGCGGCTTGAGCCGCACCGCAGTGGCGAGCTCGCTGCACCCGAAGCAGCGCGACAACCTGGAGATGATCGAGCGCGTGCGCGCGATGGGCATGCGCCTGGGCGGCGAGGTGTTCCGGCGCCAGTCGGTGCTGGACCGGCCCGGCGACATCGAGCGCCTGATTGAGATCCGCTGTCCGACCCTGGTGATTGCTGCGGCCCAGGACCAGTTGCGCAGCCTGCGGGAAGCGCAGGAGCTGCAGGCCGGCATCCCGGGCGCGGAGCTGGTGGTGATCGAGGACGCCGGCCACATGATCCCGATCGAGGCGCCGGACCGGCTGCTCGAGGTGATCGTGCCCTGGCTGGAAGGGCAGGCCGGGAGCGCCCAATAAAAATGGGCCGGACAGCATCGCCATCCAGCCCATCAAATCATCAAACCGTGATCACGCCCGGTTCAGGATCCGGCTGATCGCCGCCGACACGCCCTGGCCGTAGGCCGGATCGGCTTTCAGGAAGTGGCCGATCTGGCGGTCCTGGGTCGCGGCATCGGCCTGGCTCAGGGCGCCTGCGATGTTGTCGATCAGGTTGCGCTTGCCCTCATCGCTCAAGAGGCGGAACAGGTTGCCGGCCTGGGTAAAGTGATCATCGGTGGCGCGGGTGTCGTAGCGGCCCGCCACGCCTTCCACTTGCCAGCCGGCGTCGCCATGGCCGAAGCCGCCCGCGGCCGGCATGGCGCCGTTCTGCACAGGGTCATAGTTCTGCGCCGCGCCGCCGTTGGCGATTGCCATTCCACCGTCGCGCTGCTGGTTGTGGAAGGGGCAGCGCGGACGGTTCACCGGCAGGTGCTGGTGGTTGGTGCCGACGCGGTACAGCGCGGCGTCGTGGTAGGCGAACAGGCGCGCCTGCAGCATCTTGTCCGGGCTGTAGCCCAGGCCCGGCACGATGTTCGACGGCGACAGCGCGGCCTGCTCGACGTCCTGGTGGTAGTTGTCCGGGTTGCGGTTCAGTTCCAGGATGCCCACCGGGATGCGCGGGAACTCGCCCTGCGGCCATACCTTGGTCAGGTCGAACGCGTCCCAGCCGGTCCTGGCTTCCCAGGCGGCGCGCTGTTCGTCGTCCATGACCTGCATCTCGACGCTCCAGCGCGGGAAGTCGCCCGTGGCAATCGCATTGAACAGGTCGCGCTGGGCGTAGTCCGGGTCGGTGCCGGCCAGGCGCACCGCTTCCGCCGCGCTCAGGTTCTTGATGCCCTGCTGGGTCTTGAAGTGCCACTTGACCCAGTGGCGCTGGCCTTCGGCGTTGACCAGGCTGTAGGTGTGGCTGCCGAAACCATCCATGTGGCGGTAGCCGTCCGGGGTGCCGCGGTCCGAGAACAGGATCGTCACCTGGTGCAGGCTTTCCGGGGCGCGGCTCCAGAAGTCCCACATCATCTGGGCGGACTTCAGATTGGTCTGCGGATCGCGCTTCTGGGTGTGGATGAAGTCCGGGAACTTGATGCCGTCCTTCAGGAAGAAGGTCGGCGTGTTGTTGCCGACCAGGTCCCAGTTGCCGTCTTCGGTATAGAAGCGCAGCGCGAAGCCGCGCGGATCGCGCTCGGTGTCGGCCGAGCCTTTTTCGCCGCCCACGGTCGAGAAGCGCAGGAAGGTCTCGGTCTGCTTGGCCACCGCATTGAATAATTTGGCGCTGCTGTAGCGGCTGATGTCGTGCGTGACGGTGAAGATGCCGTAGGCGCCCGAACCTTTGGCGTGCACCACGCGCTCCGGAATGCGTTCGCGGTTGAAGTGCTGCAGTTTTTCGATCAGGTGAAAGTCCTGCAGCAGGACCGGGCCGCGCGGGCCGGCGGTGATCGAGTTCTGGTTGTCGACGACGGGAATGCCGGAAGCGGTGGTGAGTTGGCGCATGGTGTCTCTTTCTAAGGTCGAATGATTTGCTATTGAATGTTTTTATCCGATAGCCGATGTCTATCTATTCGCCATGGTAGAGCTTCAGGCGGATCCAGGCAAACTATCAATTTATATGGAAGAGATAGAGAGAATTAATTTACTGATGCGGCATTCTTACAGGTAGCCTATTGCTTAAATTCATCATAATTTACCCAAAAGAAACTAGGCAGACCCCATGAATATCGTTTCCGGACCGCCCGGCGCCCTGCAATTGTCGGAACTGATTGGCGCACTCAGCTATGCGCTCGACATCACCGAGGGCCAGCCGCCCGGCCACTGCGTGCGCTGCTGCTGGATCGGTACCCATATCGGTCGCCGGATCGGCTTGCCCGAAGACCAGTTGTGGGAGCTTTACTACACTTTGCTGCTGAAAGACCTGGGCTGCAGCAGCAACGCCGCGCGCATCTGCGAGCTCTACCTGACGGACGACCTCGACTTCAAGCGCGACTACAAGACCGTCGGCGACAGCCTGCCGCAGGTGCTCGGCTTCGTGCTCAAGCACACCGGCCTGAAGGCCGGCCTGGCCGAGCGCTTCCGCAGCGTGATGACGATCCTGCGCGACGGTCCGGAAATCGCGCGCGACCTGGTCGCCACCCGCTGCCAGCGCGGCGCCGAGATCGCGCGCCTGCTGCGCTTTCCGCAGGGCGTGTCCGACGGCATCTATTCGCTGGACGAGCACTTCAACGGCAAGGGCAAGCCCGCAGGCCTGGCGGGCGAGGCGATTCCCGTGTATGCGCGCATCGCGCTGCTGGCCCAGGTGATCGACGTGTTCCATACCGGGGGCGGCAGCAGGGCGGCGCTCCAGGAAGTCAAGGCGCGGAGCAGCCAGTGGTTCGACCCGCAGCTGGTGGCCGCCTTCGAGGACGTGGCGCGCTCGAGCGCCTTCTGGGACACCCTGGCCAGTCCCGGCATTGACGCCGCCGTGGCCGCGCTGCAGCCGGATGGGCAGGGCCGCCAGCATGCGCTGGACGACGGCTACCTGGACGACATCGCCGCCGCCTTCGGCCAGGTGGTCGATGCCAAGAGCCCCTACACCAGCGGCCACAGCGAAAGGGTGGCGCTGTACACCGACATGATCGCCGAATCGCTCGGGCTGTCCGGGGAGCGGCGCCGCTGGCTCAAGCGCGGCGCGCTGCTGCACGACGTCGGTAAACTCGGCGTCAGCAACAGCGTGCTGGACAAGGCCGGCGCCCTCGACCGCGCCGAGTGGGACGCGGTCAAGCTGCACGCCGCATTCACCGAGACCATCCTGGGACGCATCGGCCCCTTCCGTGAACTGGCGGCCATCGCCGGCGCCCACCACGAACGCCTGGACGGCACCGGCTACCCGCGCGGCCTGGCGGCGGACGCGATCGGCATCGAGACGCGCATCATCACCACCGCCGACATCTTCGACGCCATCACCGCGGCGCGCCCCTACCGCGGCGCCATCCCGGTGCCGCAGGCGCTCGACATGATGAAGAAGACCGTCGGCAGCGCCCTCGATCCGGACTGCTTCGAGGCCCTGGTGCGCGCCGTCGACCGGGTGCCGCTGGCGCTCGCCGCCTGAGAACAGATTGCGACAAATGTTAAAAATATCGCATAAATATGCCTAAAATTTTTAATATTTATGTCGTGCGCCACGTGATAAAGGTTTATGATGTTTCCTTAAATCATCAAATATTGCTTTATCTGCAGGCTTGCGGGCATCCATGACATCCTCCACCACCCTGAAACTGTCGGAACTGATCGCGTCCCTCAGCTACGCCCTCGACATCACCGAGGGCCAGTCGCCCGGCCATTGCCTGCGCTGCTGCTGGGTCGGCATGCAGATCGGACGCCAGGCCGGGCTCAGCGAGGAACAGTTGTGGGAGCTGTACTATGTGGTGCTGCTGAAGGACCTGGGCTGCAGCAGCAATGCCGCGCGCATCTGCGAGATGTACCTGACCGACGACCGCAATTTCAAGCGCGACTGGATGCTGGTCGACGACAGCCTGCCCAAGG
>Ga0265798_10009816_pt1 | contig 11901 bp, 8 predicted proteins | sample P3T30metagenome_FD_192430 | JGI IMG/M metagenome (GOLD analysis project Ga0265798, IMG submission 192430) | Plant litter microbial communities from East Loma Ridge, Irvine, California - P3 T30 | ecosystem: Environmental > Terrestrial > Plant litter > Unclassified | place: USA: California... | reverse complement strand
CGGTGACGCTAGATGAGGAGAGTTTAGTGCAGCATGGTGCACGAGGGAGTGGCTGATCTTTTGGTTTGAGCGGTTGCTGGCTGGCAAGCATGAGCTGGTTCTCTGTTTTGCTGGGGGGAGCTTAATTTCCATGGGTCTAGACTTCACTTACCTTTCTCCTCTTCTTCCCTACCTTCCACTAGAAGTCCTCGTAGAAGATTGGGAATGGATAAAACCCACGGCGTTCACGACGACGAGATTCTAACACTCGTCCTGTCAGGCAGAGCAAAGCACAGTAATGTTTGAAGAGGTGAGGGTAAGGATTGACACATGAATCCGAGGTTATCTAACAAAAGCCGCAATATCTTCCAGTGAAAAAACGCCAGATTTCCCCTGTTCCGACCCGTGTCATATCCAGACCGCCGAGAAACAGAACATGAAAGCGAAAAATCCGGCTTCCAGCAAAATCGTGCTTCGATCTCAAATCGCGTGCAGGAAAAAAAAAGCAAAAAGGTTCGGCGCTGGGGACCGAGGAGGAAAAAAAACAGCTGGTTCATCCAAATAATCGTGTCGTGGCGTGGCGTTGGAGTGTGATCTCGCACTGCTACTGCTGTTGTGCATGCTGTGCGGGAAGAGGGAAGGAGAGAGAGGTATGTTTTGGGACCTTTTGGTGAGTCGAAATCAACGAGTCTGCGGGTCTCATCATCGCTGGGCACGTCCGGCTTCGAGATCGCCGGGAGTTGTGCCGATGACCTCTGGCACACCGTGTGTTGCGTCAGGCTGCTGCTGACCAGAACGTCGTCCGAACGTAGGCATAGCAGGGAGTGTGCTGCGCCAGCCTCCATTTGTGGCCGCCGGAGTTGACGAAGGTGTGGGCTGGGTGGCGACTGCAGCGTCCTGTGCGCGCTGTCTGCGCTCCGCACGGGTCGGTCGAGTGTTGTAAGGTTGCTGTGTGGGATCTTGGGGTGGTGATGCGCTGAAGAAGAAACCGCCGCGAGGGCCGATGAATCGTGAGCGGAATGGCATACCGCGGGTGCTCATCCATGCGGATTGCGGTGGTTGAATGACTTCTCCCCGAGCACCTCCATTGCGACGGCCAGCTGAGTTCTGTTCTTCCCCTTCTGGTCGAGGCTTGGGCACGTAATAGTCGGCTTTACAGAGTGGACAGCAGGCGCGGCGGCTCGTCAGCCAGGGGTCGACACAGGCTCCGTGGAAAGCGTGGCCGCAGGTCAGGCCTCGAATGTCGTCGTCGTCCTCGAGTGTGTCGATGCAGATTGCGCAGGTATCGCCGGGAGCGCTCATCAGCTCTGGAGCGGCGGCGGTCCTGATAGGGTCGTCTTCGTCCTCGTCCTCTGCCAATGAATTGCGGCGGTCCTTTTCGTTGAGAGTCGCCGTAGTGTCTGCCCGTTCGAGAGTGGTCGCAGTGTCTGTGTGCTTGTGCTGGCTTGTCGATGACTCCTGGCCTGACGACTCGGTTTGCGCGTGATCATTCCTTGCCATGTCGAGCGCTGTAGTAGGCGGGTGCTCTCCTGCGCTTGTCTCCTTGATGCTTGCGGCACGACTGGGCGGCGCAGTCACGCCACCAATGGCAGGCAGTCCCTCGGCCTCGCGCGAAGATCTCCATGTCTTGTACTTTGAAAGCGGGAATCGCTCGTTGACCTCCTCCATTGACATGAGCTTCTTCTCTCGTCTCCTCCTGTGGGGTCGCGGCATTTGCGCAAGGTCGATGGGCTCGCCATTCTCGTTTACTGCGCGCATTGCGCGATTACGCTGGTTGTAGCGGAAACAGTACTTGACGCCAACAATGATCCTGCGAGGGACATGTTAGCTATTGCGGCGATAACGCAGTACGACAAGTTCGGCATACCATAGGTTGGTGAAGACAACACCGAAACCGAGCGCGACAAAGAACAGTAGAGGCGAGTTGCCCGGTGTGCTGCTGTTCTTGCCTTCATTGGTGGCAGTAGGCTGGGCGCCCGAGGCGGTTCCTGATGGGTCGGACATGTCGAGTGGGCGATGTATGCAAGGATGTCACGTGCGGGAGGAGTCTCAATCAAGAGCTCCAGAAGTGAAAGAGAGATGTATGTCTTGTGGTGGCAAGACGATACAGATGGTGTGAGAGATACAGTATGCGACGAAGGCTCAGGCTGACATGCGGGCGGGTGGGCGAGAAGCCGTTTCGGAAACAACGGCAGAGACTTTGTGGCGACCACCGACTATGGATATTTGGCGGGCTTTGGTGTGAGTGAGAGTATGGCCTAGCGGGCGAGGAATAATGGTGTGAGAGCAAAGGCGGGAGACTCTATGACGGGTATGGCAAGTGGCAAGCGGTCTTGTCAATAATCCCTTTATCCAGAGGCCGACGGGTGTTGCGGGCTGCCTTCTCCTGGCTGACGGTGATGAGTATGGCTTCCGTTTCTTGCGTGTCCAGTGGTGTCGGGCGATAAGGCGTACGTCGAAGTTTGGATGGATGGAAGAAAAGAAAAGACGATGGGTTGGTGGAAGATAGGACTTCACGTTGTTGGTCAAGGCACTTGACTAGCAGTCTTGTTAGTGCGAAGAAGTGTCGCACTCTGTTCCCAGGACTGAGGTGTGGAGAGAGCGAGCGAGCGACGGGGAACCTCGCATCGCAATCGTGGAGCGCAGCAGCAGCTTGGCCCGAGCCACATCCACCAAACACCAAACCTCATGCACGACAACTACACCTGCAGTTCATGCAGAGAGGCAATTACAGAGTATCTGCCGTCTTCACTCTATACACGTGATATTAATCTAACACTGCTACTGGAAGTGAACGTCAGTCCATCACCACAGCAATATCCAGCCATCATCAAAATCCAAAACATCAAAATCCAAACGCTCCCAGCTACGGAACAACAATGGCTCAGACTTCGGCTCGGACTCACTCCCAGCAGCCACGAATCCTTGTTTCTTGGCTTTTCTTGAGCCTTTTGCGTCTCCTCCAACCTTATCTTCGTCACTGCCAGTCCCACATCACCAGACACGCCGTCGCCCACGCACTTCTCCGCAACCCCAATCCACCACCTCCACCTTTCTGCTGCCTCGACCAATCGTCATCGTCACTCTTCGGGACCACTTGCATCCGACTGGCTCTTGAGAGCTCGACGAGCTTCACAGAGAGAGACAGCAGCACTGTAGTAGTGGTAGTGAGGCTGAGAGCCGCGTGGTCGCCTGTCTAGTCCTGTGTGCTGTGCCTCCACACCGCACACAACTTTGCACACGACAGGCACTGTACAGCAGTAAGCAAAAAAGTGTCTTTGGTAGTGGTGCGAGCCTAGCAAGTGTAGCCCGTGGCCGAAAAGGTCCGACTGGTCAGACTCCGATCTCACCACTACTCGATCGCTTTTTTGTAGTTGGTAGGCGAAAATGCACTACTGCAGGCCGCGGGGCGGAGGCGTGCGGACTGCGATCTTTTTTGTCCAACCTCCAAGAAACGAATTATGCGAGCGAGCGGGAAAAGGCTGGGCCAAGTAAGGCTGGCCTGGCGAGGCGAGGCGAGGCGATTGTTCTTTATCGGCAAAGGTCAGCTCAGCTCAGCTCAGCGACTGAAGTTATTTGCTTGGATGTGTGTCGTGTCATGCTTTGGTGTACATAGTAGACAGGTGTTTTCAAATCACCTTCTTTGCCTTCGTATCACCGCATGCGCCCACTGCTGTACTGTAGTCATCGCAATAATAATCCTTATGTTTGCAATGCATTTTTGCTCGCAACGCATGTAGTTCCGCAGCAACTCGAGAGCGCCGCCAGATCGATCCTTCACCTTTTGTTCATCTTTCGCGTAGACAAATGTCCGAAGTTACGCGGCATGCATTGAGGATTGCACTACGGTTGTACATATCGGCTTGCTCGCAAATCTGTTCGCTAGGAATTTTGACAGAAACTCTCGTGGTACAGCTAGAGCGAGTCGCTCTTGCCATTTCGGGTTGGTCATTGTTGCTTCGAGATGAGGAAGAATCGTGATTTCGTGCGGAGTGTAGGGGACCAGTCCTCTCGGTCATGTATGTATTTACAGTGTGGAGGGTAAAAGAAAAAGAAACACCCATCTCTCTCTATACCAGGAGTGTGAAATGGCCAACCATAACCGGCGAGTCCTCTATACCCAAATGATCCCAGGAAACCCAGCAGCACAGTCAGAACCAACGCCTACCGCTCGCCCTTTAACCGACCCTCCTCCTCGTCGCCTGTCATGCTCCCATCGCCATCGTCAAAGACGTCTCTTTCCCGCGCATCCTCGTCGTCTGTGAAATCATCCAAGTAGCCACCGCGTCCGCCCCGCTCGTCGTCCGCGTAAGTCGTATGCAGAGAGAAATCGTCCGGGTCGCGCCTCGAAGCCGCAGCCTCGACATCCGGATCATCGAGGTAGTCCGGGCCAGCGTCCGACATTCTGCGCCGTCCCTCGTCAGCGCCCCCATTCGCAGCAGCAGCAGCCTCCTCAGCCTCGAGCTGCTCCGCCCTCGCTTTCGTCTTGACGTAAATGAAGTATCCCGTAGCGATCCCCGCCGCCATCCCGATGGCAATGCTCAAGTAGCTGATCATCTTGGTCTTGAAATCCATCTTACTCCCCTCCTCCGCCAGCAAACCAATCTGCCTCCCGACGAAAATGTGCAGAAGCAGTTTAGGGGTGATGCACGCCGTCGCCAGCATGTAATTCTGCCACGTCACCGTCGGGATCGTGCTGATGGCGCCGTTGCTGAAGCTGTACGGCAGCGGGCACAGCCTGATCATAATCAACAGCTTGATCCCATCGTGCTTGAGCACTAAGCTCAGCGCCGCAAACCGCTTGTTCCGCTCCGCCAGCCGGCTGACATACTTGCGCAACACCGTCCTGCTGACGATGAAACTCGCCGTCGAGCCCACGATTGTTGCGGAGGCCACGATGAACCACCCGTACATCCCCCACACGAACCCGGCGACCGTCACGCACGTCGAGTAGCCCACCAGCGGCGGGAACGACACGAAGAACGTCAGCGCCCACAACACCAGCCAGCCGCCGGGGGTGTCGCGCCAGCGCTTCGCGGCGGGGCTAAGGTAGGCGAATATCCGCTCATTGTAGATTGCAAAGATGATTCCGAAGATCAGGAGCAAGACGTTGAGGGCTACAAGACCGCCTTGTTGGATGGGCGTGAGGCCCAGGAAGGCGCGCTGCAATTTGTTTGTGAGGCGGTTGGCGCTGCGCAGCCAGCGGGTTGTTGCGCTTGGGTTGCGCGGTTGTGTTGACTCGGACTGCGAGCGGCGACGCCATGCTGGGGAGGAGTTGTTTGAGCGGCGCGGCCAGGAGTCGTTTTCGTCGTCGATGGGGAGGGCTAGGGAGCGGGCGGCGTGGTTGAAGTCGCTCATTGCTCGGTGTTGGGGACCAGCCTTGAGCTTGGCCGTGTCGTATCGTGCTGAGATGGAGAAGGGTGAGCTCAGGAGGGATGGGTTTGTTTGTGTTCCTGGCTGCTGATGCAATGCAGTGAAAGAGAGATGTGTGATGTGTAATCAAATACAAGGGATCGCAACGGTGGAACGGTCGGTCGGTAGGCGCCAGGATGACTGCACACGGCGCATTGGCGGGCTCGTTCCAAGCACCTCTGACACGCTCGGTTCAGGGCTTGAAGGTGTTGCTGACGTCGGCGAGCGGCTATTGATTGATTTCGGATCCGACAGCTTGGGTTCCGATTTCACGTTTCACCTTCTATTTTTGCGATTGGTTGGGCGTCAAGGCATGGCTTAGGTACATCGTTGTCGCGTGTTGCTTTGTTACATTTTGTTCAGTGCATACATTGTTCTCATCACAGCGTCGGCCACGGCGAGAAGATGGCTGACCTTGAAAGCACTTGCATGAATCTGTAAAGTCACACCAATTACAGTGGGAGATGCAAGCTAATGCAACAAGATAACGGTCGCTTCACCACGGGCGAGCATGTTTTTCAACGGGTATATGTTTAGCAAAGCCGCCCGTCGTGGTCATTTGAATTTCGATTTCCACTCCAAGACCGCTCAAGTCGTCTTAGGTGCCTCAGATGCAGCCTGGTCCAGAGTCATGCCACCGAGGCCAGCAGTGATGGAAGCATCAACTCCCTCCCTGTTGAGTCTGCTCTTGACCTCCTGGTCAACGTTCTTCAACTCGACCAACACACCATCCTTCTCGGGGTGACCTTCAGGCAGACCCAGCTCCTTGATTCTGCACTTGCCAGCAGCGAGCTCCTCGTCACCGAGGATGACTGCGAACGGCACGCCGTTGATTTCTGCGGCCTTGAATTGTGCAGGCAACTTGGGCTTGACTTTCCAGCTGAACTCAGCCTTGATACCGGCGTCCCACAGCTTGCGCGCCACTTGCATGCGCTCTTTGAGGAGGCCGTCGAAGCCCTTGCCGCCGAATGCCATGACGTAGACGTCGACTTCATTTGATCTGATAGCTGCCGCCGAGGCATCAGCTGCAAGGCGCTGCTTGGTGATGCTGAAGATTCTTTCCACGCCGAAGGAGATACCAACGCAAGGAACCTGCTGCTTTCCGCTGAACATGCCGACGAGATTGTCGTAGCGTCCACCGGCAGCGACGGAACCAACACCAATGCTCGGGTCGTTGGAACGGTCTTCTTCGCCTTCGGGGACCTTCTTGGCCTTTTTGCCTGCCTGCTTCTGACCTTCGCTGGTCTGTGGTGCTGAGCCTTCGGTGACAACTTCGTAGATGACGCCGGTGTAGTAGTCGAGTCCACGAGCCAGTGACATGTCGAAGGAAATGCGGTCAAGAACCTCGAACGACTCGAGGTAGCCGAAGAGCAGCTCAATGTCCTCCAGACCCTGCTTCGCCGATCCGTTCGCAACGAGCTTCTCGTCCGAACGAAGCTTCTCCAGAATGTCACGGCCTCCCTTCAGCACCACGTACTCTCCAATCTTGTCTGCGACCTCTCCGTCCAAGCCCTTGTCCTCTGTCATCTCCCGACGAACCTCCTCCCAAGGTGACTTGTCCAGCTTGTCCACTGCCGAGCTGATTGCCCTGATCTTGTCCGCGGGCACACCACACACCTCGAAGATACCGTCCAGGATCTTGCGGTGGTTGAGCTTGATCGTGTATTTCCCCTTCCATCCAAGCGCCTCGAAGATCTCGCAAGTGATTCTCATTATCTCGGCGTCGGGCAGCATAGAGTCGTATGAGCCGGCAATGTCGAAGTCGCACTGGTAGAACTCGCGCATGCGGCCCTTGGCCATAGCGGGCTGGTCTCTGCGGTAGACCTTTGCGATGTGGTAGCGCTTAATGCTCTGGATGTTGGAGTTCATGGCGAGCCAGCGAGCGAAGGGAACGGTAAGGTCGTATCGCAGTGAGCAGATCTCACCACCCTGGTCGGCGAGGTCGTAGATGAGCTTGCTGTCCTCGCCATATTTGCCGGCCAGAATCTCCTTTAGCTCAAACACAGGTCTGTTCAACATTGGTCAGCTCGGTGTTCCAGTCGCGTGCTTTCTGGGTCATTAACCAACGTGTCAATGGTAACGCCGCCGTGGCGCTTGAAGACCTCGGAAATGGTGCTGAAGATCTTCTCGCGGATGACCATGTCCTTGCCATCCCAGTCCTTGGTACCCTTGGGCACCTTCAAGGTGTATCCACCACCCTTGCCCTCGCCCTTGTCCTTGGCCATGTCGAGTTCGGCGGTTGTGTAGTTTTGTTGTGGTTGGTATTGCAGTAGAGGAGAGCGTCGGAGTGAGACTACTCGAAGGGCTGTGAGAGAATTTGAACTGACAGAATGAAAAGAGCGTGCGAATGAAGAGGAGAGTAGGCGGCGCATACAAGCAGTAGTCACGGCGGGGCACGAATGCATCCCACCTTTCCCTTCGACTCACCTAAAATCTTGCCGGCTAGAACGAGACGAGACGTCAGGCAAACAACGCTAGCGCCAAAGCTCGGAGTGAAGCCGCCGCGAACGCCGTTGCCTTGACATGTCTCCCAACCTCACCTCTTCCAACGACCGCATCTGTCGCCGGAAGACGATGTGATGGCAGCCCATTCAGCCGTCAGGGCAATAAACTCCCAAGAAATCACAGACAAGGCTCGACGAGATCTGCTCCACTTGCTGGAAGGAGTATGTAAGACTTCCTCTGTCTCTACAGAGACGTAACCCAGCTAATGCCTCTCAGGTCAGAGGCAAGAAGAATCTGGTCATTGAGAAATCTCTCGCTGGGACTATCGGTCTTTTTGTCAAGTTCAGCACGCTCCAAGAATATGGCGTAGACAAGGTCTTTTTCCTGGAGAATCACAATGTCGATGCCAGTCAACGAAACGTCGTGTTCCTCGTTCGCGGCGAGAACGCCAAAAAGGCACGCACAGTAGCAGGTATGCATACATCTCGTTGACACTATCGATCAAAATGCGATCTTTCTATACGTCTGTCAAGGCCGCCCGGGATCACAAAGATAGAACGGACAGATACCCAATACTCCACTTTGCCCGTTCAAGTCCGATCCCAACATCGAACTATCACAGTCTGCCAAGACACCAGCATATCACATCACCCACCATGACAGCTTGCTTGAATAGGAATGGGTCTAAATGCATGCTCACATTTGTCACTCAACTGTCAGCTTCCATGTCCGAGCGATCAGCTAACAGAAACAGAGCAAATCCGGCTAGTAAGAAGCGAATCTCAGACCGATCATGACTTCACTGTCATCTGGGTACCTCGAAGAACGCTCGTCAGCAACACTATCCTGGAAGAGCATGGCGTACTCGGCGAAGCTAACATCACCGAACTACCGCTGAACTTCATTCCTCTGGAGCACGACCTTCTTTCGCTTGAATTGGAGAATTCCTTTAGTGACCTCGTACTCAGGAAGGATCCTACTTGCATATTCGCCGCCGCTCAAGCTTTGATGCTTCTGCAGAAACAATACGGCTTGTTTCAACGCATCCTAGGCAAAGGCGACAATGCTCAGCGACTCGCGGATTTGCTTCAGCGTATGAGAAGCGAGGAAGACGTCAACGCATCTTCTGATGCAAGTACATCGCACTTGACTTCTTTTGGCCTTACACCAAGCTCTGTCGTTGAGAACTTGATCATCATCGATCGAGAGGTCGATATGCCCACGGTTCTCAGCACACAGCTCACCTACGAAGGACTCTTGGATGAAGTGTTTGGTATAAGCAACAACCAGACTGAAGTCGACTCTTCAGTACTTGGCAATACCGCAGCACCGCGACCGGATCGTGGCAGCTCCCCAGCTCCTACCTCTGCCACTAAGAGGAAGATCCAGCTTGATTCAAGCGACAAGCTCTACCCGTTACTGAGGGACAGCAACTTTGCAACCATTGGCCCAACATTAAATCGCACTGCACGAAGACTTCAATCCGACCAGCAAAACATCAAGCAGTCCGACCAATCCATCTCAGACCTCAAGTCTTTCGTGTCCAAGTTACCTGCTCATCAAGCGGAATCGGCTTCGCTCAACATTCACACTTCTTTGGCCCAGGAAATCATGAAGCTTACTCAGTCAGAAATGTTCGGCCGCTCGCTTGAAGTCCAGCAGAATCTACTCGCTGGAGCAGATCCAACTTCGATGCACGAGAATATCGAGGAGCTCATCGCTCGAGGTGTGCCGCTCAAAGTGGTGCTCCGCCTGCTGTGTCTTGAAAGCTGCTTGAACAACGGCATTCGCGCTCGAGACCTTGAATCATTCAAGCGCCAACTCTTGCAGGCCTACGGCTACCAGCACATCCTCACCCTTGCCAACCTCGAGAAGATGGGTCTGCTCGTTCCCCGCGAGAGCCACAGGGGCTATCTAAACCCAATCGCGAGCGCTGCAGGCTCTACTACGACAGACACCACCGCACTGCGCCGCAACCTAAGCCTCTGGATCGACGACGTCGCCGAAACCGACCCCGACGACATCGCCTACGTCTTCTCAGGCTACGCCCCAATCAGCGTCCGCCTAGTCCAAGCCGTACTGCAAAAAGCCCATATCCACAACCTGGCAAACCCTCCTAAGCCCGGCACAGCCAGTAGCGCGCCTTCGGGCACGGGGTGGAAAGGATTCGAAGACGTGCTCTCGCGCATCCGAGGCGCTACCGTGGACGTCACGCAGAAGGGATCTGACCCCGACGCCAGTGCCGCGAGGAAGACCTTGCGAGGCAACAAGGAGGGTCCCAAGACCACGGTCGTCTTCTTCCTTGGTGGTGTCACGTACGCAGAGATTGCGGCTTTGAGATTCGTGAGCCAGAATATCGGCGAGGCTACGGGGAGACGGATCGTGATTGGTACGACTTCGGTTATCAGTGGTGACAGAGCTGTGGGGTTTGCGGAGGAGACGCGTAAGTTTGGAGAGTAGGGCGACGGGCACAGATGGTGCATCAGGGCTGGCATGTCGCAAGGCTGGCATGATTCCACCAGGCTTGCAAGATAAATCACTCTCACACGGTTTACTGCATCAGGCTTGCACGAACTCCATCACGTTGTTAAGTAAGGCAATACTCGACTAAAACGTAACAGCATCCTTCTCAATAGGCACCAACTCCCCCTTCCCCTTGAACGTCTCCAGAATCGTCGCCTGCTCCGTCAACATAAATCTCTCCTGCTGCGTCCCCATCTTAGCCAAACCCCTCCACCGCTCAAACGCCTCCCCATCCCTTTTATCTCCGTGCGCCTCCTCGGGACACTCCCAGTGCCCCTTCGAGAACCCAAGCAGCGTGCTCACCTTGCCCTCCTTGATATCGTAAACCAACGAACAAATCGTCCCCGTCTCCTCCAGCCAGTTGCACTGCCACAGCTCCCCCGGCCGGATGCATTGGAAAGTGCATTCCTGGTAGTTGATGCGGCCGGCCATGGGCCCGCCGTGGATGGCGTAGACGATGCGGTTCTCGCTGAAGAACCACATTTCGTAGCGCCATTTCTCGGGCTCGCCGGTTTGCGGGTTGGCGGCGTCGTAGTCGTAGATGAGGTGCGTGTCGCGGATGTCGCGGTCGAAGGAGGGGTCGAGAGGGGTGTTTGTTTGGAAGGCGGGGAGGGTGGGAGACATGATCTTATTTTTCTCTTTTGGATCTTTTGGGTTACGGTGGGTAGGTATTGTTGCTTCCCGGTCTGTTGGTCTATCGGGGTCTTGTTGGAATGGGTCGAAGGTTTGATGGTAATTTTTTGTTCACTTCTCAGATAGGCGGGAAGTAGAGGGCTTGGGCATTGATGGGACAGGGAGAGTTATTGAAGATTCTTGAGAGACGATACCTAGTATCTCTCTATATATCGTCATACCATGCCATTCGGCAACGATCGATTGATACGATCACCGTGATGATCTGCCGACCCGGAACCGCCGGCGAGACAAGCCAGAACTCTAAGTGGGTATGAGATCAGCCACCTCGTCAAGCTCGTAGGAGAACAATTGCCGACCACAGTAGTAGTACAGTGATTGTTTTGCGCGGCCCTCTCCATGGGAGATATGGTAGAGCGTGGATGGGAGTCTTGTCTTAGCGGCCTGGAGTGATCGATCGCTGGAGGTATTGCCATGTCAGACATATCCAAGGTAGCATAGCGCGGGTGTGTACCTCAAGTGATGAACAGTGACCACCAAGCCAACAATTCGACAAGGCGGTCACCACAAATGTATTGATTGCTGGAATCAAATTGATAGAACTTTTGAAGTTTTTACATTGATTGATGGTTCCATTCGATTGAGCAGCGTCTTTTCAACCACAGTCCCTCGTCCCATACGCCCACCCATCTTTTTTTGTTAAAGACAATCTGCTGGCTGTGAGAGGGTGTCCATCACAGCCAGCATGAAGCAAAAGATTACAGAGAAAACGCCAGTCCAATCCCCCAACCCAATCCCAGCTATGCAATACACATGTGATCGGCGTGATCTATCGTCTAATCCAATCCCACGCGCGGCTCCCAGTCAGCACCAGCCGCTGCGTCTCCTCGCTCAATCTTACAGTATTTT
>Ga0265798_10009814_pt1 | contig 11902 bp, 7 predicted proteins | sample P3T30metagenome_FD_192430 | JGI IMG/M metagenome (GOLD analysis project Ga0265798, IMG submission 192430) | Plant litter microbial communities from East Loma Ridge, Irvine, California - P3 T30 | ecosystem: Environmental > Terrestrial > Plant litter > Unclassified | place: USA: California... | reverse complement strand
CTCAGCCGCGTCCCCGGCGTGGGCAACCTGCAGGTCTGGGGCGGCAAGTACGCAATGCGGATCTGGCTCGATCCGGCCAAGCTCGAGACCTTTGGCCTGGCCACCACCGACGTGGTGGCCGCCGTGCAGGCCCAGAACGCGCAGGTCGCGGTCGGCCAACTGGGCGGCGCGCCGTCGATCGAGTACCAGCAGCTCAACGCCACCATCCAGGCGCAGGACCGGCTGCAGACCCCGGAACAGTTCCGCGAGATCGTCGTGCGCAGCAATCCGGACGGTTCGGCCCTGCTGCTGGGCGACATCGCGCGGGTCGAGATGGGCGCCGAGACCTATGAGTTCATGACCCATTTGAACGGGAAGGCCGCCACCGGCATCGCGATCTCGCTGGCCACCGGCGCCAATGCGCTGGACACCGCCGAGGGCGTGCAGTCCGAGGTCGAACGCCTGTCGCAGTTCTTCCCGCAAGGCCTGAAGGCGGTGGTGGCGTTCGACACCACGCCGTTCGTGAAAGTGTCGATCGAGGGCGTGGTCAAGACCCTGATCGAAGCGATCGTGCTGGTGTTCCTGGTGATGTACCTGTTCCTGCAGAATTTCCGCGCCACCCTGATCCCGACCATCGCCGTGCCGGTGGTGCTGCTCGGTACCTTCGGCCTGCTGTCGGTGATGGGCTTCTCGGTCAATATGCTGACCATGTTCGCGATGGTGCTGGCAATTGGCCTGCTGGTCGACGACGCCATCGTGGTGGTGGAAAACGTCGAGCGCATCATGTCCGAAGAGGGCCTGAGCCCGAAGGAAGCGGCGCGCAAGTCGATGGACCAGATCACCGGCGCCCTGGTCGGCATCGGCATGGTGCTGTCGGCGGTGTTCGTGCCGATGGCCTTCATGACCGGCTCCACCGGCATCATCTACCGCCAGTTCACGGCCACCATCGTGTCGGCCATGGCGCTGTCGGTGCTGGTCGCGATCGTGCTGACCCCGGCCCTGTGCGCGACCATGCTCAAGCCGGTGGAGAAGGGCCACCACGGTCCCAAGAAAGGTTTCTTCGGCTGGTTCAACCGCAAGTTCGACGCCGGCAGCGCGCGCTACCAGCGTGGCGTCAAGGGCATCCTGCACCGCAGCGGACGCTTCCTCGTCATCTTCGGCTTGCTGGTCGCGGTGATGGGCGTGCTGTTCGTGCGCATGCCGAGCTCCTTCCTGCCGCCTGAAGACCAGGGTGTGCTGTTGGCGACGCTGCAAGCGCCGGTCGGCGCCACGCAGATGCGCACGATGGACTCGATCCGCAAGCTCGAGCAGCATTTCCTGACGGACGAGAAGGACAACGTCGAATCGGTGTTTACGGTGCAGGGCTTCAGCTTCGCCGGCGCCGGCCAGTCGAATGGCCTGGCCTTCATCCGCCTGAAGGACTGGGACCTGCGCAAGGATGCCGAGACCAGCATCGACGCCATCGCCGGGCGCGCCATGGGCGCCTTCGCCGGCATCCAGGATTCGCTGGTGTTCGCCTTCGCGCCGCCGGCCATTCCCGAGCTGGGCGTGGCGGCCGGCTTCAGCTTCTTCCTGCAGGATAACGCCCAGCAGGGTCACGACGCCTTGCTGGCGGCGCGCAACCAGCTGCTGGCGGCGGCTGGCAAGAGCGAGATGCTGACCAATGTGCGTCCCAACGGCCAGGAAGACACGCCGCAGCTGCGCGTGATGGTCGACAAGAAGAAGGCGGCCGCGCTCGGCGTGCAGATCGCCAGCATCAACTCGACCCTGTCGACCGCCTGGGGCGGCCAGTATATCGACGACTTCGTCGACCGCGGCCGCGTCAAGCGCGTCTATGTGCAGGCCGACGCCAAGTTCCGCATGGTGCCGGAAGACTTCAAGCGCTGGACCGTGCGCGCCGAAAATGGCGAGATGGTGCCGTTCTCGGCCTTCGCCAGCACCCGCTGGGACTATGGCGCCCAGCGCCTGGAGCGCTACGACGGCGTGCCGGCGATGGAAATCCAGGGCGAGGGCCGTCCCGGCATCAGCTCGGGCGCGGCGATGGAAGAGATCGAGCGCCTGGCGCGCGAGCTGCCGCCCGGCTTCAACGTCGAGTGGACCGCGCTGTCGTACCAGGAACGCCAGGCCGGCGACCAGACCACGATGCTGTATATCCTGTCGCTGCTGGTCGTGTTCCTGTGCCTGGCCGCGCTGTACGAAAGCTGGAGCGTGCCGACCGCGGTGCTGCTGGTTGCGCCGCTGGGCATCCTGGGCACGGTGCTGGCCAATACCCTGCTGGGCATGAACCGCGACGTCTACTTCCAGGTTGCGATGCTGACCACCGTCGGCCTGACGAGTAAAAATGCGATCCTGATCGTCGAATTCGCCAAGGAAAACGTGGAGAAGGGCATGGAGCTGGTCGACGCGACCATGATGGCAGTGCGCGACCGCCTGCGTCCGATCATCATGACGTCGCTGGCCTTCGGCCTGGGCGTGCTGCCGCTGGCGCTCGCCTCCGGCGCCGGCGCGGGTGCGCAGCGCGCCATCGGCACCGGCGTGGTGGGCGGTATGCTGGTCGGCACCGTGCTGGGCGTGTTCTTCATTCCGCTGTTCTATGTCGTCATCGGGCGCATGTTCAAGCGCAAGAAAGTGGCGAACGACGAAGCTGCCACCGCTGCCACTGGAGTTGCACAACATGATTAAGCCTGCTACCAAACTTGTCTTCACACCGGTCGTGCTGGCGCTGGCGCTGGCGCTGGGCGGCTGCGCCATGCTGCAGCCCGAGCTGCCGCAGGCGCAGCCGGACATCCCGGCCGCCTGGCCAGAGGCAACTGCGGCCGACGGCGCCGGAACAGCCGATGCCATCGGCTGGCGCGAGTTCTTCACCGATCCGAACCTGGTCGAGATCATCGCCCGCGCGCTGCAGAACAACCGCGACCTGCGCGAAGCGGCGCTGAACGTGGAGCGCACCCGCGCCCAGTACCAGATGCAGCGCGCCGACCGCCTGCCGTCGGTGGGCCTGAGCGTCAGCGGGCAGCGCTATGGCGGCCCGGCGGCGGCATCGAACGTGACCCCGGACCTGTACACCGCCGGGCTCGGGATCTCGGCCTTCGAGCTGGACCTGTTCGGGCGGGTGCGCAACCTGTCCGACGCCGCATTGCAGGCTTATTTCGCCCAGGAGGAAGCGCGCCGCGCTGTGCAGATCAGCCTGGTTGGCGAGATCGCCAGCGTCTACCTGACCCTGGCGGCCGACATCGCGTCGCAGCGGGCGGCCCAGTCCACCCTCGAGGACCAGCTGGCGCTGTTTGAGCTGATCCAGAAGCGCCAGGCGATCGGCGCGGTGTCCGGGCTCGATGTGGAACAGGCGCGCACCACGGTGGAAACGGCGCGCGCCGACGCCGCCCAGTTCGCGGGCCTGGTGGCCACCGGCCGCAACGCGCTGGCCTTGCTGGCCGGCGCGCCGGTGGAAGACACGCTGCTGCCGGCCGGCTTCGACCTGGCGCTGTCAGGCCTGGCGCCGTTGCCGACCGGGCTGGCGTCGAACGTGCTGCTGCGCCGTCCCGACGTGCGCCAGGCCGAGCACCTGTTGCGCGCGGCCAACGCCAATATCGGCGCGGCGCGCGCGGCGTTCTTCCCGTCGATCAGCCTGACCGGCCTGTATGGCTCGGCCAGCGGCGAACTCGATGGCCTGTTCAAGTCGGGCACGCGCCTCTGGAGCTTCAACCCGACCGTGAACATCCCGATCTTCCAGGGCGGACGCCTCACCGCGCAACTGGGCGTGGCCACCGCGGACCGCGACATCGCGCTGGCGCGCTATGAAAGGTCGATCCAGGCCGGCTTCCGCGACGTGTCCGATGCGCTGGCCCTGACCCGCACGCTCGATGCGCGCCGCGCGGCCAGCCAGGCGCTGCGCGATGCGGCCGAGCGCACCCACCGACTGTCGAAAGAGCGTTATGATCGTGGCCTCGACAGTTACCTGGTCCTGCTCGACGCCCAGCGCACCCTGTATTCGGCGCAGCAGAACCTGATCGCCGCCCAGCTGGCCGAGCAGGACAACCGGATCCGGCTGTACCGGGTACTGGGTGGCGGCTGGAACGAACGGATGGAAGGCAGTTAGCGATATGGAGCAGGCGATGGAAAGTACGCGAATGCAGGCGGGGAAGACAAGCGAACGCGCGCGGGCCCAGAAGGACCGGATCCTGAATGCGGCCTAAAAAGCTTTCATCGAGCACGGTTTCCACGCCGCCGGTATGGCGCTGATCGCGGCCGCGGCCGAGATGAGTCCGGGACTGATCTACCGCTACTACCCGGGCAAGCACGACATCATCCTGGCGATCATCGAGCGCCAGCTCGAAGAAAACCGGGCCGGCATTCGCGAGCTTTACAAGTGCGGCCTGGACTTGCCGCAGGCGATGTACGAGACCTATACCCATTGGCGCAGCGCCGATCCGCGCGAGATGAACGTGGCCCTGTTCGCCGAGACCAGCGCCGAGGCGACCCGCAGCGCCTCGCTGGCCGAGGCGGTCGCGCAGTCCGACCGCGCGGTGTGCGAAGACCTGGAGCGCTGGCTGGCCACCCCGCGCGCGCAGGGCGGGGGCGGCATGCCGCCAGAGCTGGTGCGGGTCAACGCGCTGGCGCTGTTGTATTTCATGAACGGACTCGCGGTAGCCGCGGTCCGCGACCCCGGCTTCGACCCGGATACCGTCAAGGCCACCATTTTCCACTTCATGAAGGGATTGTTTCCTTCGCTGGTGTGAGTGGATGTGAGGGGATGCGCGGCCTGGCCCCACGACAAAGAGACATGGTTCGTAAAACAAAAGAAGAGGCGCTGGAGACGCGCCGCCGCATCCTCGAAGCGGCCATCGCCGTATTCGACAAACGCAGCTGGAAAGACGTGACCCTCGAGGACGTGGCCAGCGCCGCCGGCGTGACGCGCGGCGCGGTCTACTGGCATTTCACCGGGAAGGAATGCCTGTTCAACGCGGTCTGCAGGGCCACGCCGCTGCCGGCCGAACTGATCGACGCTGGCGTCGACGCCTGGTGCGGCGACGACCCGCTCGGTCACTTTCGCGCAGCCTGCATCGCGGTACTGGCCGACGCGGCATCGCTGGAGGGCGCGGCGGAGGTCTTTTCGGCGCCGTCGAACCGCGAGGAGTTGATCGACCCGGCCGGTAGCCTGCTGCTGCGCCACCGGACCTCGGTCGAGCGTTCGGGCCGCTCGCTGCAACGGGTGCTGCAAGCGGCGATCGACAAGGGCCAGCTGCCTGCGCAGCTCGACACCGAGCGCGGCGCGCGTCTGCTGCACGGCATCGTGGCGGGACTGCTCGGCGACTGGCTGCTCCATCCGGGCAGTTTTGACCTCGCGGCCGAAGGCGAGCGCGCGCTTGATGCGGCGCTCGTGATGCTCAAGGCGCCGTCACTGCACTAACGGCCATCGAGCAAGTCCTGGCGTGGCCGCTCCCATTGGGGAATTCGGGACGGCGCCGCGCAGGGCCGGTCCGCCATCTCTGCGTAGGGCAGGGTCGAGAAATTATCGACCCCGGGCGCGCTGAAGCGGATATCGGTGGCCTTGCCGTCGATCAGCGACGGCACGCGCGCAAAGCGCAGCCAGCCATCGACATGGCAGTTGTCCTGCTGAAGCGCGCGCAGGCCGGCCAGACTTCCGTCTTCCTTGTACTTCCACGACAGCGTGCGCTCGGCCGCTCCCGGTTCTCCGCCAAAGCGCGCCGGACAGGCCGCGACATCGCTCACGCCTGGCGCCAGGCTCAGCGCGCCGATACGCACCGCATAGCTGCCGGCGGCGCCGTTGTCGGTGACGGTCGCGAACGACCAGCACAGGGGATTCGAGGGGAAGGCCGACAGCGGCATGTCGAGGATGCGGCTGCCCGGTTCGAGCCGGGCCAGGGCCGAGCGGATCTGCTCGCGCGCCAGGTGGGCGGCCACGCCCTGCACCGCGATGAAGCCCAGGCAGGCCACGAGCGCCGTCACCACGCCCGCCGCTCCGCCGCGCCGCGCCATGACGGCCACGACACCCGCGACCAGCAACAGGCCGGCGAGCGAACCCCACTGCAGGAATCCCATCCAGGTAAACAGCATCGGCGCGGCCAGCACCAGGCCCGCGAACAGCCAGCGCAGCACCCGGTTCGGCACCAAGAGGGCCAGTGCAACCCCGAGCGCGGTCCAGAACACCGGCTCGATGATGAACACCATGTCTCCATATAGCCAACGCGAGTCGAGCGGATGGAAGGGGTGCACCCCATACACATTGAGGAAGTCGAGCGACAGGTGCAGCACCATGCCGATCGCGGCAGTGGCCAGCACCGCGCGCCGCGCCGTGCGGTCGTCGCGCATCAGGCGCCGTGCGCCCGGCCACAGCAGCCACATCAGGCCGAGCAGCAGCGCGATCTGGGGCAGGGCGTACAGCAGCGTGTGCGTGTGGCCGCGGTGGTGCAGCAGATAGCCGAGCGGTGGCGCCAGCAGGGGCGTGAGCACCAGGTCCAGGTCGGGGAAATTGCTGGCCAGCGCGCCGGTGGCGAGCAGGACGCGGCGGCGCGTGCGCGCCTTGTGCGGATCGGGATCGGGATCGGCGGGCAGGGCGCGGTTGGCGAGTTCGCCCAGCGCCAGGCCGACCAGGGAGTGGGTCAGATTATCCATCCCACAAGTTTACCGTGAAAGCAAGACATTGAACTAAATCAATATTCTCTTGGTTACATAGTGCTGTGGACCATCGCATTTTTGATGTAGGTCATATTTTTCGCATTTCCTCGTCGTTAGAATGCACGAAACTATATTTCTTTAAAGCAATAAGAGGAGAGCACAGTGCGCAATAACCAGCCAGTCACCGGAATCGAATACGTGATGGAGGCGGGACAGTCGATCGTCTCGAAGACCGATATCAAGGGCCGCATCACCTACGTCAATCCGAGCTTCGTCGATGTCAGCGGTTTCAGCGAAGCAGAGCTGCTGGGCAAGGCCCACAACCTGGTGCGCCACCCCGACATGCCGCCCGAAGCCTTCGCCGACCTGTGGGCGACCCTGCAGGCGGGCGAGCCCTGGACCGGCCTGGTCAAGAACCGCCGCAAGAACGGCGACTTTTACTGGGTGGTGGCGAACGTGGTGCCGATCCAGGAACGCGGCCGCGTGACCGGCTATATGTCGGTGCGCACCGCGCCCACGCGCCAGCAGGTCGAGCAGGCCGACCGGCTGTACCGCCAGATCCGCACCAAGGAGGCGCGCGGCCTGGGCATCGTGCGCGGCCAGGTGGTGCGCACCGGCTGGAAACGGCGCCTGGATATCCTGAAGACGCTGCGCGAGCTGCCGCTGCGCCAGCGCCTGGGCTGGATGATGGGGGCCCAGGCCCTGATGCTGGCTGCGCTCGGGGCGGCGGCCGACGGCCTTGGCTGGCAGGTGCTGGCCGGCGCCGGCGTGCTCGCTTCGCTGGCGGCCTGGTATGAACTGGACCGCAGCATCGCGCGGCCCCTGCAGGACGCCGTCGCTACCGTCTACGCGCTGGCCGGCGGCGACCTGGCGCGCCCTGTCCCGGCGCCTGGTGGCGGCGAAATCGGCCGCCTGCAGCTGGCGCTGCGCCAGCTGAACATCAACCTGACGGCGATCATGGGCGATGTGCGCGACAACGTCAGCTCGATCGAGCTGGCCACCCGTGCGATCGCCGCCGGCAATGCCGACCTGGCCAACCGCACCGAAGCCCAGGCGGCCAGCCTGGAACAGACCGCGAGCAGCCTGGGCAATATCGCGCGCGCCGCCGGCCGCAACACCGACAGCGCGGTGCAGGCCGACGGCATGGTGCTGGCCGCCACCACGGTGGCAGGCCAGGGCGGCCAGGCCGTCGAGCGGGTCGGCCAGACCATGGACCGCATCAGCGGCTCGGCCAACCGCATCGGCGACATCATCGGCCTGATCGACGGCATCGCCTTCCAGACCAATCTGCTGGCGCTGAACGCGGCGGTGGAGGCGGCGCGCGCCGGCGAGCAGGGCCGTGGCTTCGCGGTCGTGGCCGGCGAAGTGCGCAGCCTGGCCCAGCGCACTGCCGGCGCCGCCAAGGAGATCAAGGGCTTGATCGAGGTCTCCAGCGGCCATGTGGGCGAGGGGACTGAACTGGTCGGCGAGGCCGGCCAGACCATGCGCGCGGTGGTCGACCAGGTGGCCGAGGCGGCCGCCATCATGAGCGCGATCACTGCCGCCAGCCGCGAGCAGGCCCAGGACATCTTGGGCGTGAATGCCGCCATGAGCGAGCTGGACGCGATCACGCGGCAGAACGCGGCCCAGGTGGAGGAATCGGCGGTGTCGTCGGGCAGCGTGGCGGACGAGGCGGCCAGATTGTCGCTGGCCCTGTCGGTATTCAAGTTCAAATAGGCTGCGCCGCAAGCCCAAGGCTGACTGTTCCTTATTTGATGCATGTCAAGGATTTGGGTGAAGCAGATCAATAAACTGACAGCTAATCGTGCCACTTTGCATTTCCGCAAAGTGGCCAGCAGCTGGAGTTCCTCAGTCATGTTCGCAGAAGCGCAAGCGGCGTCTCCCGCGCCGGCCCCTATAAAATCTCCCTCGCAGTCAATGAGCGTGCTTCACCCGGTCGTCGAATTCGACGGCGACCTGCTGGCCCGGCTCGGCAAGTCCGGCCCCCGCTACACCTCTTATCCAACGGCCGACCGCTTCAGCGCCGATTTCGGCTATCGCGACTACCTGCACGCGGTGGCCAGCGTGCGCACGCGCGGCAAGCGCCCGCTGTCGCTCTACCTGCACATTCCGTTCTGCGAGAGCGTGTGCTACTACTGCGCCTGCAACAAGATCGTCACCAAGCGCCGCGACAAGGCGGCGACCTACCTGTCTTACCTGAAGCGCGAGGTCGAGATGCAGGGCCTGCTGTTCGCCGGCATGAACGAGGTCGAGCAGCTGCACTTCGGCGGCGGCACCCCGACTTACCTGTCGGACGAGCAGATGGGCGAGCTGATGACGCATCTGCGGCGCTGCTTCAGCTTCGCGCCCGACGAACACGGCGAATACTCGATCGAGGTCGACCCGCGCACCGTCTCGGTCGACCGGGTGCACAGCCTGCGGCGCCAGGGCTTCAACCGGATCAGCCTGGGCGTCCAGGATCTCGATCCCGAGGTGCAGAAGGCGGTCAACCGGGTCCAGCCAGAGCTTGATACGGTGGCCATCATCGACGCCGCGCGCGCCGCGGGATTCCGTTCGGTGAGCATCGATTTGATCTATGGCCTGCCGAAGCAGACCCTGGCCAGCATGACGCAAACCCTGGACAAGGTGATCAAGGCCAGCCCGGACCGCATCTCGGTCTACCACTACGCCCACATGCCGCACCTGTTCAAGCCGCAGCGCCGCATCCTGGAAGCGGACATGCCGGACAGCGACACCAAGCTCCAGATGCTCCAGCTGTGCATCGAGCGCCTCGGCGCGGCCGGCTATGTGTACATCGGCATGGACCATTTCGCCAAGCCCGATGACGACCTGGCCGTGGCCCAGCGCCAGGGCCGCCTGCACCGCAACTTCCAGGGTTACTCCACGCACGCCGACGCCGACCTGGTGGCCTGCGGGGTGTCGAGCATCGGCGCGGTGGGCGCCACCTACAGCCAGAACGTCAAGACGCTCGACGAATACTATGACCTGATCGACCAGAACGAGCTGCCGGTACAGCGCGGCATCCGCCTGTCGATGGACGACGCGCTGCGCCGCGCGATCATCCAGAAGCTGATGTGCCAGTTCGAACTGTCGATCGCGGCCATCGAGCAGGCTTTCCCGATCGCGTTCGACCAGCACTTCGCCGGCGAGCTGGCGACATTGCGCACGATGCAGGACGACGGCCTGGTGCAGGTGGGCCCAGAGTGGCTGACCGTCACGATGAAGGGCCGCCTGTTGATCCGCAATGTGTGCATGGTGTTCGACCGCTACCTCGCCCGGCCGGGCGAGGGCCCGCGTCATTCGCAGACGATCTGAGGACACGCCGATGAGCGGCACCAGCCTGTTTCCCGCGCTGTTAGTCCCGACCTTCCTGGTTGGCCTGGCCGGCAGTGTGCATTGCGCCGGCATGTGCGGCGGGATCGTCGGGGCGCTGTCGCTCCCGCGCCGGAGCGGTCCGGGCCTGCGCGAGCCGGCGTTCCCGGTGCCGGTGCGCAGCGTCACAGCTGCCCAGGGCGCGTCGCTCACCTGGGTCGGGGCCTACAACGCCGGCCGCATCGCCAGCTACGTGACGGCCGGCGCGCTGGCGGGAGGCCTCGCCGGCAAGGCCGCGGCAATGGCGTCCCTGCCCGCCTGGCAGGCCGGCTTCTATTGGGCCGCGAACCTGATGCTGGTGGCCCTCGGATTGTTCTTGATGGATGCCTGGCGCGGCCTGGCCTGGGTCGAACGGGGCGGCCAGGCGCTGTGGCGCCATGTTTCTCCACTGCTGCGGCGCGTGAACCCGCCTGGCGCCCGGCCCGGCGGCGCGCGCATGTTCGCCCTTGGCGCGCTGTGGGGCTGGCTGCCGTGCGGGATGGTCTACAGCGTGCTGGTGACGGCCATGCTGAGCGGCTCGGCGCTGGGTGGCGCCGGGGCGATGCTCGCCTTCGGCCTGGGCACGCTGCCGATGCTGGTCGCGCTCGGCCTGCTCGGCACGCGGGTGCGTGGCCTGATGGCGCGGCGCGCGGTGCGCGTTGGCTGCGGACTGGCGATCCTGGCCTTCGGCATCCTCGGGCTGGCGCGCGCCGCCGGCGGCCTGCCGTCGAGCGCCGGCTGGATGCACGAGCTGTGCCTGGGCGGCGGGAGTCTCGCATGAGCGCCGTCCTCGAAGAAGCGGTGCGCGACGCTGCCGGCCCGGCCACCGCGCGGGGACAGTCGGCCGGATGCTTCCACTGCGGCCTGCCGGTGCCGCATGACAGCCGCTGGCAGGCCACGATCGGCGCCAGCGTGGAGCGCATGTGCTGCCCCGGCTGCGCGGCGGCGGCCCAGGCCATCGTCGACGGCGGCCTGGCCGACTACTACACGACCCGCACCGCCTTCGCCGCCCAGGCCGACATCGAGGCCGCCAACGCGCCCGAACTCGACCTGGTCGATAACGGCGATTTCGACGGCTCGGCCAGTTTCACGGTCGAGGGCATCCGCTGCGCTGCCTGCGTGTGGCTGATCGAGCGCCGCCTGCAGGATGTGCCCGGGGTGCAGGGTGTCAGCCTGAACGTGGCCACCGAGCGCCTGTTCGTGCGCTGGGATCCGTCCGGCTGCCGCCCGAGCGCCATCCTGCGCACGCTGCGCGCGATCGGCTACACCGCCTATCCCTACGATGCGCGGCGCCATGGCGAGCAGCTCGAGCGCGCGCGCAAGAAGCTGTTTCGCCAGCTGTTCGTGGCCGGCCTGTCGATGATGCAGGTGATGATGTATGCGGTGCCGGTGTACATGGCCGACGAGGGCACGATGGACGCCGCGATGACGGCGCTGATGCACTGGGCCTCGTTCTTCCTGACCTTGCCGGCGGTGCTGTACTCGGCCCAGCCGTTCTTTACCGGCGCCTGGCGCGACCTGCGGCGCGGCATGCCGGGCATGGACGTGCCGGTCGCGCTCGGGATCGGGGCCGCCTTCATTGGCAGCCTGCAGGCCTTGATGTCGGGGCAGGGCGACGTCTACTTCGATTCGGTGACCATGTTCGTGTTCCTGCTGCTGGGCAGCCGCTACCTGGAGCTGGGCGCGCGCCGCAAGGCGGCCGGCGCGCTCGAGCGCCTGCAGCAGGGCTTGCCGCCGGCGGCGCTGCGCCTGCGCGGCGACCCGCTACGACGCGACACCGAACTGGTGACGGCCGCCAGCCTGCGGGTGGACGACCTGGTGCTGGTGCGCGCCGGCCAGGCGGCGCCGGCCGACGGCATGATCGTCGAAGGCGAGACCGAGGTCGACCTGGCGCTCCTGACCGGCGAGAGCCGCACCCAGCGCCGCGGCGTGGGCG
>Ga0265798_10009813_pt1 | contig 11903 bp, 10 predicted proteins | sample P3T30metagenome_FD_192430 | JGI IMG/M metagenome (GOLD analysis project Ga0265798, IMG submission 192430) | Plant litter microbial communities from East Loma Ridge, Irvine, California - P3 T30 | ecosystem: Environmental > Terrestrial > Plant litter > Unclassified | place: USA: California... | reverse complement strand
GGCGCGGCGATTGTTAACGGCGCACGCAGCTTCTTCACCGTCGCCTTTCCCGAATACTGGCTCTTTTTCCTGGGGCTGATGTTTATCCTGGTCACGCTGTTTCTGCCGCACGGCGTGATTGGCCTGCTGCGCCGGAGGAAAAAATGAGTGATGCCCTGTTTACCCAACCCCAGCGGGCGGATCGCCATCGGGCGCAGCGCGATCCGGTGCTGCAACTGGAGAAGATCAGCGTGTCGTTTGAAGGCTTCCGGGCGCTGACCGATCTTTCGCTGCAGATCGGCGTCGGGGAACTGCGCTGCGTGATCGGCCCCAACGGCGCGGGCAAAACCACGCTAATGGATGTGATCACCGGCAAAACCCGCCCCGACGCTGGTCGTGTGATCTACGACCAGGACAGCGATCTGACCCGTCTTTCACCGGTGGAGATCGCCCGCGCCGGGATCGGCCGTAAGTTCCAGAAGCCCACGGTGTTTGAGGCGTTAACCGTGTTCGAAAATCTGGAGATTGCGCTCAAAGCCGATAAATCGGTCTGGGCCAGCCTGCGCGCCCGCCTCAGCAGCGAACAGCGTGACCGCATTGATGAGGTGCTGAAACTGCTGCGGCTGGGCGGTGAACGCCAGCGCTGCGCGGGCCTGCTGTCGCATGGGCAGAAGCAGTTTCTGGAGATTGGTATGCTGCTGGTGCAGGAGCCGCATCTGCTGCTGCTGGATGAACCGGCCGCGGGCATGACCGATGCCGAAACGGACTACACCGCCGAGCTGTTCCGCAGCCTGGCGGGCAAGCATTCGCTGATGGTGGTGGAGCATGACATGGGCTTTGTCGAAACCATTGCCGACCATGTCACGGTGCTGCATCAGGGTCAGGTACTGGCCGAGGGTTCGCTGCGCGAGGTTCAGGCCAACGAGCAGGTTATCGACGTTTATCTGGGGCGCTGAAATGTTACAGGTTACTGAACTGAATCAATATTATGGCGGCAGTCACATTCTGCGCGGCCTGTCGTTTGAGGTAAAGATTGGCGAAATCACCTGTCTGCTGGGACGCAATGGCGTGGGAAAGACCACGCTGCTGAAGTGCCTGATGGGACTGATCCCGGCGAAGTCGGGCGAGATTCAGTGGCAGCAGCAGCGCATGAATGGCCGCAAGCCGCACCAGCGGGTGCAGGCTGGCATCGCCTATGTGCCACAGGGGCGGGAAATTTTTCCGCGTCTGACGGTGGAAGAGAACCTGCTGATGGGTCTGTCACGCTTTCCGGCTGCGCAGGCGCGTGAAGTGCCGGAGGAGATCTATCAGCTCTTTCCGGTGCTGCTGGCGATGAAGTCACGCCGGGGCGGCGACCTCTCTGGCGGTCAGCAGCAGCAGCTGGCGATCGGCCGGGCGCTGGCCTGTCGGCCCCAGTTGTTGATCCTTGATGAGCCGACCGAAGGGATCCAGCCTTCGGTAATCAAAGAGATCGGCGCGGTGATCCGCCAGCTGGCGCAGCGGGGAGATATGGCGATCCTGCTGGTGGAGCAGTTTTATGACTTCGCGGCGGAGCTGGCGGACAGCTATCTGGTGATGTCGCGCGGAGAAATTGTGCAGCGTGGCCGCGGCGACACCATGGAAGCAGAGGGTGTGCGCGGCCTGGTCGCGATTTAAGCCCTGCTCAGAGCAAGCCGGTCTCGACAGAGAAGTGTCGCTGTTCGCCGCTCGCCAGAGTGATCAGCGTGCCCGCCTGCTGCGCGGCAAGAAAGCCTTCGGGCCGACAGGTGGCGGGCAGAATGTAGGCCGCCACCTGCTGATCGTGGTTATGCAGCAGCCAGCGAGTGGCGTGCGGGAACTGCGCGGTAGAGAAGCGCGTCATCAGCGCATAGCCCTGCGGCGAATGCAGCTCAAACTGCACCTCATCGCCATACTGCGGCAGATCGTCCGCGAAGAAGACGATCTCCGGATCGCAGAGCTGTGGCTGTTCGAGCTGCTGTAACGCCTGCGGATCGCGCGCCAGCCGCTCGGTATAATCCCTCCAGGCGGGCGTCGGTCGCAGATGCGCCGGGATCGAGCGACGCAGCCGGAATGCCTGTTCGGGGATCGACTGCCGGAAGCGACCCTGATCGATCCACGCGCTGTTGAGGTGACACATATACTGCAACGGCATCGGTGCGCCCGACAGATTAGTGACTGTCATCCCGATCGTCAGCCGGGGCTGGTCGGCCGGAATGCGGACGGCGGGTGCGGCCAGGTAGTGATGGCCGAAGCCTTTGACATATTCACACTCCCCTTCCAGCGACAGCGTCTGATCCTCCAGCACCAGCCAGGCGCTGTCCATGCGGGCGCAGGCCATCTCACCATGCAGCGGATGATCGTCCTCTGGTGCGGGGCAGCCGTTGGCCAGCAGCCCCGAATGAAACGCAAAACAGCCATAGGTGTCGATGATCGAATGTGCGGGCAGCGGCTGCTTAAAACTGTGGCCCATGGTCAGGTTATGATCGTCGAACTCTGCGTCCCAGATCATCTGCCCGAGAAACGGCAGCACGGTCACGCTGCCGCGCCGGTTGTGAATCCGCACCGCCTCAATGCCCGCCGGATAGCGAAACAGCTCAACCCGGAAGTCATCGCTCTCTGACAGCACCCAGGGTGTGGTGTGAAACTGTTCACGGGCTAAGGGTAAACGGGTTTTCATGGTAACTCCTCCGCCAGACGACCGGTCGCAACCGGCTGTTTTTTATGGCGCAGTTCGCCATAAAAGTAGAATCCGACCCAGGCGAAACAGAGCAGCGAGACGCCAAATGCCAGCTGCATAGAACCCAGTGAGTCCGAAACCAGGCCCTGCAGCGCCGGGACAAAGGCCGCACCGACAATCGCCATCACGATAAACGCGCCCGCGACTTCGGTGTATTTGTTATCGACCGTCGCCAGCGTGCCGGCGTAGATCGTCGCCCAGCAGGGACCAAACAGCACGCTGACAAAGACGGCGGCGTAGACGGCGGTAAAGTCCGGCACCAGCATCACATAAGCCAGCGTCAGCACGCCCAGCACCGAATAGGCAATCAGCACCTTCTCCGCACGGAAACGGGTCATCAGGAAATTCGCCACAAACTTGCCGATAAAGAAGCAGATGAAGCTATAGATCATAAAGTTTGAGGCGTGACGTTCATTCGTCGCCCCCAGCGTCAGCGCCAGACGAATGGTAAACGACCAAACCGCCACCTGCATGCCGACATAGAGGAACTGGGTCACAATTCCGCGTTTAAAGTGACGATTAGCAGCCAGATAGCGGAAGGTCTCGCCCAGTGATGGCCGGGATTTCTCATTACTCTCAGGTTTGCAGCGCGGATAGCGGGTGAACATAAACAGCAGCATCACGACCACCAGCACCATCACCAGATATTTGTAAGGCTCCAGCGTGTGCTCCAGCATCGTCAGGCGGAACGCATGCGCCTGCTCTGCCGTCATGGTCGCCATCTGACTCTCCAGGCTATCGCCCTCCTGGAACACCAGATATTTGCCCAGCACGATCCCCATCAGCGCACCGATCGGATAGAAGGTCTGGCTGACGTTGAGGCGCAGCGTGGCGTGGTCACGATGGCCAATCATCGAGCTGTAGGTGTTGGCGGCGGTTTCCAGGAAACTCAGGCCGATGGCGATGGCAAATATCGCCGCCAGGAACATGGTGTAGGTCGCCATGTGCGAGGCGGGATAGAAGGCGATACAGCCAGCAATGTAGAGTGCCAGGCCGATCATGATCGCCATCTTGTAACTGGTTTTGCGGATCACCAGCGAGGCGGGGATCGCAATCAGAAAATAGCCGCCATAAAAAGCACTCTGCACCAGCGCGCTGGCAAAGTCGCTCAGGGCAAATACGCTTTTAAACTGGGTGATCAGGATATCGTTAAGACTCGCCGCACAGCCCCACAGCGGAAAGAGGCACGACAGCAGAATGAACTGGAACAGCGGCGTTTTATTCAGATAGCCATCAGATTGCTGAACAATTTTCTGTTGCATGGCAGAACCTCAGTTACGGTTGAGAAAACGCTGAAAAGCCTCTGCGTCGGGATAAGCGCGCTGCGTGCCGCGCCCGGTGACGCTGCAGGCGGCATAGGCAGACGCCTGCGTCATGGCGGCGATCACATCGCCAGTTTCCACCAGCAGATATGCAAAGCAGCCGATAAAGGCATCGCCCGCACCGCTGGTGTCGACCGCCTGAACCGGCGTGGCGGCAACGCGATGGACCCGATCCCCGCTCATCCAGACCGATCCCCGGCTGCCCAGGGTGATGATCAGATTTTTAAGACCGCGCTTCAGCAGCGCCTGCCCGGCGAGGATCACCTCTTCATCACTGCTGACCGGCAGGCCGGTGAGGATCTCCAGCTCGGTTTCATTGGGCATAAAGAAGTCACATTTACAGGCGTAATCAATATCAAGCGAGGCAACGGCCGGGGCCGGATTAAGGATCACGTTGATCTGATGCTGGCGGGCAAAATCGATGGCGTAATAGACCGTCTCCAGCGGGATCTCCAGTTGCAGGATGATCAGCTTGCAGGCTTTCAGCGCCTCTGCCGCGTTGTCGATATCGGCCGGTTTCAGCTGCTGGTTAGCGCCCTTAATAATCAGAATGCGGTTCTGTGACTGGTCATCGACAAAAATCGGTGCCACGCCGCTGGAGGTGCCCGGTGCGGTGGTAACAAAACGCGTGTCCACGCCCTGCTGTTGAAGATTGGCTACGGTGTTGGGGGCAAAGAGATCGTCGCCGACCTTACTGACCATCAACACGTTGCCGCCCATTTTGGCCGCCGCAACCGCCTGGTTGGCCCCTTTACCGCCGCAGCCAATGGCAAAGTCGGGCGCCTCCAGGGTTTCGCCCGCTTTCGGCAGGCTGTTGGTATAGGTAATCAGATCGACCATGTTTGAGCCGATGACCGCAATTGTCATGACCTTTTCTCCCGGCTGTTTTTTTAAGCTTTAAATGTTATTAAAATAACAATAACAATTCTTAAAGGTTAAATATGTGACAAAAACCACATCCTGAAGCGGTAAGAATTGGCGTAAAACGGCACGAATGGAGATTGAAAATGTTACTATTATAACAAGATAACATCATGGGCCGTGGCGGCTGAGAGACGTACTCGCCTGTGGGGATGGGCCGATATCACCGCACGGCGGAGGTTTGCGGCCCTCACGGAATGCGGGTAAGATTGACTGCCAGCCTGGCGGATGAGACGCAACTCATTCAAATCTGTGAGGTTTGTAGCGTATTGACGTCGAGTCCGGCGTCTTTCCTCCGCACTGCAGGATAGGGAACAGAGAGATGACCATGGAAACCCGGCGCGATGAACGCATTCACAAGCTGACGCAGGCGCTGAAGCGCACCGACAAACTCCATCTGAAAGATGCGGCCCAGCTGCTTGGCGTCTCAGAGATGACGGTTCGCCGCGATTTAACCGAGCCGGGCTCCAGCGTGGTCCTGCTGGGCGGCTATATCGTCAGCGATCCGAAAAGTCACGCCAGCCACTATTTTGTCAGCGATCAGCATGGACAGAATGCTGCCAGAAAGCAGCGGCTGGCAGAGGCGGCCGCCAGCCTGATCAATGAGAACGATACGGTCTTTTTTGACTGCGGCACCACCCTGCCCTACATCGTTGATGCGATTCCTGACACCCTGTCGTTTACCGCCATCTGCTGCGCCATGAATACCTTTCTGACCCTGAAAGAGAAACCGGCCTGTAACGTGATTCTCAGCGGCGGTGAATTTCATGCCGACAACGCCCTGTTTACGCCGATTGGCGTACATACCATCCTTGACGATCTCTGTCCGACGCTGGCCTTTATCTCTGCGGCGGGCATCGACAAAGATCAGGGTGCGACCTGCTACAACACCAATGAGCTGATGATGAAACATCACGCCATGCTGCGCGCCCGTTCGTGTGTGCTGGTGGCTGACAGCAGTAAATATGGCAAGGTGCTGCCTGCCCGCATCGCAGAGCTGCAGCGCTTTGATCTGCTGGTCAGTGACAGCGCGCCCGATCAGGCGTTGCAGAACTGGCTGGCACAGCAGGCGATACCGCTGCGCCTGCCGTGACGCCTGCCTCTGGTTTCCCTGCCCGCCCCTGTCAGCGATTGAGGGAGGAAATCAGACAGTTATATCCGGCATCGGCTCCGCCACGCTAATATTCGCCGCCCCCCGGCTGGGATTAAACGGTGAAAAAGGCTAAACTTCGACATCATTCCAACGACCAACAGACCCAGAGGCTCAAACCAACGTGGCTCAATTCGTCTATAGCATGCATCGCGTCGGCAAAGTGGTTCCGCCGAAGCGACATATCCTGAAAAACATCTCGCTCAGCTTCTTCCCTGGCGCAAAAATTGGCGTACTCGGCCTGAACGGCGCGGGTAAATCTACCCTGCTGCGCATCATGGCCGGTATCGATAAAGATATCGAAGGGGAAGCGCGTCCCCAGCCAGGCCTCAAGATCGGCTACCTGCCGCAGGAACCGCAGCTTAACCTTGAACACACCGTGCGTGAGTCGGTAGAAGAAGCGCTGTCAGAAGTGGTTGGCGCACTGAAACGTCTCGACGAAGTCTATGCGCTCTATGCCGAAGAGGATGCAGACTTCGACAAACTGGCCGCTGAACAGGGCCGTCTGGAAGAGATTATCCAGGCGCACGATGGTCACAACCTGAATACCCAGCTGGAGCGTGCTGCCGATGCGCTGCGCCTGCCTGACTGGGACGCGAAAATTGCGACCCTTTCCGGTGGTGAACGTCGTCGCGTTGCCCTCTGCCGCCTGCTGCTGGAAAAACCAGACATGCTGCTGCTGGACGAACCGACGAACCACCTGGACGCCGAATCTGTCGCCTGGCTGGAGCGCTTCCTGCATGACTTCGAAGGCACCGTCGTCGCGATTACGCATGACCGTTACTTCCTGGATAACGTTGCAGGCTGGATTCTGGAACTTGACCGCGGTGAAGGGATTCCGTGGGAAGGTAACTACTCCTCCTGGCTGGAGCAGAAAGATGCGCGTCTGGCGCAGGAAGCCTCTTCTGAAGCCGCTCGTCGCAAGTCGATTGAGAAAGAGCTGGAGTGGGTGCGCAAAGGGCCAAAAGGCCAGCAGTCTAAAGGCAAAGCCCGTCTGGCACGCTTTGAAGAGCTGAACAACACCGACTACCAGAAGCGCAACGAAACCAACGAACTGTTCATTCCGCCAGGCGCCCGTCTGGGTGACAAAGTGCTGGAAGTCAGCAATCTGCGTAAGTCCTATGGCGACCGTGTGCTGATTGACGATCTCTCGTTCTCGGTACCAAAAGGGGCGATTGTCGGCATTATCGGTCCGAACGGCGCGGGTAAATCGACGCTGTTCCGCATGATGTCTGGTCAGGAACAACCTGATTCCGGCGAGATTGTACTGGGTGAAACCGTCAAGCTGGCCTCAGTCGATCAGTTCCGTGACAGCATGGATAACTCTAAAACCGTGTGGGAAGAGGTTTCCGGCGGTCAGGACATCATGCGCATCGGTAACACCGAGATGCCAAGCCGCGCCTATGTCGGCCGCTTTAACTTTAAAGGCGTCGATCAGGGCAAGCGCGTAGGCGAACTGTCGGGTGGTGAGCGTGGTCGTCTGCACCTCGCGAAGCTGCTGCAGGTTGGCGGCAACATGCTGCTGCTCGATGAGCCAACCAACGACCTGGACATTGAAACCCTGCGCGCCCTGGAAAACGCCCTGCTGGAGTTCCCGGGCTGTGCCATGGTGATCTCGCATGACCGCTGGTTCCTGGACCGTATCGCCACGCACATTCTGGATTATCAGGATGAGGGCAACATCGAATTCTTCGAAGGTAACTTTACCGAATATGAAGAGTACAAGAAGCGTACCCTCGGCGCCGAAGCGCTGGAGCCGAAGCGCATCAAGTACAAGCGTATGACGAAGTAATCGAATAATAGGGCGGCAGCGATGCCGCCCTTTCTCTATTGCACAATCAGCGATAAAACTCCCTGAATACCGGTGACTGCAGCGCGAACTCAATAAACCGCGCCAGTGCAGGTGAGTTCAGTTTACGGCCCGGATAGACCAGCCACAGCTCATTCCCCTCGATTTCCCATTCCGGCAGCACCGGCACCAGCCGGGTATCCGCCATCGCCCCATCGGTCAGAAAGTGCGGCAGCAGCGTAATGCCCGCATCGCCCAGCGCAGATTCGCGCGCATAGAGTAAATTGTCCGTGAGATGGCCTGGCGGCAGCAGCCAGCGATAGAACTCATCATCGCGCTGCAACACCCATTCATTCCAGGCACGATGCGCAATACAGCGGTGGGCTGACAGCTGCTGTGGGTGAACCAGCGGCGGATGCTGATCAAGATAGCGCTGTGAAGCGACCAGCAGTCGCGGGCAGTTGCCTATCCGGCGGCCAATCAGCGAGGACTCCTGCGGCTGACCGGTGCGCAGCGCCACATCAAAACCCTCCTGCACCAGATCGCGCATCTCATCGGAGATCGAGACATCCAGCGTCACATCGGGATAGAGACGTAAAAACGCCGCGTTACAGCGCGCCAGCAGCGTGGCACCAATCCCCGCCGGGCTGGTGATGCGCAGACGCCCGCTGGGGTTTTCCCGCAGGCTGGCGATTGCCTGATCGGCGCGTTCACTGGCCTGCATCATCTCCTGACAATGCAGCAGATAGCGCTCACCGGCAAAGGTCAGATTGAGCTGGCGGGTGGTGCGGTTCAGCAACCGAATCCCCAGCCGCTGCTCCAGCTGACTGATGCGCTGACTGACGCTCGATTTTGGCAGCCCTGCGCGTTCTGCCGCGCCGGTAAAGCTGCCGCACTCCGCCGCCAGCGCAAACAGCGCCATATCCTGCCACTGACGAAATGCCATTGTTCACCTCAGACGAACACTTTATGAAAGATTGTCCATCTTATCACCGCTAAAATCAGGTTCTACACTTAAGTGACTTACTAAGGAGAACCTTTATGTCTATTCGCGCTATCGCAATTAATCCGGAAAGTCCTGAAAACTTTACTGAAATTTCCCCTGAAACCCCAGCGCCGGGTGAGTATGACCTGCGGGTTGAAGTCAAAGCCGCGTCGGTCAACCCGGTCGATACCAAGGTGCACAAAGGGGCTATGAAGAACGGCTTAGAGCAGCCACGCGTTCTCGGCTGGGATGCCAGCGGTGTGGTGCTGGAGGTGGGCAGCAAAGTCAGCAACTTTAAGCCAGGCGATAAAGTTTTTTATGCGGGCGACCTGACCCGTCCTGGCAGTAACAGCACCGAGCAGCTGGTTGACTCACGCATCACCGGTCACAAGCCAGAGAGCCTGGACTGGGCGCAGTCCGCTGCGATCCCGCTGACGGCCCTGACCGCCTGGGAAGGATTGTTTGAGCGACTGAACCTGGAGTCAGCAACGGAAGATCAGACGCTGCTGATCGTCGGCGGCGCGGGCGGCGTCGGATCGCTGGCGATCCCGCTGGCGAAGCTGCGCAGCAAGGTGAAGATCATTGCCACCGCTTCGCGTGAAGATTCCGCGCAGTGGTGCCGCGATCGTGGCGCCGATCTGGTGATCAACTACAAAGATATGATTGGAGAGCTGGAAAAACAGGGTATTAAGCAGGTCGACTATATCTTCTGCCTGAATGATACCGACGGACACTGGGAGACCATGGCGAAGCTGATCGCGCCACAGGGTCATATCTGTACCATCGTGGAAAACGAACATCCGCTGTCGATGGATCAGCTGAAGCTGAAGAGTGCTGCCCTGCACTTCGAACTGATGTACACCCGCAGCATGTTCAACACGCCGGATATGGCGCGTCAGGGCGAGATTCTGGATGCGGTATCGGCATTACTGGATGAAGGTAAGCTGCAAACCACACTGAGCGAGACGCTGCATGGCTTAAGCGTTGAGACCTTAACCGCCGCCCATCAGCGGGTGCTGGAAGGCCACATGCGCGGCAAAGTGGTGATGGTTTATTAATGCGCTGACCCGGGCTGCCCTGCGGCAGACCGGGTCACAGCATCCGTTACGGCTGGGCGTTTTTCTCGCCCAGCATCGCTTTGACCAGTTCAATGCAGCGCAGGAAACGCGCGTCATAATCATCTTCCTGCACGTGCAGGAATTCGATGTTGTTTTCCCGCAGCATCGTCACCAGCATCGACTGAAACTCCCGGCGATCCACTGAGCTGCCCAGGCTGCGCAAGCCATCCGCGACCCAGGGCACGTTGTTCTCCAGCAGAATCACCAGGTCAAAACGATATTCATCGATCAGGGCCTGCACAAAGGGATGCTCACGTCCTTCATACTTCAGACAAAACGCCTGGGTGGTCACAAAGTCGGTGTCGATAAAGGCCACTTTATTGGCGTATTTAACCGCGAAATCGATGTACTGCGCCTGACCCAGCGCGATCTTGTCGTAATCAGAATATTGCAGCGCCATTTCATCACCGCCCAGGTGGGAGAAGACATAGTCGCGGCCATATTCCCAGGCACTGGTGGTATTGAAGATGTTGGCGAGTTTATTCACCAGCGTCGATTTACCGCTCGACTCTCCGCCGAGGATCGCCACGGTGCGCACAAAGAAAGGTTTTACTTCGGTCGGGATGTAATCCCAGAAGCGGAACGGATCCTGACGGATCTGCGCGCCGCTGATGCTCATAAAGGATCGGCTGGGATCGACCAGCACGGTCCGAATGCCAAGATGCTGCTGATACATCTCCGCATCGGGCGCTTCGCTGGTGTAGATGCAGTCCGGCGCAATGCCATGCTCGCTGAGGAAGGCGCTGACGCCCTTACTCCAGACATCCCAGCCGTGTGGATAGGGCTCAATCCCCTCCTCATCAAAAGCGTGAATGCGGATATTTTTCTGGTACTTAAAGGTCTGCAGCAGCCAGCGCAGGCGATCGCTGACCGTGGGCTGTTGTGACATCGCGCTGTTCTCAAACAGTTCGCGGTCACGCGGCTCGTCGTAACCCATAATGATATGCAGCTCATCGACCTGGCTACAGGCGCGCTGTATCAGATAGATATGGGCGGTGTGCAGTGGATAGAACTTACCAAATACTACGCCCACCGTTTTATCGCGGCGCGGAAACTCCAGGCCCAGAAAACGGTGCAGTGCCTCCAGCTTTTGCGCGCTGGGGCTTTTGATTTTGGCATTGAGCAACTGGCTCAGATAGCCTTTGGTCATGCCGCTGGCATCAGCGACCTGTTGCAGCGTGTGACCCTGCTGGCGAATAGCCGTTTTCAGATAATCAAACGACGACATGTCGTGCCTCCTGCATCAATGCGGTTAAGGTGGGAGCGGCCTGCCCGCGACGCAGGCTGGCAGGCCGCAGGCGCATTACAGATCGTCCAGAATCGCCAGCGCATCGGCCAGCTTCTTCGCGCTGAAAACCTGCATCCCGGCAATCGGTTTTTTCGGTGCATTTCCTGCCGGTACAATGGCGCGTTTAAAGCCATGCTTCGCCGCTTCAGAGATGCGCTCCTGACCGCTGGGCACCGGACGGATCTCACCGGCCAGTCCCACTTCGCCGAAGATCACCAGATCCTGCGGCAACGGACGATCCCGCAGGCTCGATACCATCGACAACATCAGCGCCAGATCAGCACTGGTTTCGGTCACTTTAACGCCGCCAACCACGTTGACGAACACATCCTGATCCGCCATCTGCAATCCGCCATGACGGTGTAAAACGGCCAGCAGAATCGCCAGGCGGTTCTGCTCCAGACCCACCGCCACGCGGCGCGGATTACCCATCATCGAGTGATCGACCAGCGCCTGAATCTCCACCAGCAGCGGACGCGTTCCCTCCCACAGCACCATCACCGAACTGCCCGAGGTGACCTCTTCACCACGCGACAGAAAGATAGCGGACGGGTTGCTGACTTCACGCATGCCCTGCTCGGTCATGGCAAACACACCCAGCTCATTGACCGCGC
>Ga0265798_10009811_pt1 | contig 11904 bp, 7 predicted proteins | sample P3T30metagenome_FD_192430 | JGI IMG/M metagenome (GOLD analysis project Ga0265798, IMG submission 192430) | Plant litter microbial communities from East Loma Ridge, Irvine, California - P3 T30 | ecosystem: Environmental > Terrestrial > Plant litter > Unclassified | place: USA: California... | reverse complement strand
TACGAACCTCAAAATTGGTGCAAAAGAAGTAACAAGTACTGATTCGGATATTTTAAGTGCCGATATTTCTATAGCAAAAGACGTGCACCTCAATTACAAGCAAAACTTTTCTATAAGCTATACCGGGCTTAATTTAACCAACACAAAGCAAAATCATTATTACTACCGTTTAAAAGGATTTGATAAGGATTGGTTCAATGCCGGTTCAAAAACAACAGCTTATTATACCAACTTAAGTCCGGGAGAGTATGTTTTTGAGGTGAAGGCCACAAATAATGACGGCATTCCAGATAAGAAAATCAAATCTATCATTATTATTATACAACCGCCGTTTTGGATGACAATCTATGCTTACATTTTTTATGTTGTTGCGGTTTTATCCCTCCTGCTATTTATAAGATATAGGGGGATACAAAAACTTAGCAAAGCCTTTAAACAGGAAGAGGCTAAGCGTGAGGCGGAGCGTTTACATGATTTGGACAAATTGAAGATTAAGTTTTTAACCAATTTGAGTCATGACTTTCGTACCCCTATTGCATTAATTATGGCACCGGTTGACAAACTGCTGGGTCAAAACCAGGAAGATGGCACCCAAACACAATTACTGGTTGTTAAGCGAAACGCGCGCCGGCTATTAAACATGGTAAACCAGTTATTTGATCTAAAAAAGATTGAAGAGGGGGATTTAAAACTTAATTTAATCAAAAGCGACGTGATCGCCTTTCAGAGAGAGGTAAGCGAGTCGTTTACCGACCTATCGGAGAAAAAGCGTATAGCATTTTTGTTTAAATCCTCTGTTAACTCGCTCCAAACAAATTTCGATCCGGATAAACTGGAGCGTGTACTGTTTAATTTGCTTTCTAATGCGTTTAAATTTACACTTGAAGGGGGCAAAGTGATGCTGATCACGTATATCAAATATTTGCAAGGCGACCCTGGTCAATCCTACCTTGTAATAGAAGTTACCGATACTGGCATAGGCATGACTAAAGAGCAGCAGCAGCATATTTTTAATCGTTTTTATCAAAATCGGATTTCCGAAAATGTATTTAATCAGGGCAGCGGTATAGGCTTATCCATAGTTAGAGATTTTGTTGAACTGCATGGCGGAACCATTGAACTGCAAAGTGAACCTGGCCGGGGAAGCTCCTTTTTTGTCAATTTGCCGGTAGATGCAACAGAGGTTCAAAATACCCCTGTAGAAGAGGTAGTTGATGAAACTGGAAATGTGCCGATTGAAGAGCCTGAGCAACCGGATGTTAAGGCTACCGGTGAAAAGGCCGCGGAAGCCCGTCCTGTTATATTGGTTATTGAAGATAATGAAGATTTTAGATTTTACCTGCGGGATAACTTAAGTGCTCATTATAAAGTGGTAGAAGCGGCTGATGGAAAAGAAGGCTGGCAAAAGGCATTAGCCACCCATCCTGAACTTATTGTAAGTGATATTATGATGCCGCACACCGATGGAATACAGCTTAGCTTAAAGTTAAAGGCAGATAAACGTACAAGCCATATCCCCATCATCTTATTAACTGCATCGAGCCGGGAAGAAGAACAAATTAACGGCTTGTCTTCTGGTGCTAATGATTTTCTTACGAAACCGTTTAGTTTTGAAATTTTGGTGATTAAGATCAACAATTTACTTGCGTTCAACAGAACGCTTAAAAGCACTTACACCAAACAGCTAAAAATTGAGCCAAGCCATATTCAAGTAGAATCGGGGAAGGAGAAGTTTTTGAAAGCCGTAGTAACTTACGTTGAAGAAAATCTTCACAACACACAGCTTTCTGTAGAAGATTTGAGCCGCCATATGGGTATGAGCCGGGGATCTCTTTATAATAAGTTATTAGAAGTAACCGGTCTTTCGCCGGTTGAGTTTATCCGTTCCATCAAACTTGAAAAGGCTGCTCAATTACTCGAAAGCAGCGACATGAATATTGCACAAATTGCTTACGCTGCCGGTTTTGCTACACCAAATTATTTCGCAAAGTCATTTAAAACTAAATATCAAATGCTTCCGTCGGAGTATCTGAGCCAAAAAAGGAAGCCGGTAAAAGCAAACGGATAGCAGTTATTTGTCTTGTTGCCTGTAAAGCCGATTTATAACCCTTTATCCGTATTTACGGCTGATTATAAACATCCGTCGCTCAAATTTATACATATCAGCAATAGTACTACTTGCCGAACCCATAATTTTACCCTGTTGATGTTGCTAACCCGTGTCAAAGTAGCAAGGCTTGCAACGTTAGAAATACTTGACGGAGTAAATTACGGGCTTACATTTTAGCTGGACGGTATTACTTGATCAATGAACCAATAAGCCGAACCAACTGTGGCTATAAACGAATTAGTGTTTAAGATGTATAAAATGGCAAGGTTGCATGAATAAGCCCTGGAAAGAAATTACGATTTACGACATAGCGGAAAAACTGAATCTTTCAGCGTCGACCGTTAGCCGGGCTTTGAACGATCATCCCATTATTAAAGAAAAGACGAGGAAACTGGTGAGGGCTACCGCCGAAGCAATGAATTTTGAGTTCAATGCACAGCAGCATGTTTCGGCAACGGGTAATAAGCGTACCATAGGGGTGGTACTGCCGTTTTTGTATCGCGACCAAATGGCCGAAATAGTTAGTGGAATTGTAGAGACTGCGAGTTTGGCCGATTATGAGGTCATTATTTCACAGTCGTTTGGTTTAATTGGTAAAGAGGTTGAGATTGTTAAAAGCTTATACAGAAAAAAGGTAGACGGCTTGCTGATTTGCCTGGCATTTGAAAAGCAGGAAATGGAGCACTTTGCCAAATTTTGCCAGCATAAAATTCCAATATGCTCTTTTTACAAGGTTTGGAATAATGCCTACAGCGGGCAAGTACGTATCAATGATTTTAGAGCTGCATACGACCTCACCAAGCATTTAATACAACAGGGATATACTCGCATAGGTTACGTTACCCATCAATCTGGCAACGGAATTTACGAGGAGCGATATAAAGGCTTTCAGTTGGCGTTGCAAGAGCATGGCCTTATGCACAACCCCGGGTGGGTATACAAAACAGATCTGAGTACAAATGCAGGGCAGGAGGTAGCCAGGCAAATTACAGATGCCAGGCAAGGCCCTGATGGGTTGCTGGTAGATGATGACCTGTGCGCTGCAGCCTGTATGAATGCGTTGAAAAAAAGCGGTTATCATGTACCCGCAGATATAGGTATAACCGCCTTTGGAAGTTCTGCGGCACCGTTTACTGATCCGCCGTTAACAACTGTTGATTTTCAGCGTTATCAATTGGGGCAAATGGCGGCTACACAAATCATAAATCAACTTAAATATCGCGATGTGCACAATCTGCATCCATTTAAAGTAGAAGTTGGCTATGACCTTGTTGTACGCGAATCATCCTTAAAAACGCTCCCGTTGCAGGCTGTAAGTTAATTAGCGGGTTAAACGTATATTAGCTAAGTAAACCGGTTTTTACCAATTATAATACATTCATGATCAAATCTCTCTTATCGGGTATTGTCTGTTTTTTCTTTTATCTGCAGGTTAGCGGGCAAACTAAGCTCATCAACCCTATTTTGGCAGGTTTTTACCCCGACCCCAGCATTACGAAGGTCGGAAGCGATTACTACTTGGTTAACTCTACTTTCGCGTATTTTCCTGGTATTCCTGTTTTTCATAGTAAAGACCTAAAAAACTGGAAACAAATAGGTAACGTAGTTGAAAGGCCAACGCAAATGAATTTTATGGGCGATAGGGCAACCCGGGGGTTATTTGCGCCGGCTATTAATTATCACAAAGGTCTGTTTTACATTACTTGTACGCAGATAGATCATAGAGGCAATTTTGTGATGACTGCTAAGAGTGCTGCAGGCCCGTGGAGCGACCCGGTTTGGCTGCCTCAGGTACAGGGAATAGATCCGTCCTTGTTTTTTGACCAGGATAAAGCTTACGTTGTATACAACGGAGATGCTCCTGATAATAAGCCATTTTATCCGGGTCACCGCACCATACGTACTTATGAATTTGATCCGGTAAGCAATAAGGTAGTGGGCGAAAACCATATTTTGGTTAATGGCGGTGTAGATATCTCAAAGAAACCGGTTTGGATAGAAGGACCTCACATTATGAAGGTTGGCAGTTGGTATTATCTCTATGCTGCAGAAGGTGGTACCTCGGTTAACCATTCTGAGGTTATTTTCAGGAGTAAAATGGCATTAGGCCCCTACGTTCCATATGAAAATAACCCTATCCTTACACAACGCGGACTCCCCGAAGACCGTAAAAATCCCATCACTTCTGCAGGTCATGCAGAATTTATAAGCGGACCAGACGGCCAAACCTATGCTGTTTTCCTTGCCGTTAGGCCTTATGAGGGTAATTACTATAATACCGGACGCGAAACTTTTATTGCACCCGTAAAATGGCGAAATGAATGGCCGGTCATCAATCCCGATTTTAAGGAAATTCAACATCAATACAGCGTAAAATACAAAGAGATTAAAGAGGTTGGAACGCAGCCACAAAATGGCAACTTCAGTTACAGTACCAATTTTGCAAACGGACTGGACAAATCATTTTTGTTTTTGCGTACGCACGATGCGAGTTGGTATAAAACAAGCGCCAAAAGCGGCTTAACTATTAACCTGAAGCCGGAAACGTGCATGGAAAAAGGAAATCCTGCTTTTATAGCCAAACGTCAGCAACATACGACTTGCACCGCTGGCACCACGCTCAATTTTACCGCTGCAATGCCGGACGAAAAGGCAGGCCTCCTGGCGTTTCAGGATGAAAGCCACTTTTATTTCATTTGTAAATCTGTAGATAGCGCCCTACGCCCGGTGGTGCAATTATACAAGGGAACAAAAAATGAAAAGGTAATGGAACTGATTGCTGAAAAACTACTGCCACAAGGGAAGCAGGATATTAGATTTAGGATATTGGCCGATGGTGCAAAATATGGTTTTGAGTATGCACCAAAGGGAGGAGCTTGGTTAACATTAATGAAAGATGCAGACGGTAAGTTCTTAAGCACCGAGGTAGCCGGAGGCTTTATTGGAAGTGTGTTTGCCATGTATGCAACATCGTCGGGGAGCACTTCTACAAACACTGCAGCGTTCAAATCATTTAATTATACGGGTGGCGATAGCATCTATAATTAAAAATGATAACCTTTGTTAAATAATAAAGGACAGCCTCGCGCTATCCTATACCAATTATAAAACCCGATTGGGTAAACCGTGGAGTATTTGGAGAACTCCGAGACATAAATATCTCCATATTTAAATTTACGTACTGGGACGATATATCATTTGATTTGTTCATATGTTGAATATAAGCTTACAATCGATTGCATATTAATTGTGTGCCTACATGTATATTTGAATTTTTGCGATGAGATAAACGCTATTTTTTGAAATGTCTTTGAACATCTGCAGTACAGAAATTGCACCGAGATACTTGAAAAAACGAACATAACCTTATATAAAACCTATAGCTAAATAAATTATGAAAGCTGCCAAATTGTTGAAAAGTGTTTTGTCGGGTACACATAGATTGCGCAAACTTGCGTTCCTGATAATTTTGTGCTCAACCGTTGCTTCAATGACTTTTGCGCAAAGCAGGATACCCGAAGCCTCCGGAAACTTTGATGTGGCAAAAGACAATGTACCGCATGGTAAATTAGATTCGGTAACCTATTCCTCTAAAACCGTTGGTACACAGCGTAAGGCGTTAATTTATACGCCGCCGGGCTATGCCAGGAATAAAAAATACCCCGTATTGTATCTACTGCATGGTATTGGAGGCGATGAAAAGGAGTGGTACAATGGCGGTAAACCGCAAAATATTTTAGATAATTTATATGCTGATGGCAAATTGGTGCCAATGATTGTAGTAATGCCTAATGGCCGTGCCATGAAAGATGACCGTGCCATTGGCAATATTATGGCACCCGATAAAGTAGCCGCTTTTGCTGCATTTGAACAAGACTTGCTCACAGATTTGATACCTTTTATTGAAAGCCGTTACTCAACGCTGAAAGACCGTGAGCACCGCGCCATAGCGGGTTTGTCTATGGGCGGAGGGCAAACTCTTAATTTCGGTTTAGGCAATCTTGATAAGTTTGCGTGGGTGGGTGCATTTTCGGCCGCCCCAAATACAAAATCGCCAGAACAATTAGTGCCCAATCCCGAAGACGCAAAAAAGCATTTGAAGCTGCTTTGGATTTCTTGCGGCGCAAGCGATAATTTAGTTAGCTTTAGTAAGCGAACCCACGATTATTTGGTTGCCAATAACGTACCGCATATCTACCACATCGAGCCCGGCGTTCATGACTTTAAGGTTTGGAAGAACGGCTTGTACATGTTTTCGCAGCTAATCTTCAAACCGGTCGATGTATCAAGCTTTCCGCTTTATAGTGCTGCTATAGGCAACGCTACTCCCGCTGCTGCAGGTGTACCGGCTTCTACCAACATTCCAGGTGTAAAATATCCACAAATATTGCCTGATAACAGAGTCTTTTTCAGAGTGAAAGCACCGCAGGCCAACGAGGTAATAATCGACCTGACTAAGAAGTTTCCGATGCAGAAAGATACCGGAGGGTATTGGACGGTTACCACAGAGCCTATCCCCTTAGGTTTCCATTATTATTCATTAATTATAGATGGCGTTGCGGTTGTTGATCCGGCCAGTCAAACTTATTACGGAATGGGCCGGATGGCCAGCGGGATAGATATACCTGATCCGGATGCCGGCTTTTACGAGGTTAAAAATGTACCCCACGGACAAGTTCGCTTAATTAATTACTATTCAAACCTCACTCAAGCCTGGCGACGTGCCTATGTTTATACCCCTGCCGATTATGATAACTCCTCCAAAAAGTATCCTGTACTTTACCTACAGCATGGCTCTGGCGAGGATGAAACCGGTTGGACCGCCCAGGGGAAAATGAATTTCATCCTCGATAACCTTATTGCAGAAAAGAAGGCTAACCCTATGATCGTGGTGATGGATAGGGGATACGCTACCGATCCTACAAAACCGGCGGGCAATGGTGCAGGTATGAATGGGAATATCTTCCCGGAAGTGTTGATTAAGGAAATTATACCGATGACAGACCGTACTTTCAGAACCCTGGCCGACCGTAATCACCGTGCTATGGCCGGGCTCTCCATGGGTGGCTTCCAGACGTTTCAAACTACCATGACCCACCTGGACCTGTTTAATTATGTTGGTGGTTTTAGTGGTGCCGCATTTCTTCAACCCAATACCGACGTTACCACCATGTACGACGGCATATGGGCAAATGCCGATAAGTTTAACAAACAACTGAAAGTGATGTACATCAGCATTGGCACTACCGAGCCTGAGCGTATGTATACAGGCGTTAGCGGTTTTCACAAAGCCTTAGATAAAGCGGGTATCAAGCATACTTACTATGAGTCGCCCGGTACAGCACATGAATGGCAAACCTGGCGCCGCTCGTTACGCCAGTTTGCAAGCCTCATATTTAAAGATTAAAGCAACTCTGCTATCATGAAGAAATATTTATTGGTGCTGCCACTTCTCCTGTTTCACTATTTAGGTGTTGCGCAAGACAAGAACTTTTACATTTTCCTGTGCTTCGGGCAATCAAACATGGAAGGTAACCCGAAGTTTGAAGCCCAAGACACGTTACCCAACGAGCGTTTCCGTGTTTTGCAGGCCGTAGATTGCCCTGAACGACAAAGGGTAAAAAACGTTTGGTACACAGCTGTTCCGCCTTTATGCCGTTGCAATACAGGTCTGTCGCCTGCTGATTATTTTGGAAGAACCATGCTGGCCCACCTGCCTGCAAAGGTTAGAATAGGTATCATCAACGTTTCGGTAGCGGGTTCTAAGATTGAGATCTTCGACAAAGACCATCATCAGGTTTACCTGGAAACAGCACCGGAGTGGATGAAAAAAATGGCTGCCGAATATAACGGCAACCCCTATGCACGCCTGGTTGAGTTGGCAAAACTTGCACAAAACGCAGGTGTGATAAAAGGAGTGCTTTTACACCAGGGCGAGTCTAATCCTAACGATTCGTTATGGACCCGAAAGGTAAAAGGCGTGTACAATAACCTGATGGCCGATTTGAAACTTAAGCCTAAAGCAGTTCCGCTGCTGGCGGGCGAGGTGGTGAACGCCGATCAGAACGGCCTTTGCGCGGGTATGAACAAAATTATTGCTACGCTGCCCGAAGCTATTCCAACTGCGCACATCATCTCTTCTGCAGGTTGCACTTGTGGTAAAGACAGGCTGCACTTCACCGCCGAAGGCTGCCGTAAGTTGGGCACACGTTATGGCATAAAAATGCTGGAGCTATTAGGTTATAAGGTGGCAAACGCCGAGTAGGTACAAGCTCTATTTAAAATGAAAAAGAACCATTTAATTACGATACAAGCGATTTTAGCCGGCCTGGTGATGTTTGTGCAAATACTGCTGCCTGCAAAGGCTAATGCACAGGACACCATAGCTTTATATAAAGGAAGAGTACCTAACTCCAGGCAAGCTAAACTCGCTCCGCTGCCCGGTAAGTTATCTCCGGGGCTTATTTACCGCGTTATAAATCCATCAATAGAAATCTACCTCCCGGAGGCAGGGACAGCGAATAGTACGGCTGTGCTTATCTGCCCGGGCGGCAGTTATAAAGTATTGACCTACAGTGGTGAAGGTGTAGCTACGGCCAAGGCTTTCGCTAAAAATGGCATTACCGCATTTGTGCTCAAGTACAGACTTCCAGATGATTCGATGATGGTTGATAAGACCATTGGCCCATTGCAGGATGCCGAGCAGGCCATGAAGATTATTAGGGAAAATGCGGCCAAATGGCACCTGAATATCAATAAGATAGGGGTAGCCGGGTTCTCGGCAGGAGGGCATTTGGCCTCTACGCTGGCAACGCACTACCGCCAGCCGGTGATAGAAAATGCTACTAATACCAACTTACGCCCCGATTTTGTCATCCTGGTTTACCCGGTTATTAGCATGAATGACTCACTTACCCATGCCGATTCGAGGAGAAATTTGCTGGGCAATCATCCGTCAAAGCCGCTTATTGATTTGTATTCCAATGAGTTGCAGGTGGATGCGAACACGCCGCCTACTTATCTTACCCATGCCGGCGATGATAAATTGGTTGATGTAGACAACAGCATTTCGTACTACGAAAAGCTGCGCCATAGGGGTGTACCTGCCGAAATGCACCTGTTCCCGAAGGGCGGCCATGGTTTCATTTTTGGGATGCCAAACTGGACTGTTCCGCTGTTCGACTGGATGAAGCGTGAAAAATGGATAGATTAAATTACAAATAAGTTCATAATTATATCGGAAAAGTATCTTTTTCCACCTAATATTACATATAAATATAAGTGTCTTCCTGACACTTCCAATATAACCTAAAAATAATGAAATATTCGCAAAGCTGGTTCTGCGTTGCAGCCCTGGTGCTCATGGCAACATTGGTACAAGCCCAAAACCCACTGATCACAAATCAGTTTACGGCCGACCCATCTGCCCGTGTTTTTAACGGCAGGGTATACGTCTATCCATCTCATGATATTAAAGCTGCTCCCGGCCGTGGTCGCGCAGGCTGGTTTGTAATGGAAGACTACCACGTGTTTTCCTCGGCTAACCTGACCGACTGGACTGACCATGGCATGATCGTAAGCCAAACCAAAGTGCCCTGGGCCGACCCTGCTTCATACAGCATGTGGGCTCCCGATTGCGTTGTCCGCAACGGCAAGTACTACTTCTATTTTCCAACCACTACAAAGCCCGAAACTGCCGGGGGGCGCGGACGCTTTGCCATTGGCGTAGCTGTTGGCGATAAGCCTACTGGTCCCTTCAAAATTGAACCCGAGCCTATTAAAGGTGTTTTGGGGATTGACCCCAACGTTTTCATCGATGCCGATGGTCAGGCTTACCTTTACTGGTCGCAGGGAAATATCTTCGCAGCAAAGCTGAAGGCTAATATGCTCGAAATTGAGGGCGAAGTGCAAACGCTTACCGACCTTCCAACTAAAGGCCTTAAAGAAGGCCCTTATGTTTACAAACACAAAGACACCTATTATTTAACCTACCCTCACGTAGAGAACAATATTGAAAGATTAGAGTATGCCATCAGTAAAAGTCCGCTGGGGCCGTTTAAGTTTACGGGGGTAATTATGGATGAAAATCCAACCGGCTGATGGACCAACCATCATTCTATCATCGAGTACAAAGGCCAGCATTACCTGTTTTATCACAGTAATGATCTGTCGCCCAACTTTGATAAAAACCGGTCTATACGTGCGGATAGCCTGTTTTTCAATGCCGATGGTACTATCAAAAAGGTGGTTCCTACGTTCCGTGGGGTTGGCCTAACCCTTTCTTCATCCAAAATACAGTTTGACCGTTATAGCGCTAAAGGCGACGATGCTACAGTAAGCTTTATAGATACATCCAAGGTTTTTGGTGGATGGAAAACCATCCTGCCGGTCACTAAAAACGGCTGGATTAGGTACAACAGCGTAGATTTTGGAAAAGTTAAACCTAAGACCATCACCGTTAAAGCATGGTCGGCCAAGGGTGGAACTCTCGAAGTTAGGGATGGTTCTGTTACCCGACAAGTGCTTGCTTCGGTGAAAATTCCGCAGGGAAATGCCTGGCGCACCGTTACTGTTCCGGTTAATGCCGTTAAGCCCGGTATCCATCATCTGGTAGTTGCCGCAAAAAGTTCACCTGTCGAAGTGGACTGGATCAGCTTCAAATAAACAACTGTTCAAGTGAGGCAGATCAACGTAGTATTCTGCTTTGGATAATTACTTCTTATAATATTACATACAAGTGCAGCCATTACCCTGTAATATATGCATCAAAATAAACATACGCTATCTATGAAATTTCTGTTTACGTCATTATTTAGCCTGCTGTGTTTAACACAGGTTTTTGCCCAAAACATAATGGTGCAAAGCCCCGATAAGCAGTTACAGTTAACCGTACTACTTCGTGATGGTAAACCCTATTATAAGGTAGCTTATAAGGGTAGTGCCATGCTCGAAGAATCGCCCCTGGGCTTTACCTCCAATGAGGGCGATTTTGCTTCCAATGTTCGCTACATCAGCAAGTCGGAAAATAATGTTCAGAAAAATTACACGCTGAATACGATCAAAAAATCACAGGTTCAGTACAGGGCTAACACCTTAACCTGCACTTTCGAAAATGCGCAGCAACGTAAGTTTAACGTGGTGTTCCAGGTAAGCGATAACAATATTGCGTTCCGCTACGAGTTGCCCGAATGGGGAGAGCGTCGGGCTTGCGTAATAGAAAACGAGGCCACTGGCTTTAAGTTTCCTGCAACTACCACCACATTTCTATCCGACATGATGAAGCCCATGACCGGTTTTGCTAGAACGGCACCCAGTTACGAAAGCTCTTATAAAGCCGATGCACCTATGGTTAAAGCAAATAAGAGCGAAGATGGCTACATTTTCCCCGGACTTTTTAAAGTCAACAGCAAAAATTGGGTACTGGTATCAGAAACCGGGGTAAGCAGCCTTTACTGCGCCTCGCACTTAAGCGAATTATCGGCCAACGGGGTTTATACAGTAGAATATCCCAACCCCAAACAAAATAACGGTTTCGGCAGCACAGGAGCGGCAGTTTCCTTGCCCGGTGTTACTCCATGGAGAACCATTACCGTAGGAGATAATCTGAAACCCATTGTGGAGACTACTATTCCTTTTGATGTGGTTGACCCGCTTTACCAAGCCTCGCAGGAGTATAAATATGGTAAGTCTACCTGGAGTTGGATTATTTGGCAGGATAACAGCATGAATTATGATGACCAGGTAAAATTCATTGATCTGGCAGCATCCTTAAAATATCAATACATACTGATGGA
>Ga0265798_10009810_pt1 | contig 11904 bp, 10 predicted proteins | sample P3T30metagenome_FD_192430 | JGI IMG/M metagenome (GOLD analysis project Ga0265798, IMG submission 192430) | Plant litter microbial communities from East Loma Ridge, Irvine, California - P3 T30 | ecosystem: Environmental > Terrestrial > Plant litter > Unclassified | place: USA: California... | reverse complement strand
ATCGAATCGCCAAGCGTGCGCTCGACGTCGCCGTCGCCGGTGTCGGGTTGATCGTCACCGCCCCCGTCCAACTCGTGTTGGCCGCCGTCATCGCCCGACGCCTGGGGCGGCCGGTGCTGTTCGTCCAAGCTCGCCCGGGCAAGGGCGCCAAGGTCTTCGACCTTGTCAAGTTCCGCACCATGTTGCCCGTCGACGAGGCCCGCGGCCTGGTGACGGACGAGGACCGCATGACCGCTTTCGGAGCCACCTTGCGCTCGACGAGCCTTGACGAACTACCCACGCTCTGGAACGTCATGCGAGGCGACATGAGCCTCGTCGGACCGCGCCCCTTGCTTGTTCGCTATCTCGAGCGCTACTCCCCCAGGCAGGCTCGCCGTCACGACGTCCGCCCCGGCGTGACCGGACTCGCCCAGGTCAACGGCCGCAACGCGATCTCGTGGGCGGACAAGCTCGAGCTGGACGTGCGCTACGTCGAGACCAGGTCGTTCGTAGGTGATCTGCGGATCCTCTTGTCTACGGTGAGGAAGGTCCTCCGTCGGGAGGGCATCACGGACTCGACCTCGGTGACGTCGGCTGAATTCGTCGGCAACGGGGGCGTGCTCCATGAGCATTGACATCGTCGTCGTCGGGGCTGGCGGTTTCGGGCGCGAGACGCTAGATGTCCTGGACGCCATCGAGAAGCAGTCCCCGGGGAGTTGGCATGTCGTCGGTGTCGTGGATGACGCCCCCTCCGAGTCCGCCCTCCTTCTCCTCGCTCGACGCGGCATCCGCTGGTTGGGCCCTCTTGCCGAATGGCTGCTCACGAGCCCGTCAGCGGCCTATGTCATCGCGGTCGGTTCGCCATCGAGTCGAGCCCAGATCGCTGATCAGATCGGTTCGCATGGCCTCACCGCCGCAACAGTCGTTCATCCCCGAGCTGAGATCGGCACTCTGACGAGCGTGGGTGAAGGGTCGGTCATTTGTGCCGGGACTCAAGTGTCGACGGGCGTTGAGATAGGTCCGCACGTGCACCTCAATCCAAACTCGACGATCGGGCACGACGCTCGGCTGGAAGCCTGCGTCTCGGTGAATCCAGGCGCAATCATTTCAGGAGGTGTCGTCATCCTGGACGAAAGTCTGGTCGGCGCTGGTGCCGTGATTCTGCAGGGCCTCCAAGTGGGTCGTGGCGCGACGGTCGGTGCCGCTGCCTGCGTCACGCGTGATGTACCGGCCTTAACCACCGTGAAAGGTGTTCCCGCACGATGACCGAGGATCGACGCCGGCCACACCTGTGGTTCGTCAACCACTACGCCGTGCACCCGGACGTCCATGGCCGAAGCGGACGTCATTACAGGCTGGCTCAGCACCTCGAGAGCCTCGGTTGGCGTGTCACTGTCATCGCGGCCAGCACAGATCACCCGAGCGGACGTCAGCTATCTGCCCACGGTGCCACGCTGGGTGGTGACGAACACGGCCCCCTCTTCCGCCTGCTCAAGGCGCCTGCGTACGAGAAAGGGGGTTTCAGTCGAATCATCAACATGGTCACGTTCTCGGCGCGACTCCTCGCCTTGCGAAACCTCGATGCCCCTGACCTCGTGATCGGAAGTACGGTTCATCCGCTCGCGGCTTGGGCTTCGTCCACCGTGGCCCGGCGCAAGGCGGTCCCTTTCGTCTTCGAGACGCGTGATCTTTGGCCAGAGACTCTCATCGACATGGGGGCGATCACGCGCCGCCATCCGTTGGCCCACATTCTCAGGTGGATCGAGAAGAGAACCATCGAGCGATCGCAGCTGGTCATCTCACCTCTTCCCGGGGTGGGTGACTATCTCAAAGCCTGGGGCCACGATGTGCCATTCGTCTGGATCAGCAACGGTGTCGAGCCCGGCGAAGCGTCTGCGCCGCCTGCCGACGACGTGGCCGGCCCGACTTTCACCTACTTCGGCTCGATAGGTCGAGCCAACGCTGTCGACACGTTAGTAGAGGCCTTCGAGTTGTACCTCGCCAGGGGTGGAAGCCCGCATGCGCGGCTCCGACTGGTGGGTGACGGGGCCGACTTCGACGAGATCGAGCGCCGGGCCACGACGTCGCATTGGGGGTCTCAGATGCAATTGCAAGGTGCTGTGCCGCAGTCTCAGCTCACGCAGATCTCAGCTGACAGTGACGCACTCATTGCCAACATGCTCGATCTGCCCCTCTACAAGTACGGAATATCGCTGAACAAGCTGTTCGAATACCTCTCTGCCGCCCGTCCGATCATCTTCGCTAGCAACGCGTCCAACAATCCGGTCGCGGATGCCTCCGCGGGATTCGTGGTCCCCGCAAACGATGTCTCGGCGATCGCCGAAGCGATGCAGCAGCTGCAAGACACCCCCGCCGCCGAACGAGCCGCAATGGGTTCGCGCGGTCGAGAGTACGTCAAGAGAGAATACGACTACTCGGTCCTCGCCCGGCGCCTGTCTCGGGCCCTGGTCCCCCTTTTGGAGCCGAAATCGGCGACTCATACCGCCCCAACTACGCCTCCGAATTGATAACCATGACTCGACAACGCAACCGCGTCGCACACGTCTCTTCCGCACACCCTTGGACCGACAACCGAGTGCATCTTCGTGAGGCCGTGTCTCTTCACGACGCGGGATACGACGTCGTCCTCATCGCGGTCGAGTCGAGCGAAAAAGCCCAGCTCTCCTCGGTCACAGTGAAACTCATTCCTCGACGGACGCGTCTCCGGCGTTTGACCATCAGCAGCCTGCAGGCCGTCTTTCTCGCCATAAGGTCGCAGGCGTCAGTCGTACATCTGCACGATCCCGAACTCATCTGGGCTATCCCGGTGCTTCGCACGCTGGGGCGTAAGGTCATTTTCGACGCCCACGAAGACCTGCCCTCTCAGATCATGGACAAGCATTACCTGCCCAAGCCTTTGCGCAGTGCTGTCGCTCGAGCTGCCGGAATTCTCACCCTCGTCGCGTCGTCGAGTGACCACGTGATCGCCGCGACCGAGACCATTGCCCGCAGGTTTCCCGCCGCAAAGACCACGGTCGTGAAGAACTACCCGAGACTGCGACAGCAAGACACCGATCTCCCTACCTTGGACGACCGTCCCCTGCACGTGGTCTACGTCGGAGCCATCAGCGACACTCGTGGCGCTCAAGTCATGGCTGCTGCCGTGGACGACGACGCCTTCCCTTCCGACTGGAAATTGAGTCTCGCCGGTCACTTCGTGCCTGCGAGCACGGCCGACCTGTTCTCGAACGGCCGGCATGTGGAGCACACCGAAGTGCACGGCAAGGTGTCGCCCGCCGAAGCACGCGACCTCCTCGTCCAGGCCCGCGTGGGACTCGTCGTGCTCCAGGACACAGTGGCGTACCGGGACTCCCTTCCGACGAAGATGTTCGAGTACATGGCCGCCGGCTTGCCGGTCATAGCGTCCGATTTTCCCCTCTGGCGCTCCATCCTCGAGCCTCTCGACTGCGCGACCTTCGTCGACGAGACTTCATCCGAGGCCGTCGCCGCTGCGGTATCCCAGTACGCCACAGACTCCGAGCTACTCCGTCGACACGGGGAGAACGCGAGATCGGCGGCTCTAGTCGACCTGAACTGGGCCAGCCAAGAGGATCATTTACTCTCGGTCTACGCCTCGGTGCTCGACACGCGAAGTTGACAAGGCTTGGCTTCGGAGACTTTATCTACAGGTGATTTGATGTGGCCGGTACAACCCCTTTGCAAGATACTTCTTGCACACAGGTGAGTCGGCCCGTCCGCCGTCCTCCCTCGCCCTCTAAGAAGATGCTCCGACAAGGGCACCCGGCGAGTTGCTTCGAGATTTTCGTCGCAGGCCCCATCCGGTCCGTGGGGCGATCGCTACGACGATCAAAGCGACGACGAGCCCGTGAGACAGCATCGCTGTGAGGACGGCCGAGTTCGACAACGCAATTGTCGGCATCAGTACGACGAGGCCCGCAACAGCAGCTGGCAATCCGAAGGCTGCTCTGTCCAGGAACCGGAGGTAGATAGCGAGGACGATCCCTGCCCCGACCAGCCCTGCCCATCCGAAGTTCGCGAAGCCGTCCGCGAAGACGTTCGCGTTCGCCGCTGTATCCGCGGAACCGATGAGCCACTCGCCGATAACGCGTGGGGGCGACAACGTATAGGGATAATCAACGAACTGCCGCAGGACCGAGTGCCCCAGATGTGCCTGCGGGTTGTCCGAGAAGAAGGATACATATGCCGATGAGAGAAGCCCAGGCGTGAAGAGGAACCTACGCGAAAAGAGCGATGTCCAGAGGTTCGTCCCCTGAAGTTCGTCCGCCAAAGCTGACACCGTAATGAGCGCTACGGTACCCCACACGAAGACTGCCGCGCGAGGCCGCAAATTTTTTCTGAAGAGCAACGCAACAACGAGAATGGCGGGCAGTGAGAAGAGAACGGTCTTAAAGCCCGTGCCCGAGTAGAGCACAAGTTGCCCAACGATGCCCAAAATAATAGGCAGCGCCCGACGTGAATAGATACCACGGGCTAATATGACTGGGTTTATGACGTTTGCTTGGGTGCTGACAAGGTAACCCAGCACACCCCCTCCACCCAGTGCAGCGGAGTATTCATCGCGTACCGAGTAGACCTCAAGGAGGGAGATATACCTCAGGCTAAGTCCAGTCGTGGCGGCCATGAGCACATAGGTGACGAGGGAGAAACCGCCAAGGAGCAGCCAAAACGTGGTCGGTGAAACAGCGATTCTTGACGGAAGAGAACGCGCAGGCCTCCTGAGGAACAAGGCAATCGCTATGTACGTCACAGCGATTGCAGCGCTGAGGCCGAGGCTTCGCCAGCCCTCCAGGAGGCCGACGTATGGCGACATAAGGATGGAGGGTCCCATGCACACGACGAACAATACCCATATAACAAGATCTGATGGACGCTTGATTCGCCTTGGTAACGCGATGGCAACAAGTGCCGCTAGTACCCAAGTTAAGAAAACGATCTCAAGCGGCGGCGAGGTGTAACGATAGCCCAGATAGGCGAACGGCTCGGTGACAATATTCTTGTATACCCAGTGGAGTGCGAAAGCATATACCGCGACTGCTAACGGAAGCGAGACGAACTCTCGTACAGGAAAACCGTGACGCTTATTGGTCGTCATCGGGTCCTCATACCCTGGACCTTAGCCCACGTGTTCGAACCGGACCCCACTCCCCAGGAATGGCGGTGATCTCGGTGCTCAGTTGGTTCGACTGTCATCTGACACTCCCAAGTCATACAGTCTCATACTTCTGCGTATGAGGACGAAAAGAACCACGTACGTTAAAGATTGAACGCTGGCGAGAAGCACAACGGCTGTCGTCAGAGAGGCGCCTAGGTATGCGGCAGCAGAAATCACTCCGAGGACGATGGCTGAGCGAGCCACATCCCAAGAAAGCTGGACCTTCGTTCGGTCGACGAGCAGCAGCACACGGCTAACGGGCACCACCACCAACTGGAGTGCATATGTCAGGGCGAAGATGCGTGCGTACTGGCCCGCGCTCCGCCATTCTTCCCCGAAGACAGCTGAGAAGACCGTCGGCCCGCCCACGATGATCGCAACGAGCGGCAGAACGACAATGAGAGCTAGGAAGAACTCGGTTCGGTTCAGCAAGGGTCCAATGCGTGCACGTCGACGAATGAGGACACCAAGAGAGCCCTCGACGTATTGAGCTGTAGCGTCAGCGATGATGCCGACAGGGGCAGCCAGGACGCGCATCGTCAACGCAACGAAACCTATCTCGTAAACCCCGTAAGCGGCCGTCAACACAAGGATGGGCGCCTGAAGCCCCACGACGTTGAGCAACGAGGACCACGTGGAGACGAGTGGCAGTCGGCGGAATCTTGCTGAGGCCACTGCGAACATGCGGCCCGGAGGGATGGGCTTTGTACGTGGAACAAGTTCCGTAACGGGTTTGCGGACCCTCACCGCACCACCCACCGCAAAGATCCGACCGACAGCTGTTCCGAGGGTGAGCCCCAAAGAACCACCGACGCTTGCCAACCCCATCAGGATGTTGAAAGCGACCTGAGCCCATCCCTGCATCGCATTCCGGATACCAAGGCGGCCATAAGCTTGGCGGCGGGTGAGCGTGCTCGAGTAGATCTTGAAGAGCGCGATGGCCATGACGGTGACGGGGATCAACCACCAGTCTCGCGTCAGGAACGGTGCACTGAAGGTCGTCGCCAGCCAGTCTCTCGAAAGCCAGGCCACGAGCGCCAGCACGCTGGATAGGACAACGGCAGAGGCCAGAGCGAGCCACACGAGCGACCTGGCGATTCCCGGGCTCCGGGGCACGACGACAGCACGTTCCCAATTCAACGTGACCACGGCCCCTCCGATCGCTGAGAGGGACGTGATCACGGCCAGAGATCCGAAATCTGCGGCGTCATAGAGCCTGGTGAGCAAGGGCGAGGACAGGACGATGATGCCTTGACCGGCAATGCTGCCGGCCAGGATGAGAGCGACACCACTTCTCAGCCGCGTGGGCAGGCGAAATTTGGCTTTTGGCAACGACCTGTTCTCACCTCCTGAATGTTCCACGCTGATGCTTGTGCCGGTTTTACCGGCTCCGGGTCAGACGGCGGTGCGATTAATGTCGCCAGAGCGCGCGGCCGCGCCATCACCCAATCGGACGAACGTTGCCTCGCCCCAGGCCCCCGAATCAAGACCCCGTCGACCGTCGATCACGGTGCGCACGCCGGGCGCCTGCTCGTGGCTCCAGTTCTGGTAGACCTCGTGATCCGCCTGCAGGACGAGCGCGTCAGCGGCCTGTCCCTCCTGGAACGACTCGAATCCGTACGCCGCCAGCTCATCGGATGTGTAGAGGGGGTCATTGACGAGCACACGAGCCCCTCGTGCCCTCAGTGCATCGACGGCATCGAAGATGCCCGAGAAGGCTGTCTCCTTGACGCCACCGCGATAGGCGGCCCCGAGGACGGCGACGGTCTCGTCCGTCAGGTCTCCGTGGAGCGCCGCCAAGGCGTCGATGGTACGAGCGGGCATCGCAGCGTTCGCAGCACGGGCTGCGCGGACGATGGTGGCCTCGGGATCGTTCCAGAGGTAGAGACGCGGGTAGACCGGGATGCAGTGCCCTCCGACGGCGATGCCGGGCCGGTGGATGTGGCTATAGGGCTGCGAGTTGCACGCGTCGATCACTGCGTGGACGTCAATGCCCACGCGATCGGCATACAGCGCGAACTCGTTCGCGAGTCCGATGTTGACGTCCCGGTAGGTCGTCTCGGCAAGCTTCGCGAATTCGGCCGCTTCCGCGCTGCCCAGGTCCCAGACGCCGTTCGCCCGCGGCAGATCGGCGCGCTCGTCGAAGTCGAGGACGGCCTCGTAGAACTCTCGAGCCCGACGCGCACCCTCGACGCTCAGCCCGCCGATCAGTTTCGGGTACTTGCGCAGATCGCTGAAGACGCGCCCGGTCAAGACACGTTCGGGTGAGAACACGACGTGGAAGTCCGTGCCTTCGGCGAGTCCACTACCTTCAGCCAGCAGTGGAACCCATCGGTCTCGGGTGGTGCCGACAGGCAGGGTCGTCTCGTACGAGACGAGGGTTCCCGGGGTCAGGTGCTCGGCGATCGACCGCGTGGCGGAGTCCATCCACCCGAAGTCGGGTCGCGCTTCGTCGTCGACGAACAGCGGCACGACGACGACCACGACGTCGCTGTCGGCGATGGCATCGCCGTAGTTTGTGACGGCCTTGAGCAGCCCGCGAGGCACCACGTCACGCAGTGCGTCGGCGAGACCGTGTTCGCCAGGGAACGGCTCGACAGCGTCGTTCACCAGATCCACGACCCTCTGGTCGATGTCGACGCCCGAGACCGTGTGGCCCTTGGACGCGAACTGGACCGCGAGGGGCAGGCCGATCTTTCCGAGGCCGACGACGGAGATGTTGAGGACGTTCTTGCTCATGGGTCGTTCCCGTTCAGATGGTGATGGCGGTGGAGGTGCGCGACGCTTCGACGACCGCTTCGGCGACTCGGAGCGTGTCGAGCCCGTCCCGCAAAGTGACAATGTCGTTCGCGCGACCAAGGATGGCGTCGCGGAAGGCTTAGTGCTCGACGAGCAACGGCTCCCGCTTCGTCAGGGCATAGCGGACCATCTCGCCTTCGGACACCCCCCGGAACGCGGCGATCGAATCCCAGCTCGTCGACACGGTTCCGTTGGCGAAGAAGGTTAGGTCGGCCGTGATGGTGTCGGCGACGAACGTTCCCTTCTCCCCCGTGACCGTCGTGACGCGCTCTTTCAGCGGCGAGAGCCAGTTCACGAGGTGGTTCGTGACGATGCCGTTGCGAAGGCGACCCGAGACAGACACGAGGTCTTCGTTGGGGCGGCCGCTGCGATGAGCACTCTGGGCGAAGATGGTCTCGAATCCGCTCTGTGCCAACCAGGCCGTGAGGTCGATGTCGTGCGTGGCCAGGTCCTTGACGACACCGACGTCCGCGATCCGGGCAGGGAAGGGACCCTGCCGCCTCGTGGCGATCTGGTAGACCTCGCCGAGATCGCCTGCCGCGATGCGGGACCGGAGGCTCTGCAGGGCGGGGTTGTAACGCTCGATGTGCCCCACGGCACCGACCAGGCCCGCGGCGTCGAAGGCCTCGACCAGTCGCCGGCCGGCGTCGACGTCGTGCGCGACGGGTTTCTCGATCAGGCAGTGGACCCCTGCCGCTGCCAGGGTCAGACCGATCTCTTCGTGGAAGATCGTCGGCACCGCGACCACGGCCGCGTCGATGCCGTGCTCGATGGCCTGCTCGACGGTGGTGAACAGGGGAACACCCGGGCCGAGCGCCCCGTGTGTGTCTCCTTGGGCGTCGACGGCCGCGACGAGTTCGACCCCATCCACTCCCCGAAGCACCCTCGCATGATGGCGGCCCATCATGCCCAGTCCGACCAGAGCGACCTTGATGACCGCCCCCATCATGCACCTGCCGTGGCGAGGGTGTTCACGGCGTCGACGATGCGATCGATCTCGGTCTCGTTGAGCGACGGGTGCACGGGGATCGAGAGCACCTCGCGTGCTGCCTTCTCGGTCTCCGGAAGATCGACACCGCGCGCGAAGGACGGCAGTCGGTGGTTCGGCACGGGGTAGTACACGCCGCTTCCGACAGCGAATTCGCTCTTGAGCGCTGCCGCGAAGCCGTCTCGGTCGTCTTCGACACGGATCGTGTATTGGTGGTAGACGTGACCGGCGCCTGCAGCAACGGGAGGCGTGACCACTCCCCGGAGCCGGCGATCGAACTCGGCCGCATGGGCCCGACGCGATTGCGTCCATCCGGCCAATTTGCGGAGTTGCGTCCTACCGATGGCGGCGTGGAGGTCGGTCATGCGCATGTTGAAGCCCACCAGCTCGTTCTGGTACTGGCGGTCCATCCCCTGGTTGCGCAGCAGGCGGATCGTCCGTTCGACAGTCGCGTCGTCCACGGTGAGCATGCCGCCCTCTCCCGAAGTCATGTTCTTTGTGGGGTAGAGGCTGAACGCCCCGAACACACCGAACGTGCCGACTTGCTTGCCGTCCCACGTCGCACCGTGCGCTTGGGCTGCGTCTTCAAAGATGCGGAGGCCCTTGTCCGTGGCGAGGGCCGAGAGGGCGGTCATGTCGGCAGACTGCCCATAGAGGTGCACGGGCATCACTCCGACCGTGCGATCCGTGACGAACGACTCGACAGAGGCTGCATCGAGACAGAACGTCGCGGGGTCGATGTCGGCGAAGACGGGCGTCGCTCCGGTGAGGGCAACGGAGTTCGCCGTGGCCGCGAACGTGAAGGACGGGACGATGACCTCGTCACCAGGCCCGACTCCCGCAGCGAGGAGGCCCAGGTGGAGGGCGGAGGTGCCCGAGTTGACCGCAACCGATGAACGACCGCGAGCCAGCTCGGCCGAGAACTCCTGCTCGAAGGCAGCGACCTCCGGCCCCTGTGCCAACATGCCGGAACGGAGGACGGCGTCGACCGCCTCACGCTCGTCGTCACCGATCAGCGGGCGTGCGGACGGTATGAATTCCATGGTCATTTCGTGATCTCCATCAGCACGCCATCGCGCTCTTCGTATCGTTCTCGAGTCGTCTCGTCGAGCCAGGCGGTGCCCTCGGTGACCAGCCGACGACCACTCTTGCCCACCCACCCGATGCGTCGGGCGGGAACGCCGACGACCAGTGCGTGGTCCGGCACGTCTCGCGTGACCACTGCACCGGCTGCGACGGTGGCCCAGCGTCCGATCGCCACCGGGGCGACGCACACGGCGCGGGCGCCGATCGATGCACCCTCCGAGACGGACACCCCTGTCGGTGTCCAGTCGTCCGCACCCTTGGCCGAACCATCCGCATTGACGGCCCGGGGGTAGGTGTCGTTCGTGAAGATCACACCGGGCCCGACGAACACGCCGTCAGCGAGTACCGCGGGGGCGTAGAGCAGGGCCGCGTTCTGCACCTTGCATCGGTCGCCCAAGCGCACGCCCTCGTCGATGTAGGCCGCGCGACCGACGACGCAGTCGAGGCCGATCACGGCGTGCTCGCGCACTTGGGCCAGGTCCCAGATCTTCGTACCCGAACCGATCCTCGAGGTCGGGTGGACTTGTGCCGAGTCGGCTATGAAGCTCATCGGCCAGAACCGGTCGGTGGTAGGCGAGCAAGGCTTCCCCCTGTCGCGACGGCTTCGTTCATGTGCACTGGCTTTCTCTTGAGGTGACGGCGCCTAGGTGGTGAGAAACGACGAGGGCCGACTGATGCCGAGAGGACCGACCAAGTCGTCGACGGACGCTGCCGGATCAGTTCTGCGCGATCGGCAGGGTGTTCAACGAGTCGTTGGCCAGAGCGACCTTGACGGCGTCGAGGCCGGGCTGGTCGACGTTCACGATGGACTGGCCGCCCACCGAGCCGGTGCCAGCGGTCGGCACGGTGAAGAAGTGCATCTTCGATGCGTCGATCGACCGCAGACTGACGCCGAGCGAGGCGATCGTTCCGATGTCGAATTCTTCGTCGACTGTGAGGTACGGCGACATCGCGGTGACGAAGGCCGACACCTTACCCGGATCGGTCAGGGTCGAGCGACTGAGGATGGTATTGGCCAGACCCTTGACGAACGCCTGCTGGTTCTTGACCCGGGTGAAGTCCGCATCCGCGAACGCGTAGCGCTCACGGACGAACGCAAGCGCCGCGTCGCCTTCGAGTTTGTTGAGTCCGGCCACGTAGGAAAAGCCGGCCTTGGTAGAGAAGGCCTGCGGCGAGAACACGTCCACCCCGCCCAGCGCCGTCGTCATGCCCTTGAAGCCTTCGAAGTCGATGATGGCCACGTGGTCGATGCGGACGCCGAGCAGCTGCTCGACCGTCTGCACGGTCAGGGGTGAGCCGCCGTAGGCGAAGGCCGCGTTGATCTTGTTCGAGCCGTGGTCAGGGATCGGCACGTAGAGGTCGCGCATGATCGACATCACGTAGACGTTCTCGCGGTCCGCGTCGACGTGCAGCAGCATCATCGAGTCGGTCCGCTGGTCCGACGACGACGGGTCGTCGATGGTCGTCGCGTCGGCCCGGGAGTCCGAACCCATCAGCAGGATGTTCATCGCCCCGTCGGGTGCCGGCGCCGGACGCGTCGACTCCTCGGGGAAGGCCTGCTCGATCTTCGTCGCGTTGTCGTTGAACGAGTTCGCCAGCCGGGACGCGTAGACGCCGCCCACGACCCCGACGATCACGATGACCCCCACCAGCACCGACGCCAGCGTGATCAGAGCGATGACCGGCTTCGAGCGACGCCGCCCGCGCTTCTTCTGCGGCGTCGGCTCGCCTCCGTCGCCCTCGTCCGGCGTCAGCGTGAAGATGTCGCTCATGCGGCTCGCTCCCCTAGCACTCGGTCACGGATCTCGGCCACAGCGCACCTGACTATAACAAGGAGCCGACGATTCCTCGCCGGACT
>Ga0265798_10009809_pt1 | contig 11905 bp, 10 predicted proteins | sample P3T30metagenome_FD_192430 | JGI IMG/M metagenome (GOLD analysis project Ga0265798, IMG submission 192430) | Plant litter microbial communities from East Loma Ridge, Irvine, California - P3 T30 | ecosystem: Environmental > Terrestrial > Plant litter > Unclassified | place: USA: California... | reverse complement strand
ACGGCACCACCTTCGAGGCCTTGATCCCCGAGTTCGTGCTGTCCATGCCACGTACGCTGCACTGAGCAGCCCCCCGCGCCTTGTCGGCGCATTCCCGATTTCACGTCCATCGGCCCGCCCTGTCGGCACCGCCGCCGTCTATGACGCGCAGGCGACCGGCCCGGGCTTGCCGAGTCCAGGAGCTCATCCACAATGTCCGACCGCACGCTGGCCGCACGCCTGCCCGGCCTCTTGCTTCCCCGCCTCAAGGTGCTCGCCGTCGCGATGACGGGCGCCCTGTGGCTGGCCGCCTGCACCACGCCCCCGGCTGCTGACCCTGGCGACGATGGCGAGGCGGCCCCCGCCGTGCCGACGCCGTCGACCCAAGGCCCGTCGGGCACTCCCGGCACCTCAGCTACGCCTGGCACCTACGGCACCCAGCCCTCGCAGCCCTTCGTGCTGACCCCGCCGGGGCCCAGTACCGGCGTCAGCCCGCCGCCCCCTACCCTGCCCTTGCCGACCACGGCCCGATTCATACGCAGCCCGTGGAACGCCCTGCCCGGCTGGCAGACCGACACGGTGGAAGACACCTGGGTGGCCTTCCTGCGCAATTGTGACGCCATCGTCACCCGTGCCGGCAAGACCGTGGCGACCAACGCCTCGGCCTGGGTGGCTACCGGCCCTTGGCTGCCGGTGTGCACGGCCGCCAAGGATTTGTCGCGCCGAGGCCCGCAGGCAGGCCAGGTGCGCCGCTTCCTGGAAGACCGGCTGGAGCCCTGGGTGGTGGGGACCGCCCGTGGCGATGCGGTCACGGGCCTGGTGACGGGCTATTACGAACCGCTGGTGCAGGCCTCGCGCGTGCAAGGTGGCGTGTTCCAGTGGCCGCTTTACACTGCGCCCGCCGATTTGCTGACCATCGACCTGGGCAGCATGTATCCCGAACTGACCGGCAAGCGGGTACGCGGCAAGCTGGTCGGCAATCGTGTGGTGCCGTATGACTCGCGCGCCGAGATCGAGAACAGCCCGCAGCGTCCGCCGGCCATCGTGTATGTGAACGATCCGGTCGATGCCTTCTTCCTGCAGGTGCAGGGATCGGGCCGCGCGGAATTGATCGATGGCCCGAATCGCGGTGGCGTGATCCGCCTGGCCTATGCCGACCACAATGGACATCCGTATGTGTCGATCGGCAAGTGGCTGGTCGACCAGGGGCAACTGACGCTGGCGCAGGACTCGATGCAGAACATCAAGGCCTGGGCACGTGCCAACCCGGGCCGTGTGCGCGAGATGCTGAACGCCAATCCGGCGATGGTGTTCTTCCGCGAAGAAGCCATCAACGACGTGGGCGACGGTCCGCGCGGCGCCTTCGGCGTGCCGCTGACGCCGGGACGTTCGATCGCGGTCGACCCGAGCATCGTGCCGCTGGGCAGCCCGGTGTTTCTGGCGACGACGTATCCGAACAGCAACCAGCCGCTTACCCACATGGCGTTTGCGCAGGATACCGGCGCGGCGATCAAGGGTGCCGCGCGTGCGGACATGTTCTGGGGCTTTGGCGCCCAGGCGGGCGAACAGGCCGGCCGCATGAAGCAGCCCGGCAAGATGTGGGTGTTGTGGCCGCGCGGCAGCGCGCCGCAGTCGGCGCGTTGAGGACGATGGGGGTGGGCTGAAGGCGATTCAGCCGGATCGGTCCGCCCCGCAAGGTCGGCAACATCGCTGTGGAAGGTGACGTCTGCATTGACGCTCGCCCCATGCAAAAAGGCCCCGGATCTCACAATCCGGGGCCTTTTTTTCTTCCAAGCGCGGGGTATGCGATCAGCTCTTGGGCAGGGAATCCAGCTTGGCCTTGAACTGGTCGGCCGGCATGGCGCCGCCAACGCGGGTGTCATCCGAGAAGATGATGGTGGGCGTGCCGCGCACCTGGATCTGCTGGCCGAAGCTCAGCGTGCGATCGATCGGGGTCGTGTCGCAGCCGGCAGTGCGCGCGGGCGTACGGCCCTTCAGCATCCAGTCGTCCCAGACCTTGCCCGGCGTGGACGAGCACAGGATGTTCTTCGCCTTGACCATCGAGTCTTCCGACAGGATGGGGTACAGGAAGGTGTAGATGGTGACGTTGTCGACGCCTTCCATCGACTGACGCAGCTGCTTGCAATAGCCGCAGTTGGGGTCTTCGAACAAGGCCACCTTGCGCGCGCCATTGCCGCGCACCTGCTTGATCGCCAGGTCGAGCGGCAGTTCGTTGAAGCGCACCGCCATCAGCGCGTCGATGCGTTCCTTGGTGACGTTGCGGCGGGTGGCCACGTCGATCAGGTTGCCCTGGATCACGTAGCTGACGGCCTCGTCGGTGTAGATCAGTTGCGAGCCCAGGCGCAGTTCGTACAGGCCGTAGGGTGTGTGGGTGACGCTGTCGATTTCGGCGCCGTCGAAGCGTTCCTGGAAGCGCTTGCGCACCGACTCTTCGGCTGCGGTCGGGGCCACGGGTGCGGCATTCACCTTGGGTTGTGCAGTCGCGGCCGGGCGGGTCTGTGCCGACACGGGTGACGCTGCGGCCAGGATGCCTGCGGCCACCACCGCCATGCTGGCGATGGCCAACCCCAGGCGGCTGCCGATGTGCTGTGCCAATGTCTGCTTTTTCATGGTGTTCTCGTTGTGTTGCACGATTGTCCTGTGTCGGTACGCCCTGGCTGGCTTGGTCAGGGCGTCAAAATGTGGCGTCAAAATGTCGATGCGCCCGCAATCAGCGCACGCTTGAGCGGCGGCAGGCGGTCGACCAGGGCCATGCCGGTGTTGCGTACCCACCCCAGCAAGGGGTCTTGCGGCGTGAACAGACGATACAACCCATCGGTGGCTGCGCGCATGGCCAGCAAGGCCGGCGCACGGGCACGGGCGTAGCGGCGCAGCACTCTGAGATCCCCGATGCGGCGGAAATGTTCCCGCTCGGCAATGGCCTTGGCAAGCCCAGCTGCGTCGCCCAGGCCCAGGTTGAGGCCTTGTCCGGCAAGCGGATGCACCAGGTGCGCTGCATCGCCCACCAGGGCGATGCGCGCCGCGACCATCGGATTGGTGCTGCGCACCCGCAAAGGGAAACCGTGCAGCGCACCGCGCACGCGGATACGCCCCACGCGGTCGCCGGCGACCGTCTGCAGCCGCGCCGCGAGTGCGGTGCCTTGCTCGGAGGCAGGCAGCGCCAGCAAGGCATTGGCTTGCGTGGTTTCCATCGACCACACCATCGACACCTGTGCGCCATCGGCCGTGTCCGGCATGGGCAGCAGCGCCAGCACGCCATCCGGGGTGAACCACTGCAAGGCCACGCCCTGATGCGGCTGTTCGATGTCCAGGTGAACCACCAGACCGGTGGCCTCGTAATCCGATCCTTGGCTGTTCAGGCCTGCGGCCCTGCGCAGGGGGGATTCGGCGCCATCGGCACCGATCGCCAGTTCGGTGCGCAGAATGCGGCCGGAGTCGGTGGTGACGTCCAGCGGTGCGCCGGGGTCGCCGATGCCCAGCGACACAAAGCGCTCCTGGGTCCAGGCCACGCCCAGCACGCCCACTGCCTGACGCAAGGCGCGCTCAAGCTCACGACCTTCCACCACCCAGGCCAGCGCGGGCAGGTTGCCCTGCCAGGCGGTGAGTTGAATGCGGCCGGCATTCGGAGAGGAAGACGAAGATTCCGACGCTGCTGCGTCCGTGTGCAGCGGCGCGGTCGACGGCGCGGCGCCCATCACGTCCATGGACTCGATGCGGGCGATGCGTTCGGGCGGCAGCAGGTCCCAGATGCCCAGCTTGGCAAGAAAGGCCTGGCTGGCTGGCGAGACGGCGTAGACGCGCGGATCGTAGGTGTCGGCCGCTGCTGCCGGGATCGGCGCGCGCGGGCCCAGCAAGGACACCGGAATACCCTGACGGGCCAGCGCCAGCGCGGTGGCCAGCCCGGCAGTACCGGTGCCGACCACCAGCGCACCGCTGGAAGAAGGAATTGCGTTCATACGGGGATCCTTGACGCCACGCGTCCGGCCGCACGATGGCGGGCGGACGGGCTCATATGAGTTTACCGATTGGCGCAGCCATCGATTCGGGCGCCGCAGGCGGCGTGGGGGCATCGGCCGAGCGTATCTGCTGACCCGCCAGCGGGTCCTCGGGGTCCGGCTCCTTGGCCAGCACGTAGTAGGCGTGAAGAATGGCTTGCGAGGTGGCCAGGCGACGATTCGACTGGCACGGGAAACGCAGCAGCACATCAACCCGCTTGGGGTCCACCGGCTCGATCATCGCCAGAGGACGCGAATCGGGCAGCGCGATCAGGCGGGACGATTCCAGCCGACGAAAATGCGCGTCCGCCGCTTCGATCCAGTCGGCACACACGGTTTCGCCGGCCTGCAGCAACAGACGCTCGGCCCGGGGCACGTTGCCCGCCGGGTCCATGGGCACGCGCACGATCTCGTGCACGAAGCGACCGGTGTGCGACAACTTTCGGATGGGGTTGAGCAAGACCATCATGTTCGGAAATTCGAAGGTACGGCCGGTGACATAACCGGACGGCCCTTGCTCCAGCAGCCGGGTCGACAGGAAATCGATCTGCAGGACTTCACCTTTCATGGTGCCGAGTTCGATCACGTCGCCGATCGAATACGGTCGCGTGATTGCTCGCATCAGCGAGCCCAGGCCGCTCATGAAGAACTCTTTGCAGACGATGGCCACCGCCGCCGCCAGGGCCGCGATCGACAGTGCGAAGGTGCGCAGCTCGCCGGCCCAGATGAACAGCAGCAGCAAGGCAGTGACCCCGCCCAGCGTATTGCGCGCGACCAGGTAGGCGATGCGCTTGGCCTCGGTCGTGCCCGCGCCGCGCTTGCGGTAGTAACGCGAGATCAGGCGCGACACGATCATCGCGGTGATGATCACGATGACGGTCAGCGCCAAGTGGCCCAGGAAGCTGAGCTGGGTGAAACCCGAGCGCAGGCTGAGCAACAACGCGCGCATCGAGAAACCCTGGAAGAACTCGTCGAACATGCGGGTGTCGAGGAAAGAGAATGTTCCGATGATAGATGAAGCCCCGGCGGGTCCGGCCATCGGGTCTGCAACCAGTTTTGTGGAACGGCCGGGTTCAAGCAAGGCTCGGCGCCCTTGCGCGCTGGCAACAGCCAGGTATTTACGAACGCGCCATCGACCCGACTATGCGCCCGGAATGCGTTCGCTTGGCTGCGTGATGGCCCGGAAATGTCCTACCGCAATCGCGGCGAACGCCGGGTCGTTGATGTGATGCGGCACCCGCACCAGGCGGCGCCTGTCGGTCTGCTTCACGGTCGCTGCCAATGCATCGAACAAGGCCTGATCGGCCTGCGGGTCGTGAAAGGCGCGGCCCGTCGCATCCAGCGCCGACACCCCGCCTTGGGGAATCAGGAAACGCACCTCGCCGTCGCAACGGTTGAGACGCTCGCCGATCCAGCGCCCGATTTCCGTGTTTTCCTGCGGCGTGGTGCGCATCAGCGTGACGCTCGGGTTGTGCGGATAAAAGCGCCTGCCGGCGTGCTGGGCGGGCACGGTATCGGGGCGGCCGAAGTTGATCATGTCGAGCGCACCGCAGGCCCCGACGTAGGGGATGCAGGTGCGCGCGACCGCGCCGAAGCGGTCTGCCGTACAGGGCAGCACGCCGCCGAACAGGTAGTCGCAGACTTCAGTGGTCGTCAGGTCGATCAGGCCGTACAGCAGGCCGCTGTCGACCAGCTTTTCCATGGCCTTGCCGCCCGTGCCGGTCGCGTGGAACACCACGCAGTCGTAGTCGGCGTCCAACTGGGCAGCGACCGCCTGGACACAGGGCGTGGTGACACCGAACATAGACAGGCCGATGGCAGGTCGCGCGTCATCGGGCTCGACCCGGCGCTGCGCCTGCCTGAACGCGCCGACGATCATGCCGGCCGCGTTGGCAAACACGCGGCGCGAGATGCGGTTGATGCCGGCCACGTCGGTCACCGAATACATGGTTGCAATATCGGTGGGTCCGCCGAAGCTGCCGACATCGTGCGGGGGCACGCTGGACACCATCAGCTTGGGCAGGCCGACCGGCAACGCCCGCATGGCGGGTGTGATCAGCGCCGTGCCCCCTGACCCGCCGATGCCGATCACCGCACCGATGTCGCCGCGCGGCACCAGCCAGTGCGGCAAGGCCTGGCTCATGGCGCTGATGGCCGAGCCGCGATCACCGGTGAACACCGCCGTTGAGCCTTGCGGGTGGCAAGCGGCGATCTGCTCGGCCGGGATGTCGGCGCGCGGATCGCCGTGGGTGGTGGACACATCGATGGTGATCAGCGGCGCGCCAAGGCTGCGAAGCTGATCGGCCAGGTAGAGGATTTCAGTACCCTTGGTGTCGAAGGTGCCGACCAGGTAGATCTTCAAAAACGGCGGAGTGTCGGGGGGTGCAGCGGTGGTACGCATCGGGCTTGTCCTGGTGATCGTTACACTCAACCGCAACACACATCATCTGATCTGGTGCGACGGCACTTACATGGACACACGTGAAGCCTGACAACACTGCAGCCCCTTCTGGTACGCGACCATCGAGGGCGAAGCCATCCGGGACGAAGGCAACTGGGGCAACCGCGGCAACTGAAGCAAACGCATCGGGAGCCGACGCATCGGTCGCAACCATCGCCACATCCCCCGTCACAGCCCCGGAGGCCGCTCGCGGGCCGCGCGCACGCATGCGCAAGATGTTGCTGACGACGGCCATGGAGATGATGGCACGCGGCATCACCCCGTCGATAGCAGAACTTGCCGAAGCCGCCAACGTGTCGCGCGCCACCGCCTATCGCTACTTTGCCACCCAGGGCGAGCTGGTGTCGGCGATCGTCGGGGAAAGCCTGGGTCCAGTCCTGGACTGGCAGTCCGACGCCCCCACGGCAGCCGAGCGCGTTGATGCGCTGTTCTGCACGACCTACCCCCGGCTGGAGCAATACGAGGTGCCCTTGCGCGCCGCCATCCAGCTGTCTCTGCAGCAGATCGCGCAGCAACGCGCCAGCGGGCCTGCGACTGAGCGCCCGTTCGTGCGCGGGTTCCGGATCGAGCGGCTGCGCAGCGCTGCCCAACCGCTGCAAGGCAAACTCGACGAGGCGCAGTTTGACCGGGTGGTGCAGGCCTTGTCGCTGTTGTACGGCACCGAGGTGTTCCTGGTGCTGAAGGACATCTGGCACCTGGAGCTCGACCAGATTCTGGACGTGGTGCGCTGGACGGCGGGGGCGGTGCTGCAGCGGGCAGAGCGGGAGATGCCCGTGGCGCAGAAAGCGTCGATGCCGGCGGTTCGCAGGCCAATGCCGGTGCGCAAGGCAGCCGGTATTGGCGTGGCGGCAAAAAAGGTGGAAAAGCTGGCGAAGGAACGGGCTGCGCAAGCGGCGGCGATGGCGCCTGTGGACAAGCCGGCAAGGGATGTGGCGGCGAGACAAATACCTGCGGTGGGGACTTCTACCAAGCTACCTGGCGTAGCCAAGGCAGCCAATGCAGCCAAGACGACCAAGACGACTGATGCAGCCAACATGCCTGCTGCCCTCGGCGTCCCTCGGGCGGCCAGACCACCGACGCTGCGTTCGCGCCGCAAGCCAACCCGCTGATTTTTCGCGGCTGCTGGGGATAAAACAGGACGCGGAGGATAAGTCCGTCATCGGTCCCTGTGGATAAGGCGGATCTCAGTCGGGCCACGCCGCACGCAAGGCCTGCATCGCAGCCAGCGCCGCTTCCTGCGGCGGACGCGATTTCCAGCGGTCGTTGAACACCTCCAGCCCCACCGGGCCGCGGTAACCAATCGCCTTGGCCCATTCCCGCAAGGATGCCAGCGGGAAGTCGCCCTCACCGGGCAGCAAGCGCTGATGGCGGGCGATGTCGATCAAGGCCTTGCGCGTCGTGCCGCTCAGGTCCTGCGCCAGGTCCGACAACTGCACCAGCAGGATGCGGTCGGCGGGAATGCCGGCCAGGTCGGCTACCGTGCCGCCGATCGAAAACACGTGGAAGGCATCGATCACCAGGCCGACATTCGGGCGCTTCAGTTCTCGCACCACGGCCCAGGCACTGCGTACCTCCGCGTGGAAGGTGCTCCAGGCCATGGCTTCGTAGGCAATGCGCAGCTGCCGGCTGGCTGCCTCGTCGGCCAGCCAGCGCAGGTCATCGACCACTCGGTCCGGGTCACAGCTGGCCGCGGTGGAAGCGGGTACCAGCAAGGTGTCTGCGCCCAGCTTCACCGCGGCATCCATCATGGTCACGGCCTCGACGCGCTTGGCGGCTTGCTGCTCGGCAGGGGCGCCGTCGAAGTCGAGCAGCACCTGATAGTCGACCAGGCCGAGTTCCAAGGAACGCAGCTTGTCTGCCAGACCTGCTGCCTTGTCATCGAAAGCGGTGGACGCATCACCGGCATCGAAGGCATCGACATCTTGCCGCCATAACTCGATGCTGTCGAAGCCCGCCGCCCGTGCTGCCTCCAGCTTGTCGGCTGGGCTGCCGCCGAGCAGGATGGTGTTGAGAAACCGGACGTCGGGCATGAAAGCACTCCAGGAACAGATGTGGGGCCGGGCATCGCGCCGATCGGGCCAGAAAACAGATCGATGTGTAGCGGTCGGTCGGAAGATCGGCGGCCAGAAAGATAGAAAGATTGCGCCTGCGCGGACCATGACCACCGTCCCCGCAGGGGGATATCCTTGCATGCCAGGCCAGTTGCGCCAGGCGCACGGAACACGTATCCACGGAAGCCTGACGACGGCGCGCAAGCGCTGCGCTTACCATTTTCCGTGGCCGATGCATCCGCCCGCATATCCGTCCGACGTGGTTGAGTCGGCACGGTTCCATCGTTTTACAAAAGGCCGATGTCATGCGCACTCCACCGTTCACGCCGGAAGATCCGCCGAGCCTGCGTCCGCCCAACGCAGAAGGCTGGGACGTGGGCGCGCTGACGATCTCGCGGGCGCTGGGTTATGTGGTTGGCCTGCCCTCTTTCATTCTGGGTACAGCAACCTTCATGCTGGGATTTGCGCTGATGCGCGGCAGCATTCTGAATGTGGCCTGCGTGCTGTACAGCGTGTCGACAGCGGCCATCAGCTGGCGCGTGTCCGCAGGACGCTGGCGACCGGCGAACGGCTGGGCTGCAGCGCGCTTGGCGGTGCTGGTGGGGATGGGGGCGCTGCTGATCTACGCCGTATTACGCGGGGTGTTGTGGCTGGGCGGGGCGCCGGCGATTGGCGTCTGAACTGCGCGGGCAAGCCGTACTCGACCCAGGCCGCTGGACAACGCCACGCAAATTCCGAACAGCCGTAGAACGGGCGCCAGACAGACAGCAGAAAGACGCCAAACAAGGGCGTGAACGAAAAAACGCGGCAGGATCGCTGCCGCGTTTTCGGTCTTCGGGTCTTCGGTCTCTTGTCTTCGGCTTCTGGTATTCAGCCTTCTGTTATTCGCCTTCCGCCACCGTAAGCGATGCAACCTGCACCGCAGGCAAGCTACGCAACAGCTCAGGCGCCAACAACAACTTTGCCTGCCGGATGCCCGCGCCCATCACCACTTGCTCGCGTGTCATCACCGCCTCGTCGACGAGCACCGGCCAGTCGGCCGGCAGGCCGAACGCGGTGATGCCGCCGAACTCCATCGCGCTGCGTTCGACCGCATCTTCACGCTTGGCAAACGACAGGCGCTGCGCGCCCAGCGCGGCCTTGACCGCGCCGTTGATATCCAGGCGCACAGAGCCCAGCGAGACCACGGCCGCGAAGTGCTCGGCCCCGCCCTTCTTGAAGCGCAGCACGATGGTGTTGGCGCAATCTTCCAGGCCAAAGCCGTAGCGTTTGCTGAAAGCAGCGGTGTCCGACGCGTCGTCGTCGACCCGGAACACACCGACGCCGTCGGCAGGCAATGCAGCAATCACATGCGCGGGCAGCAGCACGCGCAAGGCATCGGATGCAAGCAGCTCGGGCGCCATGACTTATGCCGCCGCGCGTTCGGGGAACACCGGCTCGCCCAGGTTCAGCATCAGGCGATTGGCCCAGGCGAAGATGGCAACAGCGTGGATCATGTCCAGCAGTTCCAGGTCCGACAGGCCGGCAGCACGCAAGGCGCGCAACTCGTTGGCGCCGAAGCTGCCGGGCGCCTTGGTCAAGGCGATGGACGCATCGACGATGGCGCGTTCACGCGCATTGGTGCCGGCGCCCACGGGCTCGGTGAAGACCTGCGCAATCACGTCATTGCGGCGGGCCAGCTGCTCGAAGCGCTGGGCGTGCACCGAGGCGCAATACACGCAACCGTTCACGCGCGACACCACCGTGCTGGCCAGTTCGCGCTCGGCGCGCGACATGCCGCCCGGGGCGTACATGATGGCGTTGAAGACAATCGCGCGCTGCTCCAGGATGCGCGGTTGATGCGACAGCACCAGGTAGTAGTCGGACGTGCGCGCCTTGGGGTGGCTGGCGTCGAGCACGGCCAGCTGGTCGGGGCGCGCGGTGTTCACATCCAGCACGTCCAGCCACGAGGACCAGCCCAGCGTCTCGCTGGTGTAGCCATTGATGCGCAGCGGCTCGCCCGGCGGCGGCAAGGTGGCGGGGTGGACGAAGTTGCCTTCGTCCACGGGCACGCCGGCCTCGCCCGGCACCGGTTCGCCCAGCGCGGTCAGCGCGCGCAGGCCAGCCACCAGGCGCACCTGGTAGGACACGAAAGCAATCAGCTGCCCCAGCGTGATGACGGCAGGCGTGCTCAGGCCCGCAGCAGGCAATGCCAGCAAGGCCTCGCGGTCGCCTTCCACCGGCGCCAGCGTGAGCAGGCGCGAAAATTTCAGGATGGCGCGCAGGCGCGGTTCTTCGGGCAGCACGGTCGGGCCGCCGGTGAGCACGCTGCGCTCAGCCTCGGTCAGCGTCTGCTTGTCGAGCTCGGCGCGGTACTGCGCGGCCACCGGTTCGACACCGGACAAGAGCGCGATGTCGAGCGCGACCAGCAGGCGCTCGGCCAGGGTCACGCCCGGCAGCGCCGGGTCGAAGATCGCGTCGTAGCTGCCCTGGGTGGCGGCGGCAACCTTGTCGCGCTTGGCGCGGGTGGTCTGGAGCGACGAACCGGCGACAAGCCCGGCAGCGGAATCGATCAGGTCGGACATGGTGGATCTCCGAAAAAAATCAGCGACGTGCCGCGACGGCATCGTCCAGGAATGTTTTGACCGCGGCCCACGAGGCTTCGTCGGCATGCGCGTTGTCGGCAGGTGTGCCGCCGCTGGTGCTCAGGCGCCCGGATACCGGGTGCGGAAAGCTCAGCTGCGTGGTGGGCACATACGGGAACAGAATGCTGTGGCCGGCGCCTTCGACATCGACATAGGCCACCGGATACGGGTGATTCACTTCTGCCAGGCGCTCACGCACCATGCGGCTGTAGCGGCTGGACGGCCAGGCCGCATCGTCCGTGCCGGACAGCAGCATGACCGGGCCACGGATCTTCTCGACCGGGATGCGTGCGCGGGCCACGGCTTCCGGGTCATCGAGTGCGGTCGATACTGCTTCCGCATGACGGCGCGGCACGCCATCGGCATCCACTTCGTTCAATGCCGCCCAGGTGGCAGTGCGGTTGTTCTGCCAGACGTGCGGCACGACTTCGCCGCGATACAGCCAGGCCGGGCCATCGCGACCGGTTGCCGGGTCGCAGGCGCTTTGCGCACCGTGGACGACGGCGCCCGGCACATAACCGATCACCGCCGATACATGCTCGGAGAACATCGCGCCCAGCAGCAAGACCAGTTCACCGCCGCGCGACTGGCCGCTGAGTGCAACAAAACCGTGCAGCGGGCGCAGCGTGCGATGCACCCAGGCCAGTGCGGTCTCGAAGTATTCCAGCGGCGTGTTGGAGATGTAGTCGGACAGCCCCGGCGCCTTGAAGTAGCCCAGCGCAAACGCCGCATAGCCTTGCGAGGCATACAGCGCACCGCGCGGTTCATTGATGC
>Ga0265798_10009808_pt1 | contig 11905 bp, 10 predicted proteins | sample P3T30metagenome_FD_192430 | JGI IMG/M metagenome (GOLD analysis project Ga0265798, IMG submission 192430) | Plant litter microbial communities from East Loma Ridge, Irvine, California - P3 T30 | ecosystem: Environmental > Terrestrial > Plant litter > Unclassified | place: USA: California... | reverse complement strand
ACGCCAGTTGAGACACGACTTTCACGGCCTCCTGTTCGTTACATTGCAGCTTTTGTTCTACGCCGGGCCTTGAGCATTTCTCTGTCGATGAATGCCATTGAATTCTTTCCTGGCAGCTCAAGGTGCTTTCTTCCGTCCGTCCCGCGATGCGACTCGTTTGGTACGCCATTTGACTATCACCATGCGAACAACAATTTTCTGACTGCATGTAGAAATGGCCCACACCACCCGCTGCACCTCGTCCTCACCCACGCCGGGCGACCGTCAACCCTCGTGCGATTTCTCGTCCGCGTACCTATCATGCAGTAAACCACACGACACGCCTCGAGACATCTGGTGGCCTACGCCTATGCCGTGAACCGCGACGATGGTACTCAGATGTCAAGTCAGCCGAGGCAAATAATTTAGAGTCGCCCACCGATGCTCGGGTCGCCTCTATCCTGGAGTCAGACCAGACCATATCTACGGACACAGATTCCGAGTATCTGAGAGAGCGTGGCCGTAACAGGCGGGGCCAATTCGTCAAGAATCTGACCAGTAATCGATGGAAACGACGAAGACTGAGCCGATCATCCACAATACTGCAATCAATTCACAGCACGGCACGCAATCTCTACATCGACCCAGACACTCAAGGATCCAATGACACAAAGACACCACATTCAAATTCCAGAGTCGTGCCAGTGTCGCTGTACACGATCCTCGCTCGCAGCATAAGACATCATACTAGACAAACTCAGAAAGATGAGTTCTCTTTGGATCATCAAGAGGAATATCTACTCCGTCAGCAAGGCATCACGGTAGCTCGCGTGGAGGAGTGGGCGGCGTGCGTCTTGCAACCCAGGTCAATCACGGCTGCGATTGTGTTCGGACGTGACAAAGAGGCACCGCCAGTCTTTCTGCTCTTACTCTTTCTGCGACGTCGGCACATGACTGCGTCTGCGCTTGGAGTCGTTTTGAGACACATTGAGAAGCGAGTCGAGTCAGACTTGCTTACCTGGGATGCTCTCAAGATCGGATCTGCACGTTTAATCCGACATGCGCGCATCATCTGGCCTGAATCTATCCCCTGGATTGCGTCTTTCTTCGCTGGCCAAGCAAATCGATTGTTCGGAGAAGAGGGCTTAAATACGGCGTCGCCTTGGCTTGTCTCTGACCTCACACGCTTCTGCAACACATTCTTGCTAAACCTATCGCTGCCCGCCAACACCAATCCAGTTCTCGGTGCAGTGCACCAAGAACAAGCTCAATTCAAGATACTTCAGTTCATGGCTAGTCTCACACCCGCGATCACCGTTACCAGGACAGGGTTTCGCGCCGTTTCCCGGAACCAGCTGGCACATGCAAAGACTTCTGAGGAGAGGGACTGGGCAGAGTTGAAGGGTCCATCTTGGCCGCCTTGGAAAGAGAACCGTACAGCTATGGACGAGGAAAAGGGGTACGAATACGGTGCTTCCAGAGCCTCCAGAATTATACACCGCATGTACGAGGCGGGCTATCGTGGCCATACGTGGGAAGCCATGGTGGAGGTTTACGCAGGCTGGGATACTGATTTCAGTCCGACGATCCAGACCCGCACTTCCTTGCCCCATGTTTCCGGGCCGGCTGGACTTCCAACTTTTCGTGTTGACCTTATCTGGGCTGCTCGTGTTAGGACGACAAGAACACGACGCGAAGCTTGGGCGTGCTTCCTTGCGTACGAAATGTCGGGCGCTCGTCCCAGCCAACGCGTCTACCTCGCCATGTTCGAGAATTTGTATCACCAGGAGTCGGAGAGATCAGTCAAAGCCACGTTTCAACCAGACTTGGATGAAGTGCTCAAGGTGGACGAAGTACTTGACGAGACACTTGCAGTTCTGTTGCCTGGCGATATGAAGGAGGTCGTCGCCGACCCACCATCTCCATTGCACTACATATATCTTAGCGAACCGGTCCCAACCTTTGAAGAGCTATACCACCGCCTGTATACCCGCGATCTCCGTCCGTCCCGTCGCCTGCTGGCTTTTCTCCTGGAGACAGCACCCACGTTTCAGAGATGCATCGAGCTGCTCAAGGCAGCCAGGGATGATCACAACGGTGCTTTCAAGTGTTTCCTGTCTGGTCAACACGACCAGACCAGCTCCATGAGGTCGCTGCCGGGCTACCTTCTCGCCGCTGTCATCAGAGTCCTGTGTCGCCATGGCGTAGCCTACCACATACCTTCCAAAGACTCCTTGTTCGCGCCACCCGAACGACATGCTCATGACTTCAACGCAAGCAACCAGAACTACCTCGTAGAATACGCCTACTCCATACTGCTTCACTATAAACCACTCTACCGACCCGCCTGGCTTGCATACATGGGTAAGATCGTGCACACCAACTTCGATCACACGTCAAGTAGCAGCCGTGCGAACAGGAGGCGCGGTGTCCATCAGTACAAAGTTGTGTGGCATCTCATCGACACCATGGAGCAAATTGATCTCGACGTCGACGACCAGATCTTCAATCTGGCGTGCACCGCTACCGCCAACGTCGCACGAGCCGTTAACAGGGGCGAAACATCCATGGAGAACGCACGCCAAATCTTCGAGACCGCCTCCCCGCGCTTGCGCAAGTTGTTTCACGACCTTGTAGGCGCCAATATCGATATGCATTCTTCAACTCTGCAGCCCGGCATACCGCCTCACATACCCGGCCCAGCAGAACTCCACGCGTACGTACGTGTCCTGGGCACGCTGCGCGACTACGAGGGCTTGTACTCTTTCGCTACGTGGCTCGCTAGACACCACGTCGAAGTCACGGCGCGCGCGGAGGCACAGCATCATGGCAGCAAATTGCTCTTCAGGACGCTTGTTGCGCTGAGAACCGCGCTCACGGGGCGCTTGGGATATGTGAAGGGTCAGGAAAATGGCGCGCCGGATGAGATTGTGCAGTTGATCAGGGGTCAGATTGACAGTGTGGAGGAGTGGGGTGGGTGGCCGGGACAGGAGTATGTGGCGTTGTATGTCAAGGGTGGGCTGAAGAGTCAAATGCCGAACGTTGGTGGGAGATGATGGTTGAGTTGTGGAATAGTAACGTTTTTGTCAATTATGTTCCATGTCTTATTAAGGCGAAAACCCTTTCGATTCAGCCTCGAGAATCCTCTACAATAACGCCCTCGCAAATCATGGATATCATCACATCATGCCCCCATCCCCAAACGCCAAACCCACACACGCTCTCATATCACTCCTCCCCCTCATCCTCAATCTCCTCATCAACCCACCCCCTCCACTCCTTCCACTCCGCAAACCCCAGTTCCACCTTCTTCCCCTGATACCTCACCACCTTCAACTCGACCTTCCTCCACTCATCTTTGCGCCCACTCCACCCCGCCTTGCGCATCAAGCTCACCAGCGTCTCCTCCTTCGTCCAGCCCTGCTCGCTCGCCACGTCCGGCAGATACGTCGCGCCATAGCGCCTGTTGTGGTGCGTGAAGGAGATGCGTAGGCCATGCGTGCCGAGCGTCCAGTCGAGGGAGGTGCTGGCGGGCTCGAAATTTGTGAGGAGGGTTACGGCGCAGGAGAGGGTGGAGAGTTCGCGGGCAGATATGGGGTTGAAGCGTGTGTCGTCGAAGGCGCTGGGCGTTGTATTAGCAACGATATATGAGTGGGAAATAGGTAAGGTGCAACATACGATGTCAGCGCGTAGCTCTTCAGTCCCTCGTCCAGCTCCTGCGCTTCAAATGTGCCGATACAGCCTCGCAGCCTCTTCTCGCCGCTCTTCGTGTTTGTGTTCCATGTAACAAATAGTGGTGAATCGCCTGCAGGTTCTTGCGCAAGACTGCTTTGACTCGTTGCCGCGCTGCTCGCTGAGCTGATACCGCTCGGTGTTGAGCTGGCGCTTTGTACGCTCGATGAGCTTGCTGTTGCTGGTGAAGGCGCGAGGAGTCGCGATATCGCTGCCGGCTTGTGTGCGTTGGGTGGAGAAAGCGAGTCGCTGTCACCTGGTGGTGTCTCTAGTGCATCGGTTGTTGTGGGCTCCGCATTGTATTTGTTCCATAGGGCTTCAACTTCGGGGAGAGAGAGACTGGTTCGCTTTTCGAGGCTTGCGACGAGGGTTTCGAAGCAGTATGCGCAATGCGCTTGGGTCGCCATCTTCTGTAGCTGGGGGTCTGAGGACGTCGTCTGCACAACCCAAAGGCGCTGGTAGTAGCGGTATCCGGAAGTGTGGAGTTCTGCCACAATATAGCGACAGTTGTGCGATCGAAGCAGTTCGACGCCTGGGCTGGAGAGAGATCAAGCACCGTAGGAACAAAGTCGCACTCGTGAGTCTGTCTCTGAAATCAGTCCGGCGGTATGAGGTGCTCTCACATCACCTCCAGAGAGACGGCAAGGAAGCGGGTGGCTTTGAGGTGGTGGAGGGTCGTTGTTGAGGCGCAGGTGGTAGAGGTACCCCTCCAATGTCAACGTTGGGTGAGGTAGGCAGTCAATAAGTCAACAACAACGTCATCATCACATGTACAGCGTACTGAGAAGCGAAATTTCTCTGGTGAATGAATTGCATTGTTCTCGATTTCGTTATGATAACCGCTATGCAACACCGGATTGCGGCAGTCGACGCTGTGCAAGCACATCTCAAGATGCATTTCCAACGTTAGTAATGTCACCCCATCTTCATGCCCACTACCCTATGGAGCAAACAGGGTAGTGTGCTTGGTAATGATGGGAGTTTTGATCTTGGCTCGAAGATTTCCTTCAGCAGGTCGAAGATTGAGGCTTCTTATTGCTGTACACACTAAAGCCGTGGGGAGGAGATGTGGTGGTCATCCTCAGCATCACTTGCAGGACACGAAGTCAAACTGCTGTCCTTGAACATCACTCACGTATCTCACGTTGGTGGCCCGGCGGCGGCTTTTTGACTTGTTCATTGTCGCATATCACATGCCCGTGTGGAAACCGCCTCCACCCATGAGTTCAAAGCCATCATGGAAAGTCCGATGCCGTTGACGCCGACCAGATGTCTCGTGATGGAACTGAAAATCGCCCTCGTTGCTCGCTCGCTTGTTGTCGTTGTTCGTCGTTTATGCCGAGTCGCGCTTGCCCTCCTTGACCTCCTTCTGCGCCAGTGTCAGCATTCCGCAACTGTGCGATGCAGGACGTTTTTTCGTTACGCACCAGAGCCTTCATGGTGCCGTGAAGAGCATGCCTATGGTTCCTCCTGAACTTGGGGTCGGTGCCCTTGAGCGACGGGTAACGGTGAGTCTTTGGCTTCTTGATACTGTGTTCCCGACATGTCAGCCATCGGCAGTCTTCTAGTATGGTAGCAGCGAAGGGACGGAAGATCGTGGGATGTGCACCGGTGCGCGTTCGGTGCGGTGGAGGGAGGCTGCGTACCCGTTCCTGTGGTTCTTGGCCGATTGGTTGTGCTGGGACGAGTTCTTAGATTCTGCGCGATAACTTAGTATACTCTCGACGGCTGTAGAGCTCGACTGTGGACGTACTGGCCATTGCGACGGTTGTGGGTGTCGATTTGTCCTTGTGGTGTTCGTGGAGACAGTCGCAGTTCGATTTTGCGAGAGCCCGCACGGGCAAGTGTGCCTCGCTTACAGCCGGAAACCACGCCAACGCTAACCGCTATTAGAGCGGCCACTTGCTCAAGATACCGACATTAAATTTTGGAGAGATGCTTGTTGCCAGCTATGAACGAAATTGAGTCGAACTTGGTTGCGTAAACTCACTCTTTGTTATTTCAAAATCGCGACTTGCAAAAGACGTCCACCGACTCGGCTTTAGGTGACCGGTGCTGCCCTCGTTGCTGGCATGCAGTGCACACAGCATCAGCAAGTTTACGCACCATGAATGGGATCATCGAAGCACGCCGTTCAAGAATACATCATAATCATTGTTGTTTGATTTTCGTAGCTTCGTGAACATTCGCCATAGCGCCGCTCCGTAAGCCAACACTCGGCTGTCTGTGTAACTCGACCGAAAGCAACAAGCAAATAAATGTGTCTTCTAGAACTGGTATCCCATATCTGAACGCCGGCAATTGGACGACAAGATCATTTTAGATCGAAGTAATCATTTTCAACTGTCCTTCTCGTAATCCATAGCGTCCCTGTCCTGATCAGCCTGGCGCTGGCGCATGTGCTCTTGAACATTCTGCTCTGTTGTCGATGCTCGGCCAGGACCGTGGCCAGTCATAGCACCTCGCGGTGTGGTATCCACAAAGTTCTCGTCGTAGGTCATGGCGTTCATCGTGCGTGCATCTTGCCTTTGTTGCTCGGTCGACGACGTAGTCTGCACCGTGCCGGCGCTGGAAGGGACACTGACACCAGTCATTGGGCTTGTAGGTGTATGTTCCCGCAAGTAACCTGGCACTGCGCTGGCCTTGCCAATAGCAGGGCTGCCGATTTGGCTGTGTTGACGGGCTGGCGTTCTCGCGCCCTCCCCGAATCCCACCAGAGATGCGACCTCGTCACTGAAGCCTCCCACACTGGACGTGTCGACGTCTTGGTCCTCGCTCATGCGATCAGGCTCATGATCGCTGCCGCTTGCCCAGGTTGTGCGACCACCGACGGAGCCAGTTGCGCTGGCACTACCAACAGTGCTGCGTTCGCGGAAGATCTGGGGTTGGTTGTTGGAGTCGAAGTAGCCCGGCGGTGGGTTGTTCGCGCTACCTGGAGCCAGGCCTTGAGGATTGCGACCAGCAACAGCGACTCTTTCGAGGCCTGCCAAGCGCGAGATGCGATCGGCGCGCTCAGCTTCCGCAGGGTTGCGATGGTGGGGAAAGTGGCCGCGATGGCCGTCCTTGATGGCGACAGTAGACAGCTCTGACATTGTAGTCGTGGCCGAATTTGGCGTACCTCTGGACATTCCTTGTCAGTCATGGCTACATGCAACCTCACAGGGAGGGGTGACTTACGGAGCATCGCCAGGCGTGCCTGGGTCCGAGGGTGGAGGCGGCAGATTGATCAGGGTGGGCGCATTGGTCGTCATCTTGCAGTTTCTGTGGTGGTTGATGAAGTAGACTTGTAGGTTCTGGTGCAGAATTGTGTGTAGTGGATGGTTCACGAGGCTGGAGTTGGGCAAGGAGGGATGACGTCGTTGGCAGGAGCTCAAAGGCAGCCGCGATCACGCGCGCGCCTATGAAGTTACGAAATATACAACTGCCGTAAGAAGATGAACTGACTATCAAAATGCTTACAAGTATGCGCATGCTGTTCAAGCGGCATCACTGCCTTACCTACTGCTACTACTGCCACACAGTTCATCAACGTTCAAGTTCAACGTTCAGCGTTCAGCTGCAGGGTCTTGTTTAGCTTATGCGGGGTCAATTCACCCACGCCGTCGAATGTCTCTTTACTCCACTCGAAGCTACACCTCACAGCGACGTTCGGCCTCTTTGCACGGCACTTGATTCCAGGCCAATCAGGGCTAAGTCGTTCCGATTCTGTAGCTTCCTCATTCACGTACAAGTTACCGAGAGACCTTTTCTCTTATCAGGCAAGTCAACGTGGTATAATTCGACGGCGCACTCATCGCGCAGATGTCGATTTTCCGCTCGTATTTGACAAGCTCCAGTGGACATGCGATGGTCGTCGGATATGTCTTACGTTATCCATCGCTGTCTTTGTGCAACAGTGCATGTGTCCATTGGTCTTCGGTCAACAAGGAGCAGTAGAGGTTTGTCGAGTGGCCCGAGTACATTCTCTTTTCTGTAGTGTGGAACAGGAGCGTCATTTCACAAAAGCTTTTATTCTAGGCTGTCAATCTTATTAGGAACAACTCTCATTCCGCTACCACCGACCCTGAACACTACTGCCGTGTCAGACCACGCGGGTTTGGTCTGATCCGCCCTTCGACTCTTTCTCTCATGCCAATCACAACATCGATGCTCAGAATGCCATGGCCAGCCACGGTCAACAACGGCAACAACAGCAGTAGTCTAGTGCGGACCAATTCCACGCTCCCCAGGTTTAGCTTCCCCGTAATGCGTCTTTCTCATGGGGAATGAAAGATCATATCTGATTGGCTGCGCAACCTCAGGCTAACCACCATCTCGTCATGTAATATGAAGGCAGGCGGTATTGTCCGTGTAGTACAAGAAGATTCAAGTCGCTCACTTCTACAACTACATTTTTTCGCTTGCAGCTTCGATCTTCGAGGTATCCAGGTACTTGATAACGATGTCAAATATGACGATCAAATCAGCGCTGCCAGACGCGGAGAAGGAGATGATCAACGATACTTATGGCACAAACATCGATCCCGTTGCTGAAAAGAAGTTGTTGCGGAAATGCGATCTGCGGGTGCTACCACCTCTGTTTGTGTTGTTCTTGCTTGCGTTCCTCGATAGAACCAACATTGGTAAAGGCCACCATCTCGATGCATGAATTGAACTAATAGCGAATAGGAAATGTACGGCATGACTCATGTATAATTTGCCTGCAAGACATACACTGACCCTGTACATCTACCTCTGGGCGAAAATCCAAGGCCTCACGAGAGACCTCGACATGGAGGGTCCAAATGCGCCCAAATACAACATCGCCCTCTTTATTTTCTTCATCCCATACGTTCTATTCGAAGTTCCATCGAACTTGATCCTCAAGAAACTTGCACCTTCAACATGGTTGTCCTTGATTATGGTGCTATGGGGTAACGTGTCATGAGCTTCCATTGTCGAGCTACATTGATGATGACTAGGCATTGCAACTATTGGGACGGGACTCGTCAACAATTTTGAAGGCCTCATTGCCATGCGTGTGTTACTGGGCTTGTTTGAAGCAGGATTGTTCCCTGGTATGTTCAAGCGATACTGTTGTGTAGGCTACGCTAATTATTATAGGCAGTGTCTATCTCATCTCGATGTATTATAAACGCTACGAGCTACAGTGGCGCCTTACACTCTTCTTCACAGCCAGTATCATCGCAGGGGCATTCGGTGGTGTGAGTATCAATACCGCATATCTGATCGTCGGTACTGACTCATCTCAGCTGCTCGCGTTTGGCCTTGCAAAGATGGACGGCATCGCAGGGTATAGTGGATGGCGATGGGTATGACCGGCCCAGCAATCTCCATTGTGTTGACGCTAACTCTATATCTCTTTTGATCAGATTTTCATCATAGAAGGTGTCGTCACAGTGGCCTGCGGTCTTGTTTCCAAATTCTGGTTAACAGACTGGCCGGAAACAGCGGGCTTCCTCACCGATGAAGAACGCGCACTTCTGATTAGACGCCTCGCTACGGATACTGGTGATGCTATGATGAATCGTTTGGACAAGAGAGCGGCGAAACGCATCTTCCGAGATCCCAAGGTATACTTGGGCACTCTTGCATACTTCGGTAAGTCTCAGTGGCCCCGGCTTCGGCATAAGTTGAAGATACGTTTGGCTGATGCTCTCCCGTAGGCATTGTCAACACCGGCTACGCTGGCTCATTCTTTGTACCGACCATCATCCGCGAACTAGGTTATACCGCATCATCCGCTCAGGTCCGATCTATCCCAATCTTCGTCGTCGCAACCATCACGGCCGTTATAACAGCACATCTAACCGACCGTCTCCGCCACCGCTATTGGTTCTGTATCTTCGGTCTCGTCGTAGCTTCAGTTGGATACATCATGTTACTTGCACAACGCGACCTATCTGCGGGCGTTAAATACTTTGCTCTCTTCCTCATCGTGCCGGGCGGCTTCATCACACAGCCCATCACATTGGTGTGGCTATCCAATCTGGTATCTGGACACTACAAACGCTCTGTGTCGTCCGCTATGCAAGTTGGCTTCGGAAACCTAGGAGGAATTGTTGCGAGTAACGTGTTTCTTGAGAGTGAAGCGCCACGGTATAAGACTGGGTATGGCGTGAGCTTGGGTATGCTGTGGGTTTCTGGAGCATCGTGCACGGCACTGTTCTTCTTCGTTAAGCGAGAGAATCGCATGAGATGCGTGGGTAAAAGGGATTGGAGACTACAGGAGGTGGATGCCGACAATCTGGGAGACGACCATCCGAGTTTCAGGATGGGGACGTGAGAATGTAGTAGCGGGCTGATGTGGAATTGGTGCCAATTCTGGAGCCACTGATGGATACAGCATAGGAGATAATCAGAATCAAGATTTGTCGGAAGACAAAGTCTCCCCCGTAGTAGGACGGGCACCGTGAATATCTTGCCTGAAATGATCAGTGTCATCATCAAATCTTACAATACATTACTGAAGTTCTTCTATGACATTCACATTTGCTGCTTTACAATAGCCTTCCCAACCTGCTCCTCCACCGTCTCCGACTCCTTGAACCCAAGCTTCGCACTATCACACTCCTTATACAACGTTTTCCCCTCGACCCAAATTCTCCTCAACGTATACATCGTCTTGAACGGCGAATCTGTCTCCCACGCCTTACTCTCCGTCTTCTTCAAAGTCTCGATCGGCGTGTACCTCACATCCCACTTTGCGCCCGTCTGTTTCTCGAACTCCGCTAGTATCTCCTTCCCAGTCGTTGTGAACGAATTGACCTTCAAGATGCGCTCGTTTTCATTGGCACTCGTCTTCAGCGCCGCAACAAGCAATCTCCCAACATCCTTCTCGGTCGTGAAACTGATCTTCTCATCTCCAGTACCCAGAAGCGTCGCTTTCTTAGCCTTGACGTCAAAAGTACCGCCCGAGGACTCGGGACTCTTGCCGAAGTATAGGTCGGAGTAGGGTCCTGTTACGAGGTATGTGACATTGAGCTTCTTGGTGTTCTCGCGGATGTACTTGCGCACTTGGAGTTTGAGTTGATGGGGCTTTTCGGGCGGGGAAGAGGCGTCGTACTCGATGTCTGTGCCGTACTCCGAGGGGTAAAAGAACTTGATGAAGGGTGATGCTTCGGCGACTTTGATGAGTGGTATTTGCGAGAGGATGGCGTTGCGGCCGAGGGCGGATATGACCGTGTCGTAACCTGGGGATCATTTAGTAAGACTGTCCGTGAGCAACTATGCATTCGAAGAATACGTACCTTTGTAAGCTTCGGCTACGTCAGCCTCTGAGTTCACGTCTCCAACAATGACTTCCACGCCCTTCGCCTTCCAGCCATTGACCTCCTCAGACTTGTTCTTCGTAGTTGCTTCGGACGTAAAGAAACCAACCTTCTCAAACGACGATCGTGCATTGTATATCTCTTGTAATATGTACTGCCCGATCAAGCCGGTTGCACCAAATATGAGGATTTTCTTAGGACTGTCTGTTGCCATCTTGAAATCGTAGTCGATGCAGGTTTATGAGAGCGCATTGAGATGGTTTTATCATGTTCTTGAGCCAGCTCTGATTACATATAGGGCGCGGCTTCCGTCCACGCTGGTTCGCACGAGCCCCGCAGTTACCCCGTCGGCCGTCAATGTAATGCGAATCGGACGAGCCTGCACTTCTCAACCACAATGAGATGCATAATTGTCCTATTGGTCGAGGACAGGCTGTCATGCTGAGTTTCGCTTACAAAGTAATTGTAGACCCGTGTGACGTCATACGTTGACAGCGAGTCGTGGTGGTCGGGTCGCTGTACAATGATCTTAGAGCACGAGCCTAAACACTAAGCCTGGGTGTAGTTGGAAAGATGCCTCCACTGAGTTTTGTTCTTGATGCTGTGACACGTGCCCCAGTGGCTTGGGTATGGAGCTTCTTACTTCATGATTTCAAACGGTTGTTTGAACTCCGAGTGATTGCCTCGTGAGACGTGCCGGCACATCATCGAAATTGGGGACAGCGAGTTTCGTAGGATCCTACTCGCGCCACGCAATACCTCGCTTACCTCGATGTGCAACGAGGCAGTGCGTGGCACGAGTAGAGTTTTGGCCTTCCACGACCCTCTTCAAACTCGTCGGATTTGACTGATATGTTCTTTGCACTGCAAAAAAGAAATCAGTATTGAAGGAAACAAATCTCAATTGTTATAATTCATGCATC
>Ga0265798_10009807_pt1 | contig 11905 bp, 15 predicted proteins | sample P3T30metagenome_FD_192430 | JGI IMG/M metagenome (GOLD analysis project Ga0265798, IMG submission 192430) | Plant litter microbial communities from East Loma Ridge, Irvine, California - P3 T30 | ecosystem: Environmental > Terrestrial > Plant litter > Unclassified | place: USA: California... | reverse complement strand
TCGTTCGTGGGGTCAGACCGCGGGGACAAAGCTCTGGATCACCGCCCCGGCGCTCGACATGACGGCCGACCAGATGCCGGTGACCATGAGCAGGCCGATGACGATCAGGATGGATCCTCCGATGATGTTGACGGTGCGCATGTGGCGCTTCACGGCGCGGATCGCTCCGGCCGCCCACCCGGCGCCGAGGGCGACGAGCAGGAACGGGATGCCGAGCCCGAGGCAGTAGGCGACGCCGAGCCACATGCCCTGCCAGGCGCTGCCGGACTGCACGCTGAGCAGGTTGATGGCGGCGAGCGTCGGGCCGAGGCAGGGGGTCCAACCGAGGCCGAACACGATGCCCAGCAGCGGGGCGCCGACGAGCCCGGTCGCCGGGGTCCACGAGGGCTTCAGCGAGCGCTGCAGGAAGGTGAACCGGCCGATGAACACCAGCCCCATCAGGATCACCACGACGCCGAGGACCTGCGTGATGACGTCACGCCAGCGCACCAGCCAGAAGCCGAGCGCGCCGAAGACGGTCGTGTAGGCCACGAACACGACGGTGAAGCCGAGGACGAAGAGCAGCACCCCGAGGACGACGCGCCCGCGACCCCGACGACCGGCGTCGGCGATGCCGCTGACGTACCCGAGGTACCCGGGGACGAGCGGCAGGACGCACGGCGACAGGAACGACACGAGCCCCGCGAGCAGCGCCACCGGGAGGGCGACGAGCATCTGCCCGCTGAGGATCGCGTCGGAGAAGGGGTTGCCGCTCATGGGGTCAGGACGCCTTGAGCTCGTCGCTGACCAGGGTGTCGAGGATGCTCGTGCCGTCGACGGCGCCGAGGACGCGAGCCGCGACCCGGCCCTTCGTGTCGAGGACGATCGTCGCGGGGACGGCGTTCGGTGCGATCTGGCCGGACAGGGCGAGCTGCATGGTGCCCGTGTCGGCGTCGAGCACCGTCGGGTAGTCGACCTTGAAGGTGCGCTCGAACGCGGCGGCGGTGGCGGCCTGGTCACGGACGTTGACGCCGATGAACTGGACGTCCTCGTCGGCGTACTCCGCCTGGACCTTGCTGAGGTACTTGGCCTCGGCCCGGCAGGGCGGGCAGCTGGCGTACCAGAAGTTCAGCACCACGACCTTGCCGCGCAGGGCCTTCGACGAGACGCGCTGGCCGTCGGAGTCCTTGGTGGAGAAGTCGACGGTGTCCTTGCGGTCCTTCGCGGAGACCTCGGTCACCGCACCGTCGCCGGAGATGTAGTTCTGCGTGGTGCCGTTGCCGTACTGCTTCGCCAGGGTGTCGCCCCCGCCGGAACACCCGGTCAGGGCGAGGGCGGAGACGAGGGCCGTCGCACCGACCACGAGGAGACGCTTCCTGATGCTGCTGACGGTCACACTGCTCCTTCGTCGATCGCGGACGCGCGCAGTTCCAGCGCGGGGTCCGCGTACCCGACCTCGGTGAACCGACCGTTCGGCGTGGCGGGCACACGCTCGAGGGTGGTGATGCTCGACAGGTCGCAGCGGCGCTTGCGCGGGTCGTGCCACAGGGGCTCCCCCGCGAGTCGCCGGTGGACCATCCAGATCGGGAGCTGGTGGCTGACGAGGACGACGTCGCCGTCCTCGACGCTCTCCCACGCGGTGGTGATCGCAGCGACCATGCGGTTCGCGATCGACTCGTAGGCCTCACCCCAGCTGGGACGCCAGGGGTTCGCGATCCAGGGCCACTCCGCCGGGCGACGGACCGAGCGCTTCGTGAACCCGGGAGGCTGGCCCTCGTACCGGTTCGTCGGTTCGATGAGCCGTTCGTCGAGGGAGACGTCGAGCCCGTACAGCTCGGACCACGGAGCCGCGGACTCCTGCGTGCGCTGGAGCGGTGAGGCCACGATGCGGCGGACGTCCACCCCGGCGGTCTTCCACGCGGTCGCGGACGCGGTGGCCATGCGGGCGCCGAGCTCGCTCAGTCCGAAGCCCGGGAGCCGTCCGTAGAGCACACGGTCCGGGTTGTGTACCTCGCCGTGTCGCACGAGGTGGATTCGGGTCGCGGGCATGGGTTCCAGTCTAGGTCGATCCACCGACCCCACTGCCCGCCCAGCGGATCCACGGCTTCGGGACCGTTCAGCCGAGGTGCCCGGAGAGCCTGCCGTGCAGGGCGATGGACCCCGTGTTCAAGTTGACCACCTCGACGCTCGAGCCGTGCTTGGCGAACCGCTGCTCGATGCCGTCGAGGGCGGCCACCGTGCTGGCGTCGAAGACGTGGGCCTCGGACATGTCGATCACGACGCGCTCCGGGTCGTCCGCGTAGGAGAAGCGCGTCACGAGGTCGTTCGACGACGCGAAGAACAGCGCACCGCGCACCCGGTACCGGACGGTGCGCTCGTCGACGGGCTCGCGCACGACCTCGACCACGTGCGCGACCCGCCGGGCGAACACGAGGGCGGCGACGACCACGCCCACGAGCACCCCGGTCGCGAGGTTGTTCGTCGCGACGACCACGAGCACGGTGATCACCATGACGGCGGTCTCGCCGAGGGGCATCCGACCGAGCGTGCGCGGGCGGATGCTGTGCCAGTCGAAGGTCGCCACGCAGACCATCAGCATCACCGCGGTGAGCGCCGCCATCGGGATCTGCGCGACGACGTCGTGCAGCACGATCGTCAGGACCAGCACGGAGGCCCCGGCCGCGAAGGTGGAGATCCGGGTGCGGGCGCCGGCGGTCTTCACGTTGATGACGGTCTGCCCGATCATCGCGCAGCCACCGGTCCCGCCGAAGAACGCGGAGGCGATGTTCGCGACGCCCTGCCCCCACGACTCCCGCCACTTGCTCGACCCGGTGTCGGTGATCGCGTCGACGAGCTGCGCGGTGAGGAGCGTCTCGATGAGGCCGACGATCGCCATGCCGAACGCGTACGGCGCGATCGTCGTCAGGGTCTCGAAGGTGAAGGGCACGGTGATGCCGTTGAACCCGGGCAGTGCCGTGGGCAGCGCACCCTCGTCGCCGACCGTCGGCACGGCGATGCTGAAGACGACCGTGATGAGCGTGATCACGACGACCGCGATGAGCGGCGCCGGCACGGCCTTGGTGAGGAAGGGGAAGGCGACGATGATGCCGACGCCGAGGGCGGTGAGCGGCCACACGACGACGGGGACGTCCGGCCCGAGCAGGTTCGGCAGCTGGGCCGTGAAGATCAGGATCGCCAGGGCGTTCACGAAGGCGACGTTCACGCTGCGCGGGATGAACCGCATCAGCCGGGCGACCCCGAGGAACCCGAGCACGAGCTGCATCAGGCCGCCGAGCACGATCGTCGGGACGAGGTAGTCGATGCCGTGGTCGCGGACGAGCGGGGCGATCACGAGCGCCACCGAACCAGCGGCGGCGGAGACCATCGCCGGGCGACCGCCCACGATCGAGATCACCACGGCGATCACGACGCTGGAGAACAGCCCGACGGCCGGGTCGACACCGGCGACGACGGAGAACGAGATCGCCTCGGGGATGAGCGCGAGCGCGGTGACGATCCCCGCGAGGACCTCGCGCGAGAGCAGCCGCGGCGAGCGGAGGGCCGAGAGGACGGTCGGGGCGTGCATGGTGGTCGACATCACCGCCGACTCTACCGTCACGTGAGGGTAGGGTCCCACCAGCACCCACCCGAGGAGGTCTGCCACCATGTCCGACGTGACCCAGACCATGCACATCGGCGAACTCGCCGAGCGCGCCGACATGTCGCTCCGCACGATCCGGCACTACGACGAGGTCGGCCTGCTGGTGCCGAGCGGCCGCACCACCGGCGGCTTCCGCGTCTACACGGACGGCGACCTCGAGCGGCTGCTGGTGATCCGTCGGATGAAGCCCCTCGGGTTCTCACTCGAGGAGATGGGCGACCTGCTCAGCATCGTCGACGGGCTGCCGGGCGCCGACGCGGACGACACGGCCGCACGGGCAGCGCGCCTCGACGCCTTCCTCGAGGACGCCCGAGCCCGTCACGCGAAGCTCGTCGAGCGGGCGGGCATGGCCGAGGAGTTCATCGGCACGCTCGGCACCCTGCGCGCCGCCCTCCCCTGACTCCCCGGCCCCGGGCGTCCGCAGTGACTGCTGCCAGCGCGGTCGCCGCTGCTCCCACCGCTCCTGCACGCGGTCGTACTCAGCGATCAGGCGCAGTGCCTTCTTCCGTGGGAACTGCGCGAGGAGATCTCGGTTGAACTGCTCACGGATCTGCTGACGTTCGTCCGTCGTCCGACGGATCGGGTACATGATCGTCTCCCTCCACCAGGAACTTCACCACGACCCTGGCGATCGGGTCGTCGATCTGCCCAGGTATCTGCATCTCGTACATCGCATCGACGGCTCGGGCGCCGATCTCGCTCCGCGCCACGTCTCCGGCACAGATCATCTCGATCGCCCACGTCACCTGAGCCCACCGGTGCGCGCGTTCGTTCCGGTCACGTTCCTGCCGCCACCGGACGGTCGACCAGACGACGCCGATGCCGGTACCAGCGAGCGCCAGCAGCGAGCCGACGACCGTCGCCACCGCCGCGGGCGGCCAGGCCGCGAGCACCTCGGTCCCCGCCGTCATGAGGACCTCCTCCCCTGCTCGCGACCCGGCCACGTCGAGAACGCTACGGAGTGCCCGAGCCGAGCCGAGCCTCCCGTCCGCCTCCGTGGAGAACGCCCGACGTGAGCCGCACTGTGGAGGAGCAAGATCCCGCGCACCTGGACCGCCGCGCCCGTCCCGGTAGACTCGACGACCGTGATCGAACGCACCCGCATCAGCGACCTCGCAGCACTCCCCGACGGTCCCGTCTCCGTGGCCGGATGGGTCGAGACCGTCCGCGACCAGAAGAAGGTGCAGTTCGTCGTGCTCCGCGACGAGACCGGCGCCGTCCAGCTCGTCAACCCCGCGACGCGTGAGGCCGTGGAGGGCGACGACGCCTCGGCGACCGCGCTCGCCACGACGGAGTCGATCTCCGGTCTGGCGCACGGCTCCTTCATCCACGTGACCGGCACGCTCAAGCACGACGAGCGCGTGAAGCTCGGTGGCCTCGAGGTCAAGGTCGGCGACCTGACCGTCGTCAGCGCCGCCATCCCGGAGACGCCGATCGCGGACGACTCCTCGCTCGACAAGCGCCTCGACTGGCGCTTCCTCGACCTGCGCAACCGCAAGCAGAACCTGATCTTCCGCATCCAGACGACGCTGGAGCACGCCTTCCGCACCTACTGGGTCGAGCGCGACTACATCGAGATCCACACCCCGAAGCTGATGGCGTCGGCATCCGAGTCGCGCGCCGAGCTCTTCCAGCTCGAGTACTTCGAGACGACCGCCTACCTGGCGCAGTCGCCGCAGAACTTCAAGCAGATGGCCCAGCCCGCGGGCTTCGGTGCCGTGTTCGAGATCGCCGACGCCTTCCGCGCCGACCCCTCGTTCACCTCGCGCCACGCCACCGAGTTCACGAGCGTCGACGCCGAGTTCTCGTGGATCGAGTCGCACGAGGACGTCATGGCGATGCACGAGGAGGTCCTCGTCGCCGGCATCACGGCCGTCAAGGAGAAGTACGGTGACGCGATCCAGGAGGTCTTCGGCTTCGAGCTGCAGGTCCCGTCGACGCCGTTCCCCCGCGTGACCCTGGCCGAGGCGCGTCAGATCGTCGCCGACAGCGGCCACGACGTCGTCCGCGCCGACGGTGACCTCGACCCCGAGGGCGAGCGCCGCGTGTCGGCCTGGGCCAAGGAGCACCACGGCTCCGAGTTCGTCTTCGTCACCGACTACGACGCCTCGATCCGGCCGTACTACCACATGCGCCACGCCGACGACCCGACGCTCACGAACAGCTACGACCTGCTGTTCAACGGTGCGGAGATCTCCACGGGCGCGCAGCGCGAGCACCGCGTCGACGTCCTCACCGCGCAGGCGGAGGAGAAGGGCCTCGACCCGGCCGAGCTCGGTTGGTACCTCGACTTCTTCCGGTACGGCGTGCCGCCGCACGGTGGGTTCGGCATGGGCCTGGCGCGCGTGCTGATGCTCATGCTCGGCGAGCCGTCCATCCGCGAGGTCACCTACCTGTTCCGCGGCCCGACGCGCCTCACCCCGTAGGCACTGCGGCGGCGCTGACCGCCGGCGCACGTCGCACAACCGAGACCGGCTCGAACCGCGGATGTCCGTGGTTCGGGCCGGTTTCCGTTGTGCGCCGCCACGGCGAACCGGCGGGGCGACGGGCACAGGCGCAGACGGGCGCAGGCGCAGGCGCAGACCGACGCAGCCGCGCCGCGGACCCGCGCGGCAGGCCCGCGCGCGTCAGGCCCGCGCGGTCGCCCGCTCGAGCGCCGCAGCCAGCCGAGCGGCATCGACGCGCCAGTTGCTGTGCACCCGGCCGTCGATGAGCACGACGGGGATGTCCTCCGCGTACTCGAGCCGGAGCGCCTCGTCGTCGAGGATCGACCGCTCGGTCAGCGTCACGCCCGGGTGGGCGGCGACGACGGCCTCGACGACCGGGCGCGCGTCGTCGCAGAGGTGGCATCCGGGCTTGGTGAGGAGCGTCACGGCTGGCATGGATCCAGGGTAGACCGCCCGGGAAATGCGAAAGCCCCGGCGAACCGGGGCTTCTGCGGCAAGTCCTTCGACTTACTTCTTGTTGCGACGCTGGTGGCGCGTCTTGCGAAGGAGCTTGCGGTGCTTCTTCTTCGCCATGCGCTTGCGACGCTTCTTGATGACAGAACCCATGTGGACCTCGCTCGGACTGATGGTGATGTACGGACACCGGGCCGATGAAGCCGCGGAAAATCAACCTGCCCGATGCTACCGGAGCGCGACTGTGATGTCGAACGCGCCGGCTCGCCGGGGCTGGTCAGCGCTAGCCGACGTCGGCGATCCCGCCGCGCAGGACCTCGGCGACGGCGGACTCCGGCACGCGGAAGGACCGGCCGAAGCGGATCGCGGGGAGCTCCCCCGCGTGGACCATCCGGTACACCGTCATCTTCGAGACGCGCATCATCTCGGCGACCTCCGCGACGGTGAGGAAGCGCACGTCGTCGAAACTGCCGGCCATGGTCCGCCTTCGGTCGCTCACGCTCGGACCCGAACGCGGGAGATTGGTGTGACCTGAGTGGTCACTGGCAACTGTAGGGGCGCGTGCGGCCTCGTGTCCAGACTCGCGGGTCAGTCCTGATCGGGCCGTTTGGTGAAGCGGCGGCGCGAGGTCTCGACGACCTTCCCCCACCCCTGCTGCGCGCCCGAGAACGCCGCGGTGGCGCGGTGCGACGCCTCGGCCATGACGCGCCCGAGCTCGATGCCGACCTCCACCGTGGCCTTGCCCGCGACGCCGTTCCGCCGCACCGACACCGGCTGCCCGTCGGGCGTCCACGCGGTGGTCGCCAGCGTGCCGTCGGCGTCGACCGCGCCGGTGAACGGCAGGACCCACTCCTCGATGTGCAGCAGCGGCTCCGGGTCGAGCCGGTAGTAGCGGTGCTGCCCTTCTTCCCGGGAGGTGACGAGGCCGATGTCCCGGAGCACGCGGAGGTGCTTCGAGACCGTGGGCTGGCTGACCCCGAGCTTCTCGACGAGCTGACCGACGCTGAGCTCCCCCGCGGTGGCGTCGGAGCCGTACGCCGCGAGCAGCGTCCCGAGGAGCTCCCGCCGCGTCGGGTCCGCGACCACGCTGAAGATGTCGGCCATGGGGAGAGGCTAACCGGCCGACCGCGGATGTACCATGCGATGCGTCCCGCCCATGTCCTCGGAGGCATACGATGCTCGATCGCACGGAGCCCCCGAAGGTCCTGCCGACCCCGAGTCGCAAGCGACCCTCGCGCATCGGCACGGTGCTCCGCTCGTCGCCGTCCCGTCTGGCGATCGTGGTGTTCGTCGCGCTGATCTTCGTCTTCACGGCGCTGTTCATGACCCCGCTCGCGGCGGCCGACGGGGAGTCGACGCACTTCGCGGACGCGCTGTTCACCGCCGCGTCCGTCGTCTGCGTCACCGGGCTCGCGACCGTCGACATGGCGACGCACTGGTCGGTCTTCGGCAAGACGCTCGTCGTCATCGGCACGCAGATCGGTGCGGTCGGCGTGCTGACCTTCGCGTCGATCCTCGGCCTGTTCGTCACGCGGAAGCTCGGGCTGCGCGCCAAGCTCATGGCCGCCGGGGACTCCAACCCGCTCCGTACGCACCACGGTGCCGTGCCCGAGGGCCAGGCCGTCCGGCTCGGCGAGGTCGGCACCCTGCTCGCCACGGTCGCGGTGAGCACCCTGTCGATCGAGATCGTGCTCGGGCTGCTGCTCCTGCCGTCGGTGCTCCTCGCCGGGATGCCGTTCTGGACGGCGGTCGGCGACTCCTTCTACTACGCGGCGATGGCGTTCACGAACACCGGCTTCGCGCCGAACGCCAGCGGGCTCGACCCGTTCGCCCACGACTACTGGTTCCTGACGCTGCTGATGATCGGCGTCGTCGCGGGCTCGATCGGCTTCCCGGTCATCCGCGCCCTGACGAAGCAGCTCCGGACGCCCCGTCGGTGGCCGATCCACGTCAAGCTCACGCTCGCGACCAGCGCGGTCCTGCTCGTCGGCGGCGCGGTGGTCTACATCGCGCTCGAGGCCTCGAACCCGGCGACCTTCGGCCGCGAGGGCGCCGGTCGCACCGCGTTCCAGGCCCTGTTCCTGTCGACGATGACCCGCTCGGGCGGATTCTCCCTCGTCGACTTCGACCAGCTGAACGGGTCGAGCCTGCTCGTCACGGACATGCTCATGTTCATCGGCGGCGGCTCCGCGTCGACCGCCGGCGGCATCAAGGTCACGACCCTCGCGGTGCTCTTCCTGGCGGCGGTGGCCGAGGCCCGTGGGCGCCAGAGCATGGAGGCCTTCGGCCGCCGGATCCCGAGCGACGTGCTCCGCGTCGCGGTCGCCGTCGTGCTGTGGGGAGCGACCATCGTCGCCGTCGCCACGGTCGTCCTGCTGCAGATCACCCACGATTCGCTCGACCGCGTGCTGTTCGAGGTCATCTCGGCCTTCGCCACGTGCGGGCTGTCCTCCGGCGTCTCCGCCGACCTGCCGGAATCCGGCAAGTACGTGCTCGCGGCCACGATGTTCCTGGGCCGTGTCGGTACAGTGACCATCGCCGCAGCACTGGCTGCCAGCCAGAGCCGGCAACTGTTCCGCCGTCCCGAGGAGAGGCCGATCGTTGGCTGACCGAACCCGCCCGCCGCACCCGCTCGGCGCCGTCAGCCACGACGCACCCGTGCTGGTGATCGGCCTCGGCCGCTTCGGCGCCGCCACCGCCGGCCAGCTCGAACGACAGGACCGCGAGGTCCTGGTCGTCGACACCGACGCCGGCCTGGTCCAGAAGTGGTCGGACCGCGTCACGCACGCCGTGCAGGCGGACGCCACCGACATCGACGCCCTGCGGCAGATCGGCGCGGGCGACTTCCCGATCGCCGTGGTCGGCACGGGCAGCGACCTCGAGTCGAGCGTGCTCATCACCGCGAACCTGGTCGACCTCGGCATCCCGCAGATCTGGGCGAAGGCGATCAGCCGCTCGCACGGCACGATCCTGTCGCGCATCGGCGCCAACCACGTCGTCTACCCCGAGCGCGAAGCCGGCGAGCGCACCGCGCACCTGGTGTCGGGCCGGATGCTCGACTTCATCGAGTTCGACGACGACTTCGCCGTGGTCAAGATGTTCCCGCCGCGCACGGTGCGCGGGAAGGACCTGGCCACGACCGTCATCCGCACGCGGTTCGGCCTGACGGTCCTCGGCATCAAGCCGCCGGGAGAGCCGTTCGTGCCCGCCACGCCGGAGAGCGTGATCGGCGAGCACGACGTGATCATCGTCTCCGGGTCCACCACCGCGCTGGAGCGCTTCGCAGCCCTGGAGTGACCACAGGACAGACTGGGCCCACGCCGCCGGTCCCTGGCTGACGCGCCAGCGGCAGACAGGCCGTGCCGGTGGGGGGAGGCTCGTTGCGGCGCCGCCACGAGCCTCCCGTCGGTCGACTGGTTGCGTCTAGATGTACTCGGCCGTGACGTTGGTGACACTTCGGGTCTTGTGACGTGACGAGGCCTCCTGGCTTGATGGAGCTGTTGAGTTCAACCATCACCAGGAGGCCTCTGTGGTCCACGCTAATGCTCGTTTGACCCTGCACGGACGCAGGCTGCTCGTCGCCCGCGTCATCGATGACCGCCGCCCCGTCGCGCACGTCGCGAAGGAACTCGGCATCTCACGCCAATGCGCTCATCGCTGGGTGCGACGGTTCCGCGCCGAGGGACCAGCAGGACTGCTCGAGCGATCGAGCCGGCCCCGACGGATGCCGACGAAGACCACCCCGGAACGAGAACGCGTCGTGTTGGATGCCCGGTCCAGGTCCCGAGTGGGCCCCGCGCGGCTGGCGCAGCAGACGGGAGTTCCGGCTCGGACGGTCTCCCGGATCTTGGCCAGGCATCAGGTCCCACCACTGTCGTGGTTGGACCCAGTCACCGGCACGCTGATCCGGGCCACCAAAGCGACCACGAACCGCTACGAGCACGAGCATCCCGGCGACCTGGTCCACATCGACGTGAAGAAGCTCGGCCGGATCCCCGACGGTGGTGGTTGGCGAGCACACGGTCGCAGCGAAGAGGTCCGCGGTCGCGGCATCGGATACGACTACGTCCACGCCGCGGTCGATGATCACTCCCGGCTCGCATACGCCGAGATCCATCCGGACGAACGCGGCGTCACCGCGGCCGGGTTCCTGACCCGAGCAGCTGCCTACTTCCGCACGCACGGCATCACGAGGATTGCACGCGTGCTCTCCGACAACGCGCTCGCCTACCGGAAGTCGACGGCGTTCAAAGCCGCGGTCACCGCCCTCGGCGCACGGCAGAAGTTCATCAAGCCCCACTGCCCCTGGCAGAACGGCAAAGTCGAACGCTTCAACCGGACCCTCGGGACTGAGTGGGCATACCGGCAACCGTTCACCAACAACCAAGCCCGAGCCGACGCCCTTGCTCCCTGGCTGAGCATCTACAACACTGAACGGATCCACTCAAGCCACGGGCTCACGCCCGCAGCCCGAGTGTCACCAACCTGATGGCCCAGTACATCTAGAGCTTCGACAGCTCCTCGGCCCGTGCGATGGCCGCGTCCGCGGCCCGGCGGAGCGTCGCGGCGAGGTCGGCGTCCTGCAGGACCGCGACCGCGCGCTCGGTGGTGCCCTTCGGGCTCGTGACCGCACGGCGGAGGTCGGCGGGTTCGCGACCGGAGCGCTCGAGCAGCTCGACCGCGCCGCGCATCGTGCCCTGCACCATCGTCTCGGCCTGCTCCGGGGTGAAGCCGAGCGACTCGGCGGCCTGCTGCCACTGCTCGATGAGCAGGAAGACGTACGCGGGGCCGGAGCCGGACACGGCGGACAGGGCGTCGAGCCGGTCCTCGGGGACCTCGATCACGGAGCCGGAGACGTCGAACAGGCTCGATGCCAGCGCGACGGCCGCGGCGTCGGCGGACGCGCCACCGCTGATGCCCGTGACGCCGTGGCCGACGCCGATCGGCGTGTTCGGCAGTGCCCGGACGACACGGACGGAGTCGGGGACGCGGGCCTCCATCGCTGCGGTGGTGACGCCGACCGCGACGGACACCACGACGGCACCGGGCTCGAGGTCACCGGCCACCTCGTCGAGGAGGTCGCCGATCACGAAGGGCTTCACGCCGAGCACCACGACGCCCGCCCCGCGGACGGCGGCACGGTTCGCGTCCGGGTCGGTGTCGGTCGCGTGCGCGTCGAGCCCGCGGTCGCGGTGCGCCGCGGCTGACGCCTCGGACTTCGTCGTCAGGACCACCGTCTCCGGGGCGAGGCCGGCGGCGAGCAGGCCGTCGAGGACCGCGCCGGACATGGAACCGACGCCGAGGAGGGCGGTGCGGGGCAGTTCGATCGTCATGGCCCGACCCTACCGAGCAGGCTGCCCGTAGG
>Ga0265798_10009803_pt1 | contig 11907 bp, 12 predicted proteins | sample P3T30metagenome_FD_192430 | JGI IMG/M metagenome (GOLD analysis project Ga0265798, IMG submission 192430) | Plant litter microbial communities from East Loma Ridge, Irvine, California - P3 T30 | ecosystem: Environmental > Terrestrial > Plant litter > Unclassified | place: USA: California... | reverse complement strand
TCAATCTCGAGAACAGACTTAGAAAACACGCCATATTTTGATGACATAAAACAGATTTCAAATACCGACTGTTTTTTTAAATCGGGAGATCGATCTGGTTAACACGTGGGCAACCACCTGATCGATCGTCCGATGTGAACGCCGTGTCCACATTCGCAACGTTCTTTGCTGGCTTCATCTTGGCCGGAAGCCAGCTTTGCGAAGCGCGAAGATCCACGAAACGGCCGAGGCTTCGCCGCCACACCCGCGGCGAAATCGGCTTCGCGCGGTCGATTCTGCGGGTCCGATGCCGCCTCAGCGAACCAGCAGGCCGGCCAGATGCGCGACCAGGCGGCGGGCGACCTCGTCCTTTCCGAGGCGCGGCCAGGTCTCCAACGCGCCGTCGCGGTGGATCAGGTGGACGGTGTTGTCGGTCCCGCCCATGACGCCGCCCGCGGCGGAGACGTCGTTGGCCACGATCAGGTCGCACCCCTTCCGGGCGATCTTGGCCCGGGCGTGGTCGAGCACCGTGTCGGTCTCGGCGGCGAAGCCGACCACCAGGGGGGGCCGCCCGGCCTCGAGATGCGCGACGGTGGCGAGGATGTCGGGGTTCTCGACCAGCGGCAGCGGCACCGGGCCGGCGCCGTCCTTCTTGATCTTCTTCGCGCCGGCTTCGGTCTCGGGGCGCCAGTCGGCCACCGCGGCCGCGAAGATCGCGATGTCGGCGGGCAGGGCCGCCTCGACCGCCGCCAGCATCTCCCGGGCGGTCTCGACCCGCACCACGCCGACGCCGGCGGGATCCGGGATCGAGACCGGCCCGGAGACCAGGGTCACGGTGGCGCCGGCCTCGGCGGCGGCAGCCGCGATCGCGTGGCCCTGGCGCCCGGAGGAGCGGTTGGCGAGGTAGCGCACCGGGTCGATCGGCTCGTGGGTCGGCCCGGAGGTCACGAGCACCCGACGGCCGGCGAGGGGGCGGGCGGGCACGCTCCGGCGGCCCGACAGGAAGCCGAGGCCCGGGGCCCCGTCGCCCGCCTCGGCCAGCATCCGCTCGAGGGCGTCGGCGATCTCGTTGGGCTCGGCCATGCGGCCGGGGCCGGTCTCCGCCTCGGCCATCTTGCCGGCATTCGGCCCGACGAGGCGGATTCCGTCGCCCTCCAGGGTCGCGCGGTTGCGGCTCGTCGCGGGATGCGCCCACATCTGCACGTTCATGGCCGGGGCGATCAGGATCGGCAGGGTGGTCGCCAGCAGGATCGTGGTCGCGAGGTCGGCGGCGTGGCCCCCGGCCATCCGGGCCATCAGGTTGGCGGTCGCCGGCGCCACCACGACGGCGTCCGCCTGGCGGGCCAGCTTGATGTGGCCGATATCCGCCTCCTCGGCCCGGTCGAACAGGTCGGTATGGGCCCGCTCGCCCGCGAGCGCCGCGGCGGCGAGCGGCGTCACGAATTCCTGCGCCCCCGCGGTCAGCACCGGGCAGACGCTGGCGCCCCGCTCGCGCAGGCGCCGGATCAGGTCGAGGGCCTTGTAGGCCGCGATGCCGCCGCCGATGACGAGGAGGACGCGGCGGTTGGCGAGCGTTTCAGTCATGACGGAAAGCCTCTGCCTGAGCCCGCGCGCCCGTCAAGCGGGCCGGGGGTCAGGCCGCCGCCGGGACCGCCGGCGCCTTCAGGCCGCCGAAGCGGCGGTCCCGGCGGGCGAAGTCGGCCGTCGCCGCGGCGAGGTCGTCGGGGCCGAAATCGGGCCACATCCGATCGGTGAAGTGGAGTTCGGCATAGGCCGCCTCCCACAGCAGGAAATCCGACAGGCGCTGCTCGCCGCCGGTGCGGATCACGAGGTCCACGTCCACCGGCGAGCCGTGCATCTGCCCGGCCACCAGCGCGCCGAAACTCTCGCGGGAGGCGTCGCCGCCCTGGAGCGCCTGCGCCGCCGCGATGATGGCGTCCCGCGCGGAATAGTCGACGCAGATCCGCAGGTGCAGGCGGGTGCCGGCCGCCGTGGCCGCCTCGGCGGCCGCGATCGCCTCCGGGATGCCCCGGGGCAGGCGGTCGCGCCGGCCCACGACGCTCAGCCGGGTGCCGGTGCGGGCGAGCCGCTGGGTCTCGTTGCGCAGGTAGGAGCGCAGCAGCCGCATCAGGCCGCCGACCTCGTCGTCGGGGCGCTGCCAGTTGTCGGCCGAGAAGGCGTAGAGCGTGAGCGTGCCGATGCCGAGATCCGGGCAGGCCTCGGCGGTGCGCCGGATCGCCTCGACGCCGCGATGGTGGCCCGCCAGACGCGGCAGGCCGCGCTGCGTCGCCCAGCGCCCGTTGCCGTCCATGATGATCGCGGCGTGCAGCCCCCCCGGCCCCGCTTCGCTTTGCATCGTAAAGTCTCCCGGCATGGGCGTATCGCTGAGGTTTATTCGGTTTGCGTTGACAGTCTCTGCGCGATCCGGCGTTCTCAGGCCGGTTTCGTGGCCGGATCGAGGCCGCGCACCCCGCCGTCCGGACTTCGCTCGGCCGCCGCCGCCGCGTCGCGCACCACCTGCTCGAGCACGCCGAGATAGAAGATGAAGCGCCGGCGCCCGGTCGGCGTCATCCGGCACACCGTCTGCGACCGGTTGAGGGAAAACCCCTTCTCGAGGCTCACCAGGTCGGCCTCGCTGAGCACGGCCAGGTGGCGGCTCAGGTTGCCGTCGGTCAGCCCGCACAGGCGCTTGAGGTCGGGGAACGGCAAGCCCTTGGGATGGGCCACCAGGGAGGTGAGCACGCTGAGCCGCGCCCGCTCGTGGATGATCCGGTCCAGCCCCTCGTAGGAGAACCGTCCGTCGTCGCGGTCAGAGGTCATCATCGAAGGCCCGGGCGCCGCGATGGATGAGGCCGGCCAGCCAGATCTGGCCGACCACGAAGGGAAGTCCCATGGTCCAGGGCGACAGGGTGCGGGTCTCGGCCGCGAACGCCAGCGCGGCGAGGCCGGTGAGCAGGTACCAGGCGCCGACCCCCTGGACCGCCCGGGGCAGGATCCGCGCCGAGGCGAACAGGCCGAGCCCGACCAACACCTGCCACAAGCCGGGCAGCATCCAGACCTCTTCCGGAGCGAAGCGGGCGATCACCAGGGCGAGGCACGCCCCGGTGCCGGCGGCCGGCATGAACACCTCGATGGCGTTCCACACCATCGCGTCGGCGAGGCCGGAATGGAGCCGGCGGCTGCGCCGGACCGCCTCGACCCCGATCAGCGCGAACGCCACCAGGGCGGCGCCGATCCACAGGCCGAAGAACAGGGCCGGCCGGGCCGACGGATCGCCGAGCCACAGGGCCTGGCCCACCGCGCAGGCGAGCGACAGGCCGCCGGTGCCCGCCACGGTGGCGGCGCCCAGGCCGCGGAAGGCCGTATCGCGGGCGATCTGCGACCGGATCGCCACGATGTCGGCCAGCGCCTTGTCCAGGTCCTGCATGAGCTTCAGCCCCCGCCCTGCATCATGCTTTGCGCCGCAAAGTACCGACGGGCTCCGGTCGCCGCAAGCCAATTCACCGGGTGATGGGACCGAATTTTCTCAGCATCGACCGGTCCGGTCCAGGCCAAAGCACGGTGAATTCTACCTAAGAGTTGTAATTATCCATCGCGGCGAAGAGCATCGAGATCGAGCGGGGCCGTGACCATCCGCAGGGCGCCGTCCGGAGCGCGGGGCCACTCCGCCTCCGGCCGGTCCCGGTAGAGCTCGACGCCGTTCCCGTCCGGGTCGCGCAGGTACAGGGCCTCGCTGACGCCGTGGTCGCTGGCGCCGTCGAGGGGGATGCCGGCCGTGTCGACCCGGCGCAGGGCATCAGCCAGGGCAGCCCGGCTCGGGTAGAGCAGGGCGAGATGGTACAGGCCGGTGGTGCCCGGGGCCGGCGACAGCCCGCCGAGGCTCTCCCAGGTGTTGAGGCCGATATGGTGGTGGTAGCCCCCGGCCGCGACGAAGGCGGCGCGCGTGCCGAAGCGCTGGGTCAGGCCCAGGCCGAGGATCCCGCAATAGAACCCGAGCGCCCGGTCCAGGTCGGCCACCTTGAGGTGGACGTGCCCGATGCGGGTCTCGGGATGGATCGGTGCGGTCATCGGCGAGCCTCATCCGGGAAAGCGTGAAAACTCCGCAGCCCCGAGGGTTTCTCGCGGCGCGTGCGGGGCCCATATTGGTGCCATGCCTGCTCCGAAGAACACGCCCGCTCCGAAGAAGCCGCGCGCCGTATCCGTCTCGGCCTCGTCGGCCAAGGCATCGAAGCCCGAGCTGAAGCCGCTCGACACCTATCTGGCGGAGTTGCTGAACCCGGCGCTGAACCGCAACCGACCGCCGCCGATCGCGCCGGAGCCGGAGAAGCCGCGCCCGGGCAAGCCTAAGGGACGGCCCGCCAAGGAGCCGATCAGCAAGGCGGCCACCCGCAAGGTCGAGATCGCCCGCGACGGCTTCGCCGAGGCGCCCCAGGCCGGCTACGCGCTCGGCGACGCGGCCGAGGTCGATCCGCGCCTCGCCCAGGCCCTGGGGCTGACCCCGCCCGAGGACGGGCCCGTGCCCGCGGGCGCAGAGCTGCCGGATCCGGGCGGCGACGGCGGCGCCTCCGCGACCGTGACGGCGCTGGAGCGGCTGCTCATCGAGGGCAACCCGCTGTTCAAGGACGGCCAGACCTGGGTGCCGCACCGGCCGGACCGGCCGCAGAAATCCGAGGGCGGCCTCCGGTTCACGCTGAAATCCGAGTTCGAGCCGGCGGGCGACCAGCCCACCGCCATCGCCGAATTGGTGAAGGGCGTGCAGGCGCACGAGCGCGACCAGGTCCTGCTCGGGGTCACCGGCTCGGGCAAGACCTTCACGATGGCCAAGATCATCGAGCAGACCCAGCGCCCGGCGCTGATCCTCGCCCCGAACAAGACCCTGGCGGCGCAGCTCTACGGCGAGTTCAAGTCGTTCTTCCCGGACAACGCCGTCGAGTATTTCGTCTCCTATTACGACTACTACCAACCCGAAGCGTATGTCCCGCGCTCCGACACGTTCATCGAGAAGGAATCGTCGATCAACGAGCAGATCGACCGGATGCGCCATTCGGCCACCCGCGCCCTGCTGGAGCGGGACGACGTGATCATCGTCGCCTCGGTGTCGTGCATCTACGGCATCGGCTCGGTCGAGACCTACACGGCGATGTCGTTCACCGTGACGCTGGGCGAGAAGATCGAGCAGCGCCAGCTCGTAGCCGACCTCGTGGCCCTCCAGTACAAGCGGATCCAGGCGGATTTCGCCCGCGGCACCTTCCGGGTGCGGGGCGATTCCATCGAGCTGTGGCCGGCCCACCTGGAAGATCGCGGCTGGCGGATCGGCATGTTCGGCGACGAGATCGAGTCGATCGTCGAGTTCGACCCGCTCACCGGCAAGAAGATCGCCGAGCTGAAATTCGTGAAGGTCTATGCCAACTCCCACTACGTCACGCCACGGCCGACGCTGCAGCAGGCGATCAAGGGCATCAAGAACGAGCTGAACGGCCGGATCGAGGAATTGACCAAGATGGGCCGGCTGATCGAGGCCCAGCGCATCGACCAGCGCTGCACCTTCGACATCGAGATGATCGAGGCCACCGGCGCCTGCAACGGCATCGAGAACTATTCCCGCTACCTCACCGGCCGCCGGCCCGGCGAGCCGCCGCCGACCCTGTTCGAGTACCTGCCCGACAACGCCCTGGTGTTCACGGACGAGAGCCACGTCACCGTGCCGCAGATCGGCGGCATGTACCGGGGCGACTTCCGCCGCAAGGCGACCCTGGCGGAGTACGGCTTCCGCCTGCCGTCCTGCCTGGACAACCGGCCGCTGCGCTTCGAGGAATGGGACGCGATGCGGCCCCAGACGGTCCACGTCTCGGCCACCCCCGGCAAGTGGGAGATGGAGCGCACCGGCGGCGTCTTCGCCGAGCAGGTGATCCGCCCGACCGGCCTGGTCGACCCGGTGATCGAGATCCGCCCGGCGCGCGCGCAGGTCGACGACCTGCTGGGCGAGGTCAAGGCGGTCGCGCTGGCCGGCTACCGGACCCTCGTGACCACGCTGACCAAGCGCATGTCCGAGGACCTGACCGAGTACCTCCACGAGAACGGCGTGCGGGTGCGCTACATGCACTCCGACATCGACACCCTGGAGCGGATCGAGATTATTCGCGATTTGCGGCTCGGCGCCTTCGACGTCCTGATCGGCATCAACCTGCTGCGCGAGGGCCTCGACATCCCGGAATGCGCCCTGGTCGCCATCCTGGACGCCGACAAGGAGGGCTTCCTGCGCTCGGAGACCTCCCTGGTCCAGACCATCGGCCGGGCCGCCCGGAACGCCGACGCGCGCTGCATCCTGTACGCCGATTCCATCACCGGCTCGATGGAGCGGGCGATGGCCGAGACCGAGCGGCGCCGCACCAAGCAGCTCGCCTACAACGAGGAGCACGGCATCACGCCCCAGAGCGTGAAGCGCGGGATCAGCGACATCCTCAACAGCGTCTACGAGCGCGACCACGTCCAGGTCGATACCGGCCTGGCCAAGGACGCGATCACGGTGGGCCACAACCTCAAGGCGGTGCTGGCCGACCTGGAGAAGCGGATGCGGACGGCCGCCGCCGATCTCGACTTCGAGGAGGCCGCGCGCCTGCGCGACGAGCTCAAGCGTCTCCAGGCGACGGAGCTGCTGGTCTCGGACGACCCGATGGCCCGGCAGGGCGACGTCGAGCGCGAGGCCGGCAAGTACGGCCGCAAGGCGCCGCGCGGCGCGGGCGCGACCCGGATCTCGAAGCCGGAGCTCGACAACATGGGCCCGGGCACCGACCGCGAGATGCCGGCGGGGGCGGTGGCCTGGCAGGAGCGGCCCAAGCCGCGCTCCACGCAGGGCCTCGGCGGCCAGAAGCCGAAATACAAGGGCGGGGGCGGGCGCAAGCGCGGCTGACCGCGCCGGTTTCAGGCGGCCCGGTCGTCCCGGCCGGCATAGCGGCTCGCCACCGCCTCGCCCTCGTCGACCAGCGCCTCGGCGATCCGGAGCGCGAGGGCGTCGCAGGCCTCGTCGTAGGCGTGGGGATCCGCCTGCACGGCCGCCCGCGTCACCGCGCCGACCCGGTCGCGGACGATGTCGCGGGCGATGCGCAACGCATCGGCGAAGGGCTCATAGGGGCGCGGCATGCTCGCTCCGGCGACGGATCGGGCCGTCACGGCCCGGGTGGCGGCTGCAACGAGCATCCGGGGGAAAACGTTCCCGCCTGGTGCTGGGCGTCTTCGCATGCCGGGCCAGACCAGGGCTTCACGCCCCTTGCAGCGCGGTCCACTCACGCGTCCCGTGAAACCCGCAGGGTCTTGTCTGGATTCCGCACCACGTAGATGGCGGCGACGAGGCCCTGGCGGACCTGCAGGGCCGTCGTCTGAATGAGGCCGGGCGTCTCGACGGTCACGAAACCCGGCAGCCCGTCGATGACGGCATAGCGCACGAGCCGGGATGAATTCCGGGCGAAGTCGCGGGCCATGGCCTCGTGACGGACGAGCACGGCGTCCCGCCCGATCAGCGGTTCCGGCGACGCGGGGACCTTGCCGCCGCCATCGGCTGTGGCGACCACGTCGTCGGCCAGGAGGGTGCGCAGCGCACCCATATCGCCGCTGCGCGAAGCGGCGAAGAACGCGGCGGCGATCTTGAGGCCCTCCTCCCGGTCGACAGTGAAGCGTGGCCGCGCTTCCCGGAGATGCGTCCGGGCGCGGCTGGTGAGCTTGCGGCACGCCGCCTCTTCCCGTCCGATCGCCCGGGCCACCTCCGGGAACGCCATCCCGAACACGTCGTGCAGCAGGAACGCCGCCCGCTCCAGCGGCGACAGGCGCTCCAGCGCCATCATCAGCGGCAGGGTGATGTCGTCGAGATCGTCGCCCGCATCGGGATCGAAGATCGGCTCCGGCAGCCAGGGTCCGATATAGGTCTCCCGCCGGCAGCGGGCCGATTTCAAGTGATTGAGGCAGAGCCGCGTGACCACGATCCGCAGGAACGCAGCCGGCTCCCGTACCGCGTCCCGATCGGCGGCCAGCCAGCGTGCATAGGCATCCTGAACCACGTCCTCCGCGTCGGCCATCGAACCCAGCATGCGGTAAGCAAGCCGGACCAGGCCCGGGCGGGATGCCTGGAAGCTCGGTTCGGGGGCGGCGGCCCCGTTGCACGGCGCGATCACAGACTCGGCGCCTCCAGGCCGCGCACGAACTGGCGCGTGACCTGCGCGACGCGTCGGCCGAGATGGCGCGCGGTCGCCAGATCGGCCTCCGGAGGCGCGCGGTCGGGACCCGCGTCCGTGTTCGACTGCGCCGCCGCGCCGAGCCAGTAGCCGAGCCGATTCAGATCCTGCTCCGAGCCCGTGGTCGAACAGTTCGCGGGCGGGAGGTCCAGGCTGACCCAGTGCATGCCGTGCTGCGCCGCGAACAGGGCCAGCTGGATCAGCGTGGCGAGCTTATCGCCGGCCATCGCACCGGAATTTGTGAACCCGGCGGCGATCTTGCCCTTCCACGGATAACCCTTGGCCATCACCCGGTTCGAAGTCGATTCCTGGAACGTTTTGAACGCCGCGGACGGCCCGGCCACATACGTCGGGGTGCCGAAGATGATGGCTGGGGCGGCCTCCAGCACGGCCCAGGACCGCTCCACGTCTGCGACGGGCAAAATCAGGGCGTCGGCACCTTCGACGAGCCTCACCCCCTGTGCCACAGCCTCGGCCTGGCGGGCCGTGTGGCCGTAGCCCGAGTGGAATACGATGGCGATCCGCATGGATCTGGCGGCCGCCGCCGGATCCTCACGACGCTCCGTCACGCGAATGTCGACCATGATCCCCCCTGTCAGTCCGGTCCCGGATGACATGACAAGGAAGCCCCGCCCGGTGTGACATGCGCGTGAGTCCGGCAACGACCCTTTCATGAAGCGCGTTTCGGCCGGCGCTGGACAGGGGCACGGTCCCGTCCCAGATCGGCCCTGGTTGAAGCAGGCGAACGACGATGACCTCCGAGACGAACACGCCCCCGCCCCTCGACGACGCGACCCTGGCTTTCGCGGGCCGGGTCTTCCAGTTCGCCCGGATGGGCCACGCCGACGAGCTGGCGGAGCTGTTCGGGCAGGGGCTCCCGGCGAACCTGCGCAACGACAAGGGCGACAGCCTGCTGATGCTCGCGGCCTATAACGGCCAGGCGGACGCCACCCGGGTGATCCTGGAGGCCGGCGGCGACCCGGAACTCGCCAACGATCGCGGCCAGACGCCTCTGGCCGGCGCCGCGTTCAAGAACGACCTCGCCGTCGCCCGACTGCTGCTCCAGCACGGCGCCGCGGTGAACGGCACCGGCACCGGCAGCCGCACCGCCCTGATGACCGCGGCGATGTTCGACCGCACCGAGATGGTGGCGCTGCTGCTGGAGCACGGCGCCGACCCGGACTTTCGCGATGCCGCCGGCCAGAGCGCCGCCGACATGGCCCGGGCCATGGGCGCCCAGGCGACCCCGGGCCAGCTCGACGCGGCGGCACGGAAGACGGGGTGAGGGATCAGGGATCGTCGGCGGGCGCCGCCGGGACGACGGCAAGCGTCAGACCCAGGGCCGAGACGACGCGCTCAACCGTATCGAGGCTTGGATTTCCGGTTTGCGACAGCGCCTTCTACTGGCTCTCGCGGCCGAGCCCGCTCGGTTCTGGGACGGCCGCCATGCCCCGTGCACGCACCACGTCATCCAGGGGCCGCCGGAAAGCCCCGGAATCGTTCTCCGCGCGGGCAGCGGACAGGTAGGCGGCGGCGTCAGCGGGCGCGCTCAGGGACGTCGCCACGTCGAAGGACCGGGTGGCGGTCTCGGAACCAGCCATACGGGGCGTTCTCAAGCCGTGAGGGCGAGACCCCACCCCCAACCCGTGCAACGTGGCCCGGGGTGCCGTCCTGAAGGCGGACGATCCGGCGCAGGATTTGGGCGCGGCCCGCATCGTCGCGCAGGATATCGATCCAGCGGTCGAATATTCCCGCGGTGGAGACCTCGGCGATAGGGTTCGTATCCCATAAGATACAGCAACAGCCGGCAGGCTCGATCCCTTGCCAAATCGCGCCTGCCGTCGGAACGGGTGAGCACACGACGTTCGGGAGCCGAAACGCCATGCCGCGCACCATCCGGATCGACAGGGGATTCCGTCTTGCTTGCGCGGCGCTGATCGTGGCGCCCGCCGCCGCCCGCGCCGCCGAGACCCCCTGGCCGGCCTTCGGGCACGACCACAGCAACCGCAACTTCTCCGACCTCACCCAGATCGACCGTGCCAGCGTCGCGCGGCTGCGGCCGGCCTGGATCTTCCAGACCGGGGTGACGGGCTATTTCCAGGCGCAGCCGGTGATGGTCGACGGCGCGCTCTACACGTCCACGACCCAGAACAACGTCGCGGCGCTCGATGCCCGCACCGGCCGGCCGCTCTGGACCTACACGCACAAGCCGCGCACGGAAAAGATCTTCGGGCCCCCCTCCAACCGCGGGGTCGCGGTCTCGGACGGCCTCGTGTTCGAGGCGACCATGGACGGGCGGCTGATCGCGCTCGACGCCAAGACCGGCCGGGCGGTGTGGGACACGGAGGCGGTGCGCCCGGAGGAGGGCGAGAGCGAGACCGCCTCGGATCTCGCGGGCAAGCTCGGCGGCAAGCCGGTGCAGGGTTCGAGCCGGCTCGGGTTCAAGATGCCGCCGCTGGTGGTCGAAGGGCTGGTGATCGTCGGGGTCACGGGGGCGGGCTACGGCCTGCATATCGCGGACGAGGCCGGCGGGCTCGACGGCGGCGCCGTGGTCGGGATCGAGGGCGGCTACGGACGGCGCGGCTGGCTCGCGGCCTACGATGCCAAGACCGGCGCGGAGCGCTGGCGCTGGTACGTCACCCCGCCCGAGGGCTGGGAGGGCGGCTTCGTCGCCCAGACGGTGGACGGCGTGCCGCTCCAGCGCGACATCGCCGCCGAGAAGGAAGCGGCGCCGGCCAACCGCGACGCCTGGCGGGTCGGCGGCGGCTCGCTCTGGATGACCCCGGCCTACGACCCGGATCTCGGCCTGATCTTCCTCGGCACCGGCAACCCGGCGCCGCAGAATTTCGGCCTGTCGCGCCCGGGGGACAACCTCTACACGATGTGCCTCGTGGCGCTCGACGTCCGCACCGGACAGCTGCGCTGGTATTCGCAGCAGGTGCCGCACGACGAATGGGGCTACGACGTCGCCGCGCCACCGTTCCTGCTCGACGGGCCGAACGGCACCAAGGCCGTGGCCTCGGCCAGCAAGACCGGGTGGATCTACGTCCACGACCGCGCGACGGGGACGCTGCTCGAACGCTCGGCCCCGCTGATCGAGCAGAAGAACCTGTTCGCGCCGCCGACCCCGCAGGGCACCGTGGTGGCGCCGGGGCCGCTCGGCGCCGTGTCGTGGCCGCCCACCGCCTATGACGGTCGCCGCGCCTACGTGCAGGTCCGCCATGGGGCCACGACCTACACGATCAAGACCGTGCCGGCCTCCGGCGACCGGGCGGAGATCCGCTACACCGAGACCAGCGAGGCGAAGGGCGAGCCGTCCTTCAGCACGCTGACCGCCGTGGACCTCGCCGACGGCGGCAAGATCGCCTGGACCCTGCGGTCCGACAGCCGGCTCTCCGGGGGGACGCTCGCCACCGCGGGCGGCCTCGTCTTCTCCGGCGCCGAGGATGGCCACCTCGAAGCCCACGATGCGCGCGACGGCACGCTGCTCTGGCGGTTCCAGTGCGGGGCGGGCATCAGCGGCCCGGCCATGACCTACGCGCTCGACGGCAAGCAGTACCTCGCGGTGGCGGCCGGCGGCGCGTCCTTCACCAAGGCGGCCGGGTTCGGCACCGGCGACGCACTGCTGGTCTTCGCGCTGCCCGATTGACGCCGGCCGAGCTTGACTGGAAGGCTTCCGGTCAAGCTCGGCGACTCGGCGGGA